>Ga0256407_10002983_pt1 | contig 30994 bp, 19 predicted proteins | sample RumenRJG_04DNA_FD_193489 | JGI IMG/M metagenome (GOLD analysis project Ga0256407, IMG submission 193489) | Bovine rumen microbial communities from Lethbridge, Alberta, Canada - RJG_04 | ecosystem: Host-associated > Mammals > Digestive system > Stomach > Rumen | place: Canada: Alberta...
AAGGGCAGCACCGCACCCCGAACATGTTAAACCCGTAATGATCATCGAACGACTCCCTCCAGGATTAACTTCAGTTAAAATACTTCAGTTAGAGACTTGCTTTTTGTTTGTCATGATTATGAAAATCATATATATAATTTTACCATCAACGCGCCGAAAAACAAGTAAAACAATGCGTTTCACCCGCTTTTGCCCGTTATAAAAAACCACCCCTGTCATTAAGACAGAGGTGGTTTTAACATGATCGGATCTTTTCCTCGAAGACAGAAGACATCACCTGCTCCGTTTGCCTTTATGTTAACAGGGGTGACTTGTCTCAATCCGATGTTTCCGCGGTCAGATCCTTTAGCCACAGATACTTCTTGTAATGCTTATATACCACCGGGAGCTTAACTATCTCATCCAGATTAAGGATGAAGAATACCCAAAGAACCGGCAATTTAAATACGAATGCAGCCAGAGCTCCGACAGGAACGATAAAGGCCCACATCGTTACGGTATCACAGATGAAACCAAAACGCGTATCTCCGCCTGCACAGAAAATCCCGGAAATGACTACGCTGTTCATGGATCTGCCCACCATATAATAGATACACATCAAAAGCATTATCTGAAGGTAATGTTTTGCCGCAGGTGTGATACTTACCACTCTTACTATGACAGGTGACGATGCCGCTATAATGACACCCGCGATTATCCCGCTGTAAAGTCCCAGTTTGCATAACCTGGATCCATACTGCTTTGCCAGTTCCGTTTTTCCGGCGCCCAATTCATTACCCACAAGTATCGCACCGCCTGAAGAAAGCGCAAAACAAAAACAGGATATCAGATCCTTAACCACCGCAACTATGGAATTCGCTGCAACGGCATCGGAACCGAGATGGCCCATTATCACGCTTATCATTGTGAATCCTATTCCCCAGCTGAGCTGATTCGCCAGAACAGGTGATGTGTACTTAATATATTCCCTGCGCAGTCCTTCCGATACATGGAAGAAATATTTCATCCTGAAACGGATCCCGCCTGCTCTACGCTGAACGATCACAGAACCAACCAGCGATACCGCATAGGATATCATTGTTGCAAGAGCAGCTCCCGCAGGTCCCATTTTGGGCGCTCCAAGCAGCCCGTAAATAAAGACAGCATTGAGTCCGATATTAACAAATACCGTTGCGGAACTGATCACCGTCACCGGCTTAACTAGTTCCGTATTTTTCATTACTGTCTCGATGACAAGGATGGTACCGATCATAAGATATGAAAAAGCAGCCACCTTAAGATAACCCACTCCATACTCTATGATGGCACTTTCCGATGTGAAAAGCCTCATAACCCACGACGGTGCAAAAAAAGTCACCAGAAAAAAGACCACCGATATCGGTAAAGACAGTCTTATGCAAAAAGCATAAAGTTCCTCTATAGAATCCTTGTCCCCTTTTCCCCAGAACTGGGCTGCAAACATACTGGTCCCGGAAGTTATCGCAAAATTAAATAACTGAAGAACAAATGCAACCTGCGCAGCCAATGACACTGCAGACATCGCATCCTGATCCAACGAAACAAGCATAACCGCATCTGACACCGGCACAAGGCAGAGCAAAAAGAACTGTACCGTAAGCGGTATGACCAGCTTGATCAATTTTGCTCTGAAAGCATCTTTTACCATTTCCACTCTTCAAAAAACCTCTTTCTTTCTCCGTCAGCCGCATGTCTCCTGCCCCACTCGTTCATGGCAGCTATGACTATCAGAACAATACCGGCTATCAGCAGATAGAGCATCCAGGCAAAGCTTGCCCAGAAAGTAGCTGACAGATAAACAGCTATCAAAAGTATAGACACAAGTCCCAATATAAACCATTTCTTTGATTTCACAATAAATGCATAAATGAATATTCCAAAGGAAGCGCAGCCTGTTATCAGCAGATCAGAGATATATCCGGTCTCTGCCGCAGAAAAACCTTCTACAATAAGAGCAATTGCGACCGTTATAAACCACACAAGTTCCATATGTTCATCTGTCCATGGTCTTACAAGATATCTTATAGAAAGCACCAGGGCAAGTACTATACAGATATAGAATTCCGTAAGCATCCCCTCGGGATAATCAATAAATTCCGAAGTGGACATAAGTGACAGTGCCACAAAACAGAGTCCCACCGATGCAAACGCCTTATCTCCGTTTGTCGTTCTTCCAATCAGATTAAAGAACATCGCAGCAAGCAGCGTCAGGCCCAGCATCCAGGCATAGTTGTCAGCATTATCCATAAAGAAGACCATAAGTGCGGGAGAAAAAGCAAGATAATCTATACCTGTCCGGCCTCCCAGGGTTCCCTTAAATATAACCCTTCCCGCAACAGCACAGGTCGCAGCCGCCAGGAGGATGATTATATTTACTTCAGCAGCTGAAAGCCCTATATCATTTATCTGATTACCCAGTGCGAATATGGCGACAATGATCGGAACCACCGTAAATAATCTGTTGGCCGATAGGAATATCGTTATCGCAACCGCAATCGCAAATACTGCCAGGAGAAGTCGCTGCTCGCACAGAACACCTGCACCTATCAGGATCCATAAACTGTCAATGATACCGGTTATGGTTCCGAATGCATTCGAACAGAAAGGTATCAGTCTCAGCATCACGGTCGAAATGATAAGGAATACAAGCATCAATATAATTGCAGGATGATTTTCGGTATCCGCAGATTCAATGAAAGTATCACTGATGGATGCAAAAAGGAATATCATGCTGTTAAGTGTCGCTATGACAGAGCTCTTAAAAGCCACACCGAGCTTTTTCTTCTCACGAGTCCCCATAGCAGTTCCGGTCACCAGAAGCCCCATCATGATCGTGAACATAACCGAGAGGCTGAATACATCAATGGCTTCTTCTCCCGCTTCTTCAAATATGATCATCCCAAAGAACGATACGGCAATGGATGATATCAGTAAGCCGTTCATATAGAAAACAAGCGGCTTTGAAGATCTTTTTATCCTGCTGATCAGCATAACGACCGTCAGAAGAATGACAACCGCCATACTTATCTTCATCGCTGAAATATCATCAATAAAATGCCATGGCAACAGCATGATGGTTATCATCGAAAAGATTCCGCTGATCAGGCTGTTGATAAGCTTTGAGATCTCACGTCTTCCATCACCCTTCCTGATAACAGAGAATCCTCCGTACGCCGCAGTGATAAAAGGAAGCATGGTGAAATAAAGTATATCGGCCCCATCGCTTACAAAGACCAAAGAGAAAAATGCAGCAGCCACAGTCCATGCTATATCCGAGAACAGCGTATCCATCCTAATGATCACAAACAACATACGGAAAATTAGAAATGCAATCGTACCGATCAAAGCCGTAACGTTGATATCAATATCAAAAATATAATTACATGCTGCCATTAAAATGCTTATGGTCACCATAGAAGAAAAAGGTGCAATATACTTTGCCACTCCCACGATGCCTTTTTGTGAAGGTCTTCCGAAAATAAACACGGCTGCAGAAGATGCCAAAGCCCCCATCAGCATTATCACTATCGACGAATCAAAAATCTTATTGTAACTCAGACGAGTCTCAGAAATCATGAGAACAAACGAAGCCATCGTTACGAGAAAAGCATATTTAGCAAAATATCTTATGCTTTCAGTCTTTTTGATCAATGACAATGTTGCAGTTATGAGAGCAAGGAGGTCAATGGCAACCAATATAGCTCTCCATTTGCTTATTACAGCTTCATCACCTATGGCAGTTCCTATAAGATATGCTGCAAAAATAACAAAACTCGTTAATAAGACGTAAGCTATCGCAATATAAAGCCCTTTTTCAAATACCTTATATCCTTCAATAAATACTATGGTACAGATAAGTAAACCTATAGCCATGACTACGGCATTCACATTCACTTCCCGTTCGAATAAAAGGAAAAGCATCATTCCGAATGACACCATGAGTGTCATGGATGCGGCAATAAACGAAATGATATTTGCATAGATCCTGAAGAATTTTAACTTCGCGGAGAATTCAAATAATGCTGCCGTCATGACCAAAAATGCCAGCAGATCTGCCGTAAACGCAGCTGATACGAGGATATTGCCGTCTTCGAAGGATTTCCCCATCTGAACACCCAGGAATAATGTCATCCAGGTAAATCCAAAATATGTCATTCCGAAATATGCAGATGATTCATATATCCGCGATCCGATAAATGTCACGACGGAAAAAGCAAGCATTCCCAATGCTGTTACGAGGAATCCGTTTCCCGAAGAAAAAGATAAAGTCCCTCCAAGCAGATTTAGTGCCCCCATGCCCACTATAAGGATGGGCGTCAGCAAACTTCCCAAAGTATAAAAAGCAAACCCTGTCTGCTTAAGCTTAAGCACGCTGCCTGAAAGATATGACAATGCAAAGACTACCGCAAGAACTGCGATAAGCGCCAGTGATCTGGCAACATCACCCATCAGCTGCCACGAAACAGATATGAATACAGCAGCCGCTATTGTTAAAAGCAATACTCCCGCGCCAAATACAATATTGATACTGCTGATGCTCTTATCAGGCTTATTTTGTCTGTAAGCATTCTGTCCTGCCGGATCCGGCCTCTGATAATTCCCGTTAGCCTGAACAGGTTGACCTGAAGTAAAACTCCCCTGTGAACTTTTCCGGGTATAACCATTCATTCCGACAGGGGGCAGCTGTCCCTGCGTCTGCATATTCTGAGCTGCAGGCATCGGCTGTCCCGTCTCAGGAATCTGAGCACCGGTGAAAGCAGCCTGTCCCGGCATTTCTACTTTTCTTTCATCCGGTCGCAGCGCAATGCCCTTATCAGGCTGCATTCCCGGCATATTTACCGCTTCATTGACATGATCCGGCAACGTGATGCAATATGTATCTGCATCGGTAAATTGTCCGTCTCCTCTTGCAAATCCATTCGGTATGCTTCCTGTTTTTGTGAAACCTGCTTTTTCGAACAATGCAGCAGCTGCTTTATTGGAAGCAGAAACCGGATACAGCTCAATAACCTTGAAACCAAGAGAAGCAGCTCTGTTTATACAGTCATTTAAAAGTTTTTCACCTATATGACGTCTTCTGTATTCACTGTCAACCGCTATAACCGCACTGCATATATGTTTGCATCTTCCGCTGTATTTTGAACGTATGGTATACATACCTCTGACCATTCCGGTCTCGTCGGTTGCCACCACTGCCGCATTCTGATTTGCAAAGAATCTTCCTGCCTGAATATATGGAAGTGCTTCATCCTGGATAAAAGAATCTCCATCGGAAACAGCTTTATTCCAAAGCAAAACCATTCCTGTAGTATCCGATGGCATATACAATCTGATATTTATCACTTCATTCCCCCTCCGTTTCACTCTGAAAAACCGGATCCATCGATGTGATCATAAATAATCTCTCACATGCGATATTATAACATAGTGAAGAGTAAGGACTGTAGCGAAATGAACTACCGTTTCATGATCCTGTTCCGTTATATTTCATCGCTCCAAGCATCCAGAACCTGTAACTCAGATAGAAGAATAATACTCCAAGAGGAGGCGCAAGCCATGTCAGAATGGGAACATTATCAGGTCTCAGTATCACAAGACTCGGATAGTATGCGATAAAAGCTATAGGAAATACAAATGTGAAAACAAACCTGAATACCGGGCCGAATATGGTCACAGGGTATTTAGCATAATCCTTGAGCTTAAATGCCAGATCCAGAACATAAAACGAGTTCTCTATCCAAAAGCAGGTTGCGGCCGCAGCATTCTGCATCGCCATCATGAATAAGGATGCGGCGATCAGGAAGACTACCACCTTAAGTATCATTATCACATTACATCCGATACCTAATTTTATCCATGAATATACCAGAGTAAACAGACCAACACCCAACTGCCCGAGGCCTTTAACATCAAACACTTCCGACTCGTAGTAGAAGAACAGATTAATTGGTCTGAAGCAATACTTGATGAAATCTCCTTCACGCACGTTTATCCTTAAGCTCCAGTTATTATCAAGAAGACACTGGACCGGAGTGATGGCTATAAGCGAAAAACCGTAAAGAAAGAGCATCTCATAGTATCCCCACTCCTGAATGGATGAGAAATTTCTGAACATGATCCAGAAAGTGATAAATCCCGCAGCATCCGTAAAGATCATTCCAAGCATTGATATTATAAAATCCGCTCTGTAACTCATCTTGCTCTTTAAGTCCTGCGCAAGTATCCGTCCGTATATCTTTATATAGAAAGCAAGTCCTTTTTTATTCATCGGATCAACCTCCGTTCACTGTGATCTGTCTGAGTGATATCTTCCAGAAACCTCTGCTTAGGATTTCCAGTATGATCACCCACACGATCTGAATGGCAATGGTACATAACACATCTTCGGTTATGCCGTTTTTACTGAGCAATATCGTAAGAGGCGCATCATATATCGCTCTGAAAGGCAGAAGATCCACTACTCTTCTGAGTCCTTCCGGGAAGAATGCAAGGGGGATGGTGGCACCTGAGAACAGGAGCACTATCACCTGCTTCATGATATTTATTCCCCAAATGGATTCTGTATAGAGGCAGACAGTTCCCACTATGAAATCAACATTGAAATTGATGATTATTCCGAGGATCACGGAAACCGCAAAAGCAATTAAGTTGGTTCCCATTGGTATCGCACCTTTTGTCACAATAGCTATCACTATAAAAGTCGGAAGAAATGTTGTAAAAAACTGTGCGGCAACATTTCCTGAAAATGACCAGAACATATAATTCTTATAGTCCATGGGTTTTATCAGATCCAATACTATCTTGCCCGACTGAATAGTCCTTCCCATATCCCAGACTATATACATCTCCATAAAATTAAACAGAGCAGTCGCAAGTACCAGATAAATAAGAGTACTTTCAAATGTCATTCCGTTAACGGATTCCGTTCCCGCCGAATCAAATATAGCCTTCCAGAGAAAATAGATAACCGCAAGATAAAGCATATTTCCGGCTATCAAAACCAGGACGGAAAGACGGAAATGAAGCATCTCCATCACCCCCGCTTTAAGCAGGGTAGTATATTTTTTTATCATCACACACCCTCCGTATATATCTTCTTGATAACCTCTTCCGTCGATATCTCCTGCAACTGCATGTCTGTTACTTTATGTTCCTTCTGAATAGTTGAAAGAACATCCAGCACACCACACTTCTCCTCGTTAACCAATACCGATATCCATTCATCATCCGAACTCACCGAAACATCCATGGCTTCCAGAGCCTTTTCCACTTCTTTTACCTTTTCGCTCATATCGCCTTTAAGTCTTACCTTAAGAGTTCTGTAAGCGCCGAAGAATTTCCTCAGATGATCGATGTCATTGTCGTAAAGCATCTGACCTTTATCGATTATCACGATCCTTTTGCAAAGCGCATCCACATCACCCATGTCATGTGTCGTAAGGATGACTGTAGTATTCATCTTCTCATTGATCGCATGTATCAGTGTCCTGATATTGCTCTTCATTGCCACATCAAGTCCGATAGTCGGTTCATCAAGAAAGCAGATCCTGGGATTATGTAAGAATGATGCAAGGATATCGCTGAGTGTTCTCTGTCCGAGTGACATCTGTCTTACAGGTTTATGAAGTATCGGCTCAAGATCAACCAGTGTCCCGTAGAACTTCATCATCTCATCATAGTGCTTTGAATCTATCCCATAGATCTCCTTCAAAAGCTTGAAGGATTCTATAAGCGGAAGTGACCACCATAATTGCGATCTCTGCCCGAATACAACACCTATCTCCTGAGAATTCTTTGCTCTGTCCTTATAAGGAACCCTGCCGTTAACAAGAATGCTTCCCGACGAAGGCTTAAGAACTCCGGTCATCATTTTGATGGTAGTAGACTTACCTGCACCGTTGGGGCCAAGGTAGCCAACGATCTCTCCCTGCTTTATGCTAAGAGATACATCCTTAACCGCATATACGGTTTTATAGTCTCTTGAAAAGAGATCCATGATACTGCCTTTTATTCCTTCATGGCGATTAAGCACCTTGAATTCCTTAGTCAGATTATTAATTTCGATCACATTTTCCATATTATTACCTCCTTCACACAGAGGACCTGTTGAAAATCCTCTTCGTCCGGTTATCTCTGCAAACCGGGCAAAACTGTTTTTATTTCAGTGCACTTTTAAAATAAAAATAGTTTATATAATGGATTGAAACAACCCCTTTTATGTTTTAAAATCATAACAATATTTCACTATGATAATTTTGCATAACGAGGTGTGAATGTCATGCACGAAGAATGGCGCGGGATAATCCAGAAGAAAAAAGACGGGGCCGAAATAGTAAATTATAACGATGAGAGCTTCCCTGTTTATCTCTATCAGGGCTGGCTCCTTCCGGATGTAACATGGTCAAGAGTCGCCCACTGGCACGATGAACTGGAGATAGTTACCGTAACCTGCGGTGAGATAGGTTATAACGTGAACGGTGATAATATCCGTCTTCACGAGGGGGACACACTTATTGTCAATTCAAGACAACTGCACTTCAGCATTCCCGTAAATGAATATAAAGACAAATATAACCTCTGCATAATAGATCCCATACTCTTATGCGGATGCTTTTCCATAGCCGACCGTTATGTAAGACCCATTGTGGATAATAAGTCACTCCCTTACATCCTGATAGACGCTGACAGTGATGAGGGAAAGGCTATGTATCGCGAATCATACGCAATGATGGGCTGTATGAATGATAATTTTGCGATAAACGCACAATTCTTCAATATGTGGAAGATTGTTATAGAATACTGTAAAAAAGAACATGCCCTGGATGAAAAAAATGAAGCGGATCCGGCACTGCTCAGCATTAGAAAAATGCTCAATTATTCGCGTGCAAACTTCGACAAGGCCATCACACTGGATGATATTTCCAGAGCAGGCGGTGTGAGCAGGACATATTGCAACCAGCTGTTCCACAAATATACAAGCAGATCCCCCATGGACAATCTGATGAGATACAGAGCTGAACGTGCCGCCGAGTATCTGGAGCATTCCACATTCTCAATGGCAGAGATCGCAAGAAAAACAGGTTTTACGGGGGCAAGCTATATGTCGGAGATCTTCAAGCGTTACTACAATGTGTCACCCAGAGAATACAGAAAAAATGCCTCCTCACCTGAAAAAGCAAATGCGGATTTATACTCGTAACATCTACATTTAAAAAGGCTGCCGCGCATAACGCGCGACAGCCTGTCTGATCGTTTAATACTCTTATTTGGTCCTGAACTTCGAAAGCTCCATATTCAGATCATCAGCTATTCCGGACAGATCACCTGCAAGATCGTTGATGCTCTGAACCGTTGCATTAACCTGTTCCATTGATGCAGATGTTTCTTCGGAAGAAGCTGCATTTTCTTCGGAAATAGCAGACAGCTCTGACATCGTATCATTTACATGCGAACACTGTTCCTTGATAGTACCGCATGCCTGTTTGATGCCCTTGAAGGCCTTCTCAACGATATCGATCATCTCGATAACTTCACCGATGGTTCCTTCTGTCTCATGGGTGATATCCTTCTGCTTTTCGATAACCTGTTCAAGGGATTTAACAGTAGATACCGCATCCTTAGTCTTATCTTCCAGTCTGAGCATGATCTCACCGATAGACTTGGATGATGTTGCTGACTCTTCGGATAAGCCTCCGATCTCTTCGGCAACTACCGCGAATCCTCTTCCGGCATCACCGGCTCTTGCAGCCTCAATAGATGCATTCAGTGAGAGAAGATTGGTCTGTCTTGCAATGGCATTGATGGCATCAACAGCGCCCTGAACTTCAGCCACGAAATCACTTACTGAGCCCATGGTCTCGGATACGCTTCCCAGTGCTGTCTTGGTCTCTTCCATTGCATCCGAGAGATCCGAGAAGCTCTTTCTCATATTATTGGATGAGATCTTCATGGAATCAGTCTGATCACCGGCTTCGTTAACTTCCTTATCGAGAGTACCCACACTGTCGAGAATAGCGGCAACTGCCGTAACTCCATCCTGAATGGTATTAGCCTGTGAAACCGCACCGTTTGCGATCTCACCTACAGCTCTTGTAATATTGGTTGAATTCTCCATTGTATCGCCGGCAGACCTGTTGAGTTCAACCGCCGAATCACTAACTTTTGCAGACTTGCTCTGAATAAGGTTGATAGCAGCCGATACTGCATCAGCAAGCTTTTTGGTCGCCATGCTGACTTCACCGACTTCATCACCGCGGGATGTAAATCTGTTAAGATCGTCAACCTTTGTGAAATCAAGATTTGCAGCAATCTCACCGACAATGGCGCTGGAAGATGTAAGATCCTTAACAAGGAAGTTAACAACAACCATTGTAAGTACGGCAATGATAATGATTATCAGTACAGATACGATACTAATATTCCTTGTGAGCGCTGTTGCATCTTTATAGATCTCTTTGTTTGAATCGCTTACAACAACGATTAGATTATAATCCTTCATGAATTTATATGCCGAGAGACGAGTTTCTCCGCCTTCGACAAAATCGCTCACACCTTCTTCCGAAGTCTGTACCAGATTGATAAGACCTTCGGCCTCCGGAGCAATCTGCTGACCTATAACAGATTCATCCGTAGAATATACGAAACTCTTCTGACTTGCATCTATTATCTCAATCTTTGCATTCTCCCAATCCTTAAATGAAAGAACCTGCAGAACATGCATGAGATTGCTTGCCGAAAGAGCCAGTGTACTGTATGCGGTCATCTTACCGTTAGAATCATATATCGGCGCGTAAAGAACTATAACCAGTTCACCCGTCGTAGGGCTGACTTTAATGGATCTGAAATAAACATCCTTAGTCTTCTCCATCTCGGCAATACCGACTTTGGTTGCGTTAAGCTGCTCATCATTTCCTGCTGCCAGAGTTCCGATCGCAGCTTCTTTTGAAGCAGTCAGAACCGTAAAGTCATCCAGACTGGCAACGAAGATATTCTCAACGCCCTGGAAGCTCTTAGAATACTCAGTCGTATACTGCTGTGCTGCCGCTTTCTTCTGAGGATTACTCTGATCTGCGGCAAATTCAACGATTGCCGGTGCCGAAACATATCCTCTGATATAAGACGAAGCAGCAAACATATAGGAATCTATGACTGCGCTTCTTGCCTGAGCGCCCTCAAACATTCTGTTCTTTGCAGACTGTTCCATGGATTTTGATGCCGATGTTGACACCAGGATCGTAAGAATCGTCATACAGACGATCAAAATAACAATGATCACAGCAGAAATCTTAAATGAAAGCCTTTGTTTCTTCATTCTCTTACCCCTTTCCCCATTAGAGAGCTTTTCGCTCACCCCATAATTCTATATAAACTTACTTTATTATTTTTCAGGTCTAAATTCAATAGATTTTAAAAAAAAGGTTTATCAGTCATCATATTCATCCAGAAATGAATGTTTGATCCCATTTTGTTTGTAAGCTATCACCGTAGCCAGATTAACATTTTCCACACTTCGGAATATATTGTTCTCCACATAAGGATTCGTCTCCTTGAGTTTCTTTATGAGCTGCTTTGTTTCCATTCTTTTCGAGACAGGAGAACCGTCATCACGGCATGAACTGCATGTATCGGTAAAATGACACGCGCACTGTATAAAATGAAGGTCATTCGCATCTCTCCAGGCTTTGATATCGTCCTCTCTGATAAGATACATGGGTCTTATGAGTTCCATGCCTCCGAAATTGGTACTGTGAAGCTTCGGCATCATGGTCTGCATCTGACCTCCCCACAACATCCCCATCAGTATTGTCTCTATCACATCATCATAATGATGACCCAGAGCTATCTTGTTACAGCCCATTTCCTGAGCTTTCTTATATAGGTGACCGCGTCTCATTCTGGCACAAAGATAACAGGGCGAATCTGTCACCGTATCCACCACATCAAATATAGTTGATTCAAAAACTGTAATGGGTATTCCCAGGGATGCTGCATTATTCTCTATCAATGTCCTGTTCAGATCGTTATATCCGGGATCCATCACGATAAATTCCAGCTCAAAAGGAAATCTGTCATGCCTCTTAAGCTCCTGAAAAAGTTTTGCCATCAGCATGGAATCTTTACCGCCCGATATGCATACCGCCACCTTATCACCGGGCTGCAAAAGTTCGTAATCCCTAATGGCTTTGGCAAATCTCGAGAAAAGATTCTTATGAAAACGCTTATTGGTCATGAGATTACGTTCTATCTCTTTAGACCTGTCTTCCGGCATGGTATTTTTCTTAAGCCATGCTCCCATACCACCTTTAAGGCTTACAGCATCTATCCCCATTTTCTGAAGAACCGCGGCAGCGGAATAGCTTACCGTACCATGCATGCAAAAAAGCACCAGTTTTACTTTCGGAAGTGATCCCTCCGCTGCTTTTTCATACAGCTCATCCTCGGGACAGCTTTCGGCGTCCGGAATGGAATCATATTCGTAAGATACCCTGTCTCTCACATCATATAGCACATAGGTCCCCCGGGGAAGATCAGCCATTTCTTCTATTGTGATCTCTATCGGAGTTTCTATTGGAGTTTCCGTTGGAGCTTCCGTTGGAGCTTCCGTTGGAGTTTTTATTGTATTCTCAATCGAATTGTCTGTTGCAGGCATGTTTCCGATCATCCTTTCCCGATAACTGATATCTGCCATAATCACCCCGGGGGACTGCTCTCATGTCCCTCATCCCGGTACACAAAAACAGTCCCCCGACTTTTCTAAACATATGGAGACGAGGAGGATCGAACTCCCGGCCTCAGCGTTGCGAACGCTGCGCTCTCCCAACTGAGCCACGTCCCCGAAAATATCGCCAACTGTTTAATTTTACCTCTTTAAGAGCCCTAATTCCAGCACTTTTTCGCCTATGATTTAAGGCTCTTTTTCTTGTTGTGCATACACTTTGATAGTATAATTGAACATAGGTTACTTGTTTGGTATTTCAAAGACTTATGTAAAGGGGTGTTGTATCATGGGGAAAAAACGTAAACAGAAGCTCATCTTAAAAGTCATTTTCATTGCTCTTGCCGCTCTGGCGTTGGTATGTATAATCCTGACAGCATTCGCCGGGATTCAGATCAAAAAAAGCTATCACACATTGTATGAGGAAGAACTGAAGATATCCTGTATCCAGCTGCGTGATGAGCTTGACGATTCTCACAGAGGCGACTGGACCACTGCAAGATATTCTCCCGTCTTCAAAGGCGGTACGGATATAACGGCCGATCTTCAGGAAATTCTGGATCATCTCCATGAACAGACCGGACTTGAATATACTCTGTATATCGGAAAGACACGTGCCGTTACCACCCTCGTCGATGTCAAGACAGGTAAACGTATCGTCGGTACCGATGCCTCCGAAAAAGTCATCAAGAAGTGTCTTGAAGGTGGCGAAGAATTTTACGCAGATAAGCTTACCATCAACAACTTAAGCCATTCCGCTTACTATGTTCCTCTCTATCAGGGCAACGGAGACATAGCGGGAATGGTATTTGCGGGACGCCCCAGCGCCGATGCCACCAAAGCCGTTACAGGTAGCGTTTCCATCATGATCATCATCGCTGTGATCATTGCAGGTGTCATCGCCGTTTTCGGTATCATGATAGCCAACAAGACTTCAAAGAAGATGTCTTTACTCGCCGGTACACTCCAGGAACTTGCTTCCGGCAATCTCAATGTCGAATTTGATAATTCTCTCATCAAACGCCCCGACGAACTCGGCGCCATCGCAGAAAGTTGCGAAACACTTAAGGACAAGCTTTCGGGTGTTATAAGCGAAACCATGAAGATGACCTCCGACCTTCATGAATCAAGCGAGAATCTCAACACATCTGCAGAGCAGGCTTCATCAGCTTCAAGCCAGGTAACAAATGCCATAGATGATATCTCTAAAGGTGCCATCTCTCAGGCAGAGAGTATTGAGACTGCAACAACAGATACATCAAAGATCGGTGATAACATCGATGAGATCAGCGAACGCGTAAAAGAACTTGATTCCGCTGCGGAAGGAATGAAGAAATCCTGCGATAACGCAATGCAGGCTATGGAAAAACTCATCGTTCAGAACAATAACGTGACCGAATCCGTCAAAGAGATCAGTAAGACCATTGATTCCACCAATGACTCGGCAAAAGCCATCGATACATTCTCACAGGCGATCACCGATATCGCTTCACAGACCAACCTTCTCTCCCTCAACGCATCTATCGAGGCAGCAAGAGCAGGTGAAGCAGGACGCGGTTTCGCGGTTGTTGCCGATGAGATAAGAGCACTTGCCGATCAGTCCAAGGAAAGCGCAGATAAGATAAAGGATATCGTTAACAAGCTTCTTAACGATTCTGAAGCTTCGGTATCCGTAATGCAGAAGCTAAACGAGAATTTCCATGAGCAGAGCACTCACCTTGATACCACGAGGAATGACATGGTCGATATGATGGATAACGTTAGGAACGTATCAGACAGTTCATCCCTCATCAGCAACCGTGTTGCCGAGCTTGATAAAGCAAAGGAAAACCTGTTATCCATCATTGCGGATCTTTCGGCAATTTCCGAAGAGAACGCAGCTTCCGCCGAAGAAACAAATGCTTCCATGGAAGAGCTTAATGCCACATTTACACTTATAAGCAACTCAGCCGACGATCTTAGAAAACTTGCCGTAACTCTTAACGAGACTATCAGCTATTTTAAGGTTTGATAAAACGACATGGTACAATTTTCCTTTGATGTGGATGATCAGGATGACTTAAAAAACATCCTGAATGAAATGAAAGGGAAAAAAGAATACACAGACGCTGCCGACAGACTTGCAATAATCTGCATGGAACGTGCGGAAGTAGACGAAGCTTCCGCACTGGCGCGTCTCTTCTATGAGATCCTGCCGGATACCAAGATTGCAGGTCTTACAACTACGGCCGAAATCTGCGGCGGTGTTCTCTCCGATCACAGTATCACAGTCACATTTCTTCTCTTTGAAAGCAGTTCCGTCAGAGTCCTTACATATGACACTTCACGCCTCCCCATGGAGGAAATCGGTACCGATATAACCGAGGTCGCTGACAGGACCGACGATCTCCGTGCGATACAGATATTTGTTAACGGTGTTGTAAACGGCTTAAGCACTCTGCTTGCTCAGATCAAGCCTTCCGATAAGAATATCGAAGTAATCGGGGCCTGTGCCGGCATACGTTCGGATTCCGAATATACCAGAGATGATCAATTCGTCATCGGAGACAAATCATTAAAGACAGGCGTAATAGCCATTATGTACAGTGGCAAAGACCTGTGCGCATTCTCGTCGTACACCCTGGGCTGGTCCCCTCTCGGCAGTGCTCATCATATCACCGCACTCGAGGATTCCAAAAAGATCCTCTCCATCGATGGAAAACCTGCTGCAGATATTTATCTTAAGTATCTTAATGTTCCAAAAGACAAATACTTTCTTGATAATACTGCGGAGTTTCCTCTTATAATCAGCAAATACGGTAAGTTTATTGCCAGATCCGTTATAGATTTTGATGAAAACGGCGCCCTCACTCTCGGCGGCGATATTGATATCGATGAGAATGTGCGTTTATCCTACGGAAGTAAAGGCGGTATACTACAGGCTTCTTCGAAAGCCATAAGACAACTTGAGTCCTTTAAACCTCAGGGTATCTTCCTTGCGATCTCAGGCATCCGTGCAAAATACCTTGGGTACGCTGAACAGACAGAAGTCGATTTTTTCCGTAAGATGCCCGGTGACGTTGCCGGTTGCTGCTGTCATTCACAGATAACAGCCATCAATTCTCATCCTGTTCAGACAAATAACGCTCTTGTAGCATTTGCGCTTAGAGAAAACGGCGATCAGGAACCTGCCACAGGCAAATACAACAGTTTTATGTCCTTATCCGAATCCGGAGGTGCCATACCTCTCGCCGACAGGATCTATACTCTTTTACGTGTTACTTCGGAAGAATATGCAGAGATCCTTGCCCACGATCTTAAGAATGAGGTTGAAGTACAAAAAGCCGCAAATGATGCAAAGACACAATTCCTTTCAAATATGTCCCATGAGATACGAACTCCTATCCATGCGGCTATAGGAATGAATGAAATGATCCTGCGTGAAAGCAAAGAAGATCGGATCATAGAATATGCAAGAAATGTTAAACATGCCCAGGATATGCTTTTAGGCCTGGTCAATGCAGTGCTTGATTTCTCCAGGATCGAGTCTGGTAAGATGGAGATCATCGGTGAAGAATACAGCCTTTCCGCTGCTCTCAACGACCTTATGGTCATGTCTTACGAAAAAGCTCAGGAAAAGAATCTGGAATTAAAATTCTCCATAGATCCTTCCATCCCCGAGAATCTCATCGGAGATGAACTTCGAATAAGGCAGGTTATCCTTAACCTTCTTGGAAATGCCATCAAATATACAAGCGAAGGGCGGGTTGAACTTGTTATATCCTCAAGACCCACCGGCGCATACAGCGTCTCTTTGGAGATCCATATCATCGATACAGGTATCGGTATCAAGAGCGAGGATCTTACCAGGCTATTCCACCCCTTCGAACGTGCTAAGGAAAAGCAAAACCGCACCATAGAAGGTACCGGGCTTGGCCTTACCATTTCCCGCAAGCTCTTAAACCTTATGGGGAGCGAACTTACCGTAACCAGCGAATATGGCAAAGGAAGTGACTTTTTCTTCACGCTTGCGCAAAACGTATCCGACTGGACACCTGTGGGTGATTTCACCGAACACGCCAAAAAGATCGAGCGCGATAAACAGGTAACCGAAAGACGTGGTGCAACATTCATTGCTCCCGATGCTCATATTCTGGTAGTAGACGATATCGCCATCAATCATACTGTTCTGAAAGGCCTTTTGAAGAGGACTAAGGTCCAGCTTGATTTTGTTTTTTCAGGCAAGGATTGTCTTGAGGTATGCAAGAAGAAAAAATACGATCTCATACTGATGGATCATCTGATGCCCGGTCTTGACGGAACAGAGACTCTCCGTCTTCTTAAAGAGGACGGTGCAGAAGGCCTTAACAAGCACACACCCGTTGTGGTGCTTACAGCCAATGCCATCGTAGGCATGCGTGAAAAATTCCTGCAAAGCGGCTTTACGGATTATCTTTCCAAGCCGGTTAATGCGATCCAGCTTGAAGACGTGATCAGCAGCAATCTTCCCTCCGGACTTGTTAAACCTGCCGAAGAAGAAGATGCTGTCTCAACTGATAATACTTCCGAAAAAGAATCGGATGATATGATCAAAGACAGTCTCCGCAAGATCGAATCCATAGACTACATCTCCGGTCTCGAGCTGTGCGGCAGCTGGGAGACATACCTGACAGTGCTTGGAGAATTCGCGGACTCCTGGACATCAAAAGCAACTGCACTCAGGGAATTCTTAAAAGACGGAGATCTGAAGAACTACAATATCATAGTTCACGGGCTCAAGAATTCGGCCAAGCTCCTTGGCGCAGAAGCCATATCCTTCGACTCCGCTATGCTTGAGAGATTCAGTGACGAGGGTGATATGACTGCCGTCAAAGCCAAGACTCTTCCGCTCATCAATAAATGTACACAGCTGCAGGAAGCATTAAGAGAAGTTCTGTGTGCCAAGCAGGATATCGCACTTATGAACAGCCCCGAGATATCCATGGAGGATCTTTATGATGCATATCATGCCATTCATGAATATGTAAGCACCTACGATCTGGACAGTGCGGATCAGATAATGCGAAAGCTTTCAACCTATCGCATCCCCCAGTCCGAAGCTGTACATTATAAAAAATTACGCATGCTCATACGAGAAGTTAAATATGACGAAGTTTTGAGCTACCTTGAAAAAGTAATCCTTTAAAATTTTTACGATCACGAGGTCTCAGTATGGATAAAAAAGTAATTCTCATCAGTTATGGCAGCGCCTTTCTTGTAGGTGCCATACGTGAAAATCTCACAAAAGCCGGATATGACGTTTTCAACACGATCCCCGTAATGAAAGACGTCGAAAGAGTAAGAAATATCTCTGATATAGTTATTTTTTATCTCGGGAACTATCTCGAGGACTCCGGTGACTTTTTGGTTTATTTAAGAGATTTCTGCATAGAAGACGAAAAAGAACTGTTCGTTATAGGTTCTTTTGAAGAATTCGAGATCCTCTCAAAAACAATATCCGATAAGGTGATCAGCAAGAAATTTGAACGTCCCATCAACATCAAAGATCTGCTTTTTGCATTGGACGATTATCTTGCAGAGAGAGAGAACGGAACAAGACGTAAGAACATTCTCGTTATAGATGATGACGTAATGTACCTCCGTTCCATCCATGACTGGCTTTCCGACCGTTACAGCGTCACCATGATGAATTCCGCTGCCAGCGGCATTACCTACCTTGCAAAAAACAAGACAGACCTTATCCTGTTGGATTACGCCATGCCCATTGCCGACGGAAGCGATTTTTTCTCCATGATCAGATCGGAGCCCACAACAGCAAAAATCCCTATCATCTTCCTTACAGGAAAAAATGATAAGGATACCGTAAGCCGTATCATGAGCCTCAAGCCCAACGGCTATCTGCTCAAATCCCTCATTCCGGATGCCATACATGATTCAGTCGATCAGTTCTTCGAAAAAGAAAGAGTTCGCGAATCCCTCTATTCATCCGGACGAAAGAAAAAATGATAAATCCTAAAGCAGGATCCTTCCGAGAATATAGAGCGGAATAAGAAGCATTATATTAACAACAGTAAATCTGATCAGATATTTCAATCTGAGTTTTTTATCCTCTACCGCAACATATTTATATGAGATGAGGCTGGCCATGGATGCTATAAGCGTACCAAGGCCTCCTATATCCACGCCATAAAGTAAGGCCCTGTAATCCTCCGTAAAGCCTGACAGAAGCAGTGCTGCAGGCACATTGCTTATCACCTGACTGGAAAGTATCGCTATTCCCATCTCTCTCCCCTCTACTGCCGATCCCAGCATTGAAGAGAATTCAGGGATCCTTCCCATATTACCCACAAATATGAAGAATGCGATAAAAATAAAGATCAATGAATAATCAACTTTTATCAGCGTCTTTCTGTCCGTAATAAGTATGGCCAGAACAGTTACAGCCAGCGGGATCCAAAACTTCACTATATCAAATACAGTAAGCAGATTAAAAACAAATAACACCGTATAAAGAAGAATAAATCTTCCGGAAATATGTCCCCTTTTACCATCATCGGTATCCTGCTTATCATCAGAGACAGTGAACTCATCCGTATCATTTACTTTCCCAAACTTCGCCGCCTTTATTGCAGAAGCCTTATTCCAGCATCCGAATATGAGGAAGATAAGCCCCCCCGATATAGCCGTAAGCGGCAGCATAAGCAGGATAAAATCTCCCACTTCCATCTGCATCAGATCATAAAGATAAAGATTCTGCGGATTTCCAACAGGCGTCAGCATACTTCCCAGATTAGCAGCTGCAGTCTGCATCACAACAATATGGATCAGATGCTTCATACGTCCCGATCTTTTTAATGTCTCTATAGTAAGCGGAACAAATGTGATAAGAGCCACATCATTTGTTATGAACATTGAGAAGCCAAAACAAAGTCCAATAAGAATAAGTCCGATACCGGTATCGCTTTTAACATGCGAAAGCAGTATCCCGGCTATCCTCGCAAAAACACCTAACTTCTTAAATCCCTCCATTACTATCATCAGGCCGGTAAGTATAGCCAATACCCTGAAATTGATATATGAAGCATATTGCGCGTCCGGACGGACAATAAATGCAGAGAGCACGGCAAGTACTGCTGCCGCGCTCAAAACTGTTTCTTTTTTTACAAAATCTATTATTTTATTAAACATTGTTCCGTTATCAAAGTTCCTTCGATCTCTCTGCTGCAGCCTCAACCGCATCTATCACTGTTCCGCGGAAACCTGCTTCCTCAAGTACTCTGACAGCTGCGATAGTTGTTCCTGCAGGTGAACATACCATATCCTTAAGCTCGCCGGGGTGCTTGCCTGTATCGATCATAAGCTTTGCACTTCCGTATACCGCATTTGCGGCAAATTCATAAGCCTGTGCACGGGGCATACCTTCTTCAACAGCAGCATCCGCCATAGCTTCAATAAACATAAATACATATGCGGGAGCACTTCCGCTCACTGCGCATACCGCATCCATAAGATGTTCTGGAACTACTGATGCCTTACCGAAAGATTCTATGATAGAGATGGCATTCTTAAGCTCATCATCATTTACTGCTTCATTGGGTGTAACGCCGGTGATAGCAGCACCGACAAGTGCTGCGGTATTAGGCATGCAGCGTACACACTTCCGAACTTTTCCGAACTGTTCCTCATACCATGCCAAAGACTTGCCCGCAACAATGGAGACAACAACCTGCTCGGGACGGATCTTGTCCTTTATCCCCTTTATCACTGCACCGGCAAACTGAGGCTTTACAGCCATTACAAGATAATCCGCGAACTCAACCGTAACAGCATTGTCCGTCGTAGTCCTGATACCGAATTCGGATGCTCTCTTTTCAACAATAGCCTCACTTACATCGGAACCGCATATATCCGAAGGCTTAACAAGTCCGCTTTTTACAAGCCCGCCTATCATGGCTCCTGCCATATTTCCCAAACCGATAAAACCAATCTTCATTATCCTGTCCTCCTATAATTAACTGTATGATCATTCATCCCTACAGCTGACATATTATATCACTTGCCGGGAATAATTACGTAGAGTTTTTTTTCGAATGCGCTATGAGCCGGCCTTTATCTTCTCGGCCTTTTCCTCCAGATAAATATATCTTTCCATAAGCCGGTCTATCTCCCGTTCACATTCTTCCTTTTCTTTGGATAATTCCGCAAGCTTTACAAAATCCGTAGGATTGTCCGCCATCTCCTGTTCAAGCCTGACCTTCCTGTCCTCCTGTCTGCTTATATCCTCTTCTATGGTCTCATACTCTTTCTGTTCCTTATATGTGAACTTAAGTACCTGTGGACGAACCTTCCAGTCTGCGGTCCCCTTATCGGCAACTGCGCCTGTCGCGCCATCCTTATCCGCAGATCTTTCCTCTCCGCTCTTATTGATGCTGCCGTCTATACCTTCACTGTATTCCAGAAAGAACTCCGTATAATTTCCGTTATAGAGATGTATGCCTCCCTTACCGTCAAAAGTCAGCATTCGCTTTCCTATCCTGTCCAGGAAATATCTGTCATGAGAAACCGCAGCAACGATCCCCGGAAAAGAATCAAGATAATCCTCGAGTATCTGAAGCGTTGATATATCCAGATCATTGGTGGGCTCATCCAGTATAAGCACATTTGGAGCCTCCATTAGGACCTTGCAAAGATAAAGACGTCTCTTCTCTCCGCCGGAAAGCTTTCCTATTGGCTGATACTGCATCGTCTTATCAAAAAGAAACATTTCACACATCTGAGATGCCGAAACATATCCGTCATCCGTTCTGATATATTCCGCGGTATCCTTGATGTAATCAATGACTCTCTGATCATCATTCATCGATTCCGCTTCCTGAGCATAATATCCCACGACAACGGTATCTCCGATCTCGACAAATCCCGCATCCGGCTTTACACTTCCCATTATCATTTTAACAAGTGTTGATTTACCGCATCCGTTTGGTCCAAGTATACCGACTCTGTCATCCCGTAAAAAATTATATGTGAAATCTTTTATCAGTACCCTGTCTCCATATGATTTGGAAACACCATTTATCTCTATGGTCTTCTTTCCGAGTCTTGAAGAGACAGCTTTGATCTCTATGTCACGATCAAGTTCCACCTGTTTCTCATCTCGCAGTGCCTCGTATCTTGCGATATGAGCCTTCTGTTTGGTGGTTCTTGCCCTTGCACCACGTCTCATCCAAGCGATCTCTTTGCGCAGGATATTTGCATGCTTATCCTGGGTTGAAAGCGCCGACGCTATCCTCTCCGCCTTCTTCTCAAGAAAGCCCTCGTAATTTGTTTCATAACTGTACAGCTTGCCCTTATCAACCTCCACTATCCTGTTGCAGACAAGATCCAGAAAATATCTGTCATGTGTTACCATGACGATCGCTCCTCTGTATTTTTCAAGATAGAGCTGCAGCCACTCTGTCATGGCATTGTCCAGATGGTTTGTGGGCTCATCCAAAAGAAGTATATCCGTCTTGGCCAGAAGACATGCCGCTAATGCTGCTTTCTTTTTCTGTCCGCCGGAAAAGCTTCCTATCTTCGCTGTTATATCGGCAAAACCCAGCTTTCCCAATATCTTCTTGGCTTCACCGCCTATTTCCGCTTCAAGTCTCTTTGCTTCATACTCATCTGCCGGAGAGAGTCTTTTTATATTCTCCGAGACAACATATTCATAGAGAGTATAATCCCGCTCAAACTCAGGCATCTGCGGAAGATAAGTAACTACCACATTCTTGCCTTTTACTATTTCTCCGGAATCAGCTTCAACAAGTCCCGCCACAATCTTTAAAAGCGTTGATTTTCCCGTCCCGTTGATCCCTATAACACCGATCCTGTCATCAGTGCCTATGCCGAATGTAACATCATCAAGCAGAACCCTCTCGGTATAAACTTTTGAAACGTCCTTCATTGACAGTAAATTCATTTTAACCTCTGTCCGTTGAACTCTCTTTGTCTGGCCGCCTCGTACATAAGTATTGCGGCGCTTACTGCTGCATTGAGGGATTCCGTCTTACCTGCCATGGGTATCCTTACGGCACTTCCGCCTTCATCCTCAACTGTTCCAAGAGTCTGCGCCTTAAGTCCGTTACCTTCATTTCCGATCAGAAAAGCGCATCCTCCCGCATAATCAGGCTCCGTATAAGGTACCGATCCCTGAAGAGCAGCCGCATATATCGCTACTCCTCTTTTCTTTAAATCTTCAAGGCAGTCCTTCATGCCGTCTTTTTCGAGTATGACAAAAGGAACGCGGAATACGGCACCCATAGTGGATCTGACAACTTTTGGCGAATAAATATCCACACAATCATCTGTCATGATGATACCTGTGCATCCCGCCGCCTCCGCAGTTCTGAACATGGTTCCCATATTGCCGGGATCCTGTATATTCTCCAATACAAGGAGCATGGTATCCTTACCCTTAATCAGATCGTCCGGTCGGAATTTATGCTGTTTCACGACCGCCAGAACTCCCTGGGGGGTTCCGACATCACTCACCTTTTTAAACACATCCGTACTCAGAGTCTCGTATCTGCAATCCGGGCGTTCCTCCGAGAAATCCTCGGAATAATACAGCTCCTGCAGATCTTCCTTCGGAACTTCTCGTACTATCCTGATACCCTCAGCAATAAAAAGGCCCTCCTCACGGCGGACCTTTGTTTTATCTCTAAGGGATATAAGATGTTTGATTCTGCTATTGGACATAGATGTAAGCATTCTTATCGTCTCTCCATTATAGATATCTGATCACAGGATCTTTGACATCTCGTATTCGTATTCAGGTATCGACTTAGTCATCGCAAGTGCCTCATCGATATCGAAATCAACGAAATCTCCGTTCTTCTGCGCAACCACACGGTTTGTCTTACCTTCCTTCAAAAGATCTGCGGCACGCGCTCCCATGATGGATGCATAATATCTGTCCTTACAGGTAGGAGATCCTCCTCGCTGCATGTATCCCAGTATGGTAGCTCTGGTCTCCACGCCTGTGGCAGCTTCTATTCTTCTCGCCATGGAAGTTGAATGACCGATACCTTCAGCATTGATGATGATATGATGCTTCTTACCGTTCTTACGATTTTCAATAATATGATTAATGAGTGTCTGCTCGTTATAATCATACTTCTCCGGAAGCAGTATATCTTCGGCTCCGTTGGCAACACCGCACCAGAGAGCTATGAAGCCTGCATTTCTTCCCATTACTTCAATGATGGAACATCTTTCATGCGAAGAAGATGTATCACGTACCTTATCGATAGCTTCCATTGCCGTATTGATGGCTGTATCAAATCCGATGGTATAATCCGTGCATGCTATATCAAGATCGATGGTTCCGGGAAGACCTATGGTATTGATACCTTCATGAGAAAGCTTCTGTGCTCCTCTGTATGATCCGTCACCGCCAATGACCACTATACCGTCGATACCATGCTTTCTGCAGACCTCTGCGCCTTTTTTAACGCCTTCTTCGGTTTTGAACTCTTCGCATCTGGCAGTACCGAGAATCGTTCCTCCCAAACCAATGATCTCCGATACGGAATGTCTTTCCATATCTACGATCTCCTCATTAAGGAGTCCCTGATAGCCCTTCTTGATACCCTTGACTTTCATGCCGTTGGAAAGCGCCTTACGTACAACCGCACGTATAGCAGCATTCATTCCCGGTGAGTCACCACCGCTTGTAAGTACACCTATTGTCTTCACTTCTCTGGTCTTTGGCATAAGATCCGCCTCTCTTTCCATACTGAAGATTAATAAAGCCTTCGGAACAATTTTACATCATTTTTCGCTTATTTCACAATGATATTCAGGATCTTACCCTTTACAAAGATGACCTTAACGATATTCTTGCCATCAATGGCTTTGGCAACGCTTGCGATCTCCTTTGCCTTCTCTACAGCAGAATCCTGTGTATCATCATCGGTAAGACCGACTACACCTCTTACCTTACCATTGACCTGAACACCTATCTCAATGACATCTTCTTTGCAGAGAGCCTCATCGAACTCAGGCCATTTCTCGTAAGCGAGAGTCTTGTCATGACCGAGTATTGACCACAGCTCTTCACCACTGTGAGGGCATACACAAGAGAACATCTTAACAAAACCTTCAGCGTAAGCCTTGGGACATGTTCCCTTTACCGCCTCGTTCATGAAGATCATCATCTGTGCGATAGCTGTATTGAAACCAAGGGTCTCAAAATCATGTGTGATCTTCCTTACAGACTGATGATAAAGTCTTGTAAGTCTGTCTGCATTATCTTCACTGATATTCTCTGTATTGGAGAAATAATTCCATACCTTGTTGATGAATCTTCTGGCACCTTCAACACCCTGATCACTCCAGGGCTTGCTTGCTTCCAGTGCGCCCATGAACATCTCGTAGAGACGCAGTGTATCGGCGCCGAATCTCTCAACGATATCGCTGGGGTTAACTACATATTCGGGGAATCTCTTTCCCATCTTGATACCGTTGGCACCAAGTATCATTCCCTGATGAACAAGCTTTGCAAAAGGCTCCTTAACAGGTGAAAGACCCTTGTTATAGAGGTATCTGTTCCAGATCCTGGAATACATAAGGTGACCTACCGCATGCTCGGGGCCTCCGACATAAAGGTCAACAGGCAGCCAGTGCTTAAGCAGTTCCTGGTTTGCAAATTCCTTATCGTTATCGGGATCGATATATCTGAAGTAGTACCAGCTGGATCCTGCGGAACCGGGCATCGTAGATGTCTCTCTTACGCCCTTCTTTCCGTTATGCTCATACTGCTTCCATTCTGTTGCATTATCAAGAGGAGCCTTGCCGTTCTTACCCTTATAATCCTCAAGAACAGGAAGAACAAGAGGCAGCTCATCGTCATCGAGAACATGGATGGAACCGTCTTCAAGATAAACGATGGGCATAGGCTCGCCCCAATATCTCTGTCTCGCGAAGATCCATTCTCTGAATCTGTAATTTACAGTCTTTCTGGCAACCCCCATCTTAACGAGCTTATCGGTGATCGCAACCTTTGCTTCCGCAACCGTGATACCGTCGAACTCTTCCGAATTCATAAGTCTGGGTTCGTCTTTTCCGAGATAATCCTGCTTCTCGAAAGCCTTCTCGCTGACATCTGCGCCTGAGATAACCTGTATCATGGGCAGGTTGTGGAACTGAGCATATTCAAAGTCACGCTGATCGTGGCTGGGAACTGCCATGACCGCACCTGTACCATATCCGCCGAGAACGAAGTCACCGATATATACAGGAACTTCCTTACCGTTTACAGGATTGATGGCCATGATACCTTCAAGAGGACAACCGGACTTACCCTTGTTAAGCTCTGTTCTGTCCATATCGGTCTTCTTTAAGGTCTCGTTGATATATTCCTGAACCGCTTCCTTATTCTGTATCCTGGGCATCAGTTCCTTTACGATATCTCCGTCCGGTGCAAGAACCATGAATGTGATACCGTAGATAGTCTCTATACATGTTGTATAAATGGAGAACTGTCCGCCGCCTACGATCCGGAAATCAACTTCCACACCTTCGGATCTTCCGATCCAGTTCTTCTGGATCTCCTTGGTAGACTGAGGCCAGTCGATCTCATCAAGACCGGATAAGAGTTCCTCTGCAAAAGCCTGCTGATCGATAACCCACTGCTTCATATTCTTACGGATAACAGGGTAGCCGCCGCGCTCTGACTTTCCGTCTATAACCTCATCATTGGAAAGAACCGTTCCAAGCTCTTCGCACCAGTTAACCGGCATATCAACATACTTTGCATAACCGTCAAGGTAAAGCTGCTTGAATATCCACTGAGTCCAGTGATAATAGGAAGGATCGGATGTCTTCACCATCTTGGACCAGTCATAATCAAAGCCCAGCTCCTTAAGCTGCTTTGTGAAAGTTCCTATATTCTTCTCTGTGAAACCGTCGGGATGATTACCTGTTGAAACCGCATACTGCTCCGCAGGGAGACCGAAAGAATCATATCCCATGGGATGAAGCACGTTGAATCCCTGCATCCTCTTCATACGTGATACGATATCCGTAGCGGTATAGCCTTCCGGATGTCCTGCATGAAGACCTACTCCCGAAGGATAAGGGAACATATCCAGAACATAATACTTAGGCTTGGAAAAATCCCAAACATCTGTCTTAAATGTCTGATTCTCTTCCCAATATTTCTGCCATTTTGCCTCAATCTCTTTGGGATTGTAATCCATCTTTATGATCCTCCTTAAAAAAAGCTCCCGGGACGCCCCGGAAGCTTGTGTGTCCTTGAAAACGTCCACATTTTATCAAATTTGCAGTGTACTGTCAAAATGAGAACGGGCAAGTTCATACAGGTTACTCACCACTTCATCGCAATACAAAAGGTCTTCTTCCGAAGGCTGTGTCAGATCAGGTATCATGATGGTATGACACCCCGCGGCTTTGGCACTTCTTATCCCGTTTGGAGAGTCCTCCACCGCTACAGCTTCATCCGGCTTACAGCCTGCTATCCGCATGGCTTCAAGATAAACATCAGGGAATGGCTTTCCTCTGGATACGCATTTTGTTGATATGACTTTTTTCGGATCCAGGTCAAGTCCTGCTTCTTTTGTATAACGTTCAACACGCGAAAGCGGTGATGCTGTAACGATATAATAATTTATCTCCTTTTGCTCCAGTTCCCTGAGCAGTTTAGCCGCTCCCGCCTTTGCCCGGACAGGTTCATTCGCACGATGGGCTTCCATCAGTTCCTTACGCTTCTCTCTGACTTTTCCGTAGATATCCGATCCGAACTTTTTCTCAAACCAGTCCGCAGCCAGAGACGCATCAAGGCTTCGCAGCGCCAGCGCTTCTTCTTCACACATAGTATGACCATATACCTGCACCGCTTCCATCCAGAAACGCCGATACAGCGGTTCGGTATCCAGCAATACTCCGTCCAGATCAAAAAACACAGTTTTCATATTTCCTCCGCACAAACAGGGCACCCGAAAGATATGGTCAGGATCATATTTTCAGGCCAGTTCATTCGAATCCAGTATGATGGTAAAAGGTCCGTCGTTTATAAGACTAACCTTCATATCCGCCCCGAATACGCCCTTCTCCACAGGATAGCCCTGCTCCCTGCAACGGGTAATTATATATTCATATAATTCATTTGCAGGTTCCGGTCCCGCAGCTTTAGTAAAGCTCGGACGGTTTCCGTGTCTGCAGTCCGCATAGAGAGTAAACTGTGATATCAAGAGAAGACTTCCTTCCACATCCTTGAGCGCCAGGTTGGTCTTGCCGTTCTCGTCAGCAAAAATCCTGAGCCCAAGCATCTTTTTTATCATCTTATCGGCGATCTCTTTTGTATCATCCGGTGCTATCCCTATGAGTGTCAAAAAACCTCTGCCTATCTCACCCTTTATCTCACCGTCAACTTTTACCGATGCCTCGCTTACAACCTGTATAACAAATCTCATGTTTTATCTCCCAAAGATCAACTTACTTCCCTGTCCGAGAAGGCATGTTCCTTAAACTATCACTCCATATCCATACCGATCATATCATAATCAAGCCGCATAACGGACTGTTTTTAAACTCAATTTATGTAATCTATCAAATCCCGAACATTTGTGCTAAACTGAACCAATACAATGAATTATCATCACGGAGATATCAGATGTCATTTGTTCACCTTCATACACATACCGAGTACAGTCTTCTTGACGGTTCCAATAAGATAAAAGACTACGTAAAACGCGTAAAGGAACTGGGACAGACCGCGGCTGCCATCACGGATCACGGCGTCATGTACGGCGTGGTTGATTTTTATGAAGCTGCGAAGGCCGAAGGGATCAAGCCCATACTCGGATGCGAAGTCTATGTTGCTCCGGGATCACGCTTTGACAAGGAGCTCTCCGGCGGTGATGAAAGATACAATCATCTGATCCTGCTTGCGGAAAATGATACGGGATATCACAATCTCGTTAAGATCGTTTCAAAAGGGTTCACTGAAGGCTTCTATTACAAGCCCCGTGTGGATCATGAGGTTTTGGAAAAATATCATGAAGGTCTTATCTGCCTCTCCGCATGTCTTGCCGGAGAAGTTCCCAGACTGATCGAGAAGAAGATGATCGATGAAGCTGAGAAAACCGTCCTCTGGTTTAAAGAAACCTTCGGCGCGGATAATTATTTTCTTGAACTTCAGGATCACGGCATTCCCATGCAGCAGGTAGTCAATGCGGAACTAATAAGGATCTCACGCAAGTATGATATCCCTCTCGTTGCCACCAATGACTGCCATTATACGCTTGCATCCGATGCGGATGCACACGATGTCCTTCTGTGCATTCAGACAGCCGCAAAACTGTCGGACGACAACCGTATGCGCTATGAAGGCGGTCAGTTCTATGTTAAAAGCGAAGAGGAAATGCGAACCCTCTTCCCCTATGCTTTGGAAGCGATCGAGAATACCCAGAAGATCGCTGACAGATGTCATGCAAAGATCCATTACAGCAAGCCGCAGCTTCCCAAATATGAGATACCGGAAGACTTTGACAATGATGAATATCTTGCGAGGGCTTACAGAAAAGAAAAGATCCTTGAAGGCGTTGATTTCTACAATTCATCCGCCAACACCACGGATCCCGGTGTGACCACTCCCGAAGAATATATACGCTCATGGCTTTATCTCAATGACCTCTGCGATAAGGGAATGCAGGAGAGATATCCTCTCCAGTACAAGCTATTCCTAGAAGGAAAAGGAAACGAAATACCGGGTGAGACCGATGTGGAAGACGGCGGCACATCTCCCGTATGGTCCTGGGATGCACTTTGCAAGAGATTGGAATACGAGCTGGATGTCATCCGTACCATGGACTTCGTCAACTACTTCCTCATAGTATGGGACTATATCAACTATGCAAAAGAAAATGGCATACCCGTAGGTCCCGGCAGAGGAAGTGCTGCAGGCAGTATCGTCTCTTATGCAATTAAGATCACTGATATAGATCCGATAAGATATCAGCTCCTCTTCGAACGTTTCCTTAATCCGGAACGAGTATCCATGCCCGATATAGACGTGGACTTCTGCTACAACAGACGTGAGGAAGTCATAGATTATGTCCGTCGCAAATACGGAAAAGAAAAAGTCGTTCAGATAGTTACCTTCGGAACACTCCAGGCCAAAGGTGTCATCAGAGATGTGGGAAGAGCTATGGATCTCCCCTACAGCAAATGCGATGCCCTTGCCAAGATGATCCCCGGCGAGCTTGGTATGACTCTGACAAAAGCTCTGTCCATGAATCCGGATCTAAAGGCTGCTTATGACAACGATCCTGATGTAAAGGATCTGATAGATTACGCATTAAGACTCGAGGGCCTTCCGCGACAGACGGGAATGCATGCAGCGGGTGTTGTCATCTGCCCCAGAGAAGCGGATGAGATGATACCTCTTTCACTCGGCGGAGACAACGCCGTAACAGCCCAGTTTACAATGACCACACTTGAGCCTTTGGGACTCCTTAAGATGGACTTCCTGGGCCTCAGGACACTGACCGTCATCAAGGATGCATTGCTCAATATCCAAAAGAGCACCGGTCGGATAATCGATATAGGCTCTATTGATTATGATGATAAAGCCGTATATAAGTCTTTATGGTCCGGTGACTGCGAAGGTGTATTCCAGCTTGAAAGCGCGGGAATGACCAACTTCATGAAGACTCTCAAGCCTTCATGTCTTGAAGATGTAATAGCAGGTATATCGCTTTATCGTCCCGGTCCCATGGACTTCATCCCCAAGTATCTGGAAGGAAAAAACGACCCGGCAGGTATCCGCTATGTCTGTCCCGAGCTTGAACATATCCTCAAGCCTACCTACGGATGTATCGTTTATCAGGAGCAGGTTATGCAGATCGTCCGCGATCTTGCAGGATTTTCCATGGGCAGATCCGATAACGTACGCCGTGCCATGAGTAAGAAAAAACAATATGTCATGGAACATGAGCGTAAGATCTTCATAGAAGGAAATGAAGAAGAGATCGAAGAAGCAAAAGCAAAGGGGCTTCCGGAAAATGAATGGCCGAGGCCTGTTCCCGGCTGCATCAAAAACGGGATTTCAAGAGAAGCAGCCGAAAGCATCTATGATACGATGATCGATTTTGCAAAATATGCTTTCAACAAATCGCATGCAGCATGCTATGCCGTAGTGGGATATCAGACTGCATGGCTCAAGTACTACTACCCTGCCGAGTTCATGGCTGCCATAATGACTTCAGTCATCGATAACTC
>Ga0256407_10002986_pt1 | contig 30975 bp, 25 predicted proteins | sample RumenRJG_04DNA_FD_193489 | JGI IMG/M metagenome (GOLD analysis project Ga0256407, IMG submission 193489) | Bovine rumen microbial communities from Lethbridge, Alberta, Canada - RJG_04 | ecosystem: Host-associated > Mammals > Digestive system > Stomach > Rumen | place: Canada: Alberta...
GGCGCACGGCTCCGGCGTGGGGATAAAGTCTACGAGATCCCCAGGGAACACCAGCACGAACAAGCAAAGAAAGCACATCTCGATTTCGATGGCAGGACACTGCCGGATTGGGATATAGAGTGAGGACCGTCAGGTGAAAGCCTGGCGGTTTTGCTGTTCATGGAGTGATTGTTACAGAGGTTGAATAGGATAGCCCAATGGGAAATTAAAGGGAAGCGCCTTTCGTTGGATAAATCTGGAAGATGCCTTGATAAATTCATGTCATCGCGTGAATTTACATTGAATTCAAGCGATTTCTGTGGTAGACTGTCATCGTCGGGAAAACTGCGCTTTTTTATTCAGAAAATCGGAGGTTGGTCTATGGCCATCAGTTATAAAAAATTATGGAAGCTGCTGATCGATAAAGACATGAAAAAGAAGGATCTTCAAAAAGCAGCCGGCATTAGTGCGACTTCCATAACAAAACTCGCAAAGAATGAAAATGTAAATACTGAGATCATCGAAAAAATCTGTGTGGCTTTACACTGTGATGTCTGTGACATTATGGAAATGGTTGATGACCAAGGCGCTCCCCTCGAAAGGTGAGCTTATTTGAATACCCTTTCCTCGAAGGAGGTTAAGATATATGCCCGGTAAAGATAAAGCGGCTTTAAGAGAAAATAGTCCATATAATGCAGCGATTACGCGTGAGCAGTTCTTGTTTTACGAAATGCGCACGACGGCAATGCTTGTTTGTGAGGGACTGAGTAAAGAAAAAATCATCGAAACAATTGTTTCAGATAATCTCTTCCAGTATCCTACGGAAAAATCTGTCCGCAAGATGGCATCTGCATGTTTACGCAGGCTGGATGCTATGAACGATACGGAGCTTGTCCAAGCAATGGCTTATCAGCCAAGTGATGTATCAAAACAGGTCTGCCTCTACGCCATGATGAAGCAGTACAGATTAGTCTGGGACTTTATGATTACGGTAATCGGGTCAAAGTACAGAAATTTGGACACTTCATTTAGTAAAGTAGACTTGAATACTTATATCTTACGATTACAGGAACAAGATGACTGGGTAGCTACCTGGAGTGATAGCACTGTGACCAAGGTGAAACAGGTTCTGGCAAAAATACTTGTAGAAAACGAGTATTTGGACAGCCTGGATTCAGAACGCCTGAATCCGGTGCTTATCAGCACTCTTCTTGAAAACGCTATTCGAAATGATGGGCAGGAGCTTGCACTCCCGGCCTTTAACTGCCTGAGCTAAGGAGGACCTTGTATATGAGTGAGTTAATGGAGCGCCTTGACAACCTCCGGGCACTGATTCAGGAACCAGAGTTCTTGGAAGGTAAAGGCCTGAGCAACGAAGTGAATATCCGGATCTTCTGCTATGACCCGAAGGATGAGATGGCAGTCCGGCACTTTACGGAGAAGCTGATGACAGATCAGAGCCTGAACTGTCACCTGATCGAATACAACCTTTACAAGGTATTTCTCTCCATCTGCGATGACAAGCGGATCACGGATCGGGTGGCCCAGCAGGAGGAGAAAAAGGGAAAGCAGTTCGTGCTGGATCAGATGAAGCGTATGGCGAATAACACCGCGTTTATCGGGAAGATGCAGTATGAACCGCACGAGCCGGGAGACGTGATCTTGATCACTGGTGTCGGTGAGGCATTCCCGTTCATCCGAGTCCATGCCCTGCTGGATGCCATGCAGCCGTATTTTTCGGATGTCCCCGTGCTGGTGATGTATCCGGGAACCTTTGATGGCCGCTATGTGAAACTGTTTGATAAGCTGACGCCGAATCCATACTACAGGGCGTTCAATGTTATATAAGGAAGGAGCTGCGACATGAGAATTCAATCGATGTTCAAAGACGACATCAACCGTAAGATCAACGGTGTCGTCAAGGTCGACCAGGATGAAAGCAGCGTGCTCGTACAGGAACTAAACGAGTATGTCATCACCCGTGAGCTGAAGAAGCACTTCATCACCTTCTTCAATAACTATATTGAATCCTTCAATGAGGAGACTGCTGATATTGGCGTCTGGATCTCCGGCTTCTTCGGAAGTGGTAAGTCCCACTTCCTTAAAATGCTGTCCTACCTGTTGGAGAACAAAGAGGTGCAGGGCGTAAAGACCGTGGAGCGATTCCGAGCAAAATTTGCCGACGATCCAGCCACCTTTATGCTGATCGACCGTGCTACCAGGGGCCTGACCCACACGATCCTCTTCAACATTGACATCGAAGGTTCCATAAACAAGGATAAGACCGCCGTACTGCGCGTTTTTGCCAAGATGTTCTATAACTACCTCGGCTTCTACGGCGAGAATCTGAAGGTCGCCAAGCTGGAGCAGTTTATTGCCAAGAAGGGCAAGTCCGAGGAATTCCGGCGCGTATTCGAGGAGAAGAATGGTGCGAGTTGGCTGGAGTCCCGGGATGCCTACGCCTTCTTCGAGGATGACATTGTTGCCACACTGCAGGAAGTGCTCGGCATGAGTGAGCAGGCGGCCAGTAACTGGTTTAATGGTACCGAGACCGTAGAGACCTCTATTGCCCAGCTCGTTTCCGAGATCAAGGAATACGTGGACACCCAGCCAAAGGATTTTAGGCTCCTGTTCATGATCGACGAGGTTGGCCAGTACGTCGGCGGCGACACGGACCTGCTGATTAACCTGCAGTCTCTCGTGGAGAAGATCGGCAGCGAGTGCATGGGTAAAGTCTGGGTGGTCTGCACCGGGCAGGAAGCCATCGATGAGATCATCAAGGCCCGCGAAAATGAATTCTCCCGCATTCAGGCCCGTTTCAAGACCCGCTTGTCCCTGTCTTCCTCTTCAGCAGATGAGGTTATCCAGAAGCGTATCCTTCTGAAGACGGATGAGGCTGAGCATGATCTGGAGCAGGTTTATGCCGTCAACGACTCCGTGCTGCGGAACCTGTTCTCCTTTACCGACGCTATTCTGGACATCAAGGGTTATAACGGTGCTGGCGAATTTGCACGGAACTTCCCGTTCGTACCGTATCAGTTTATCCTCATGCAGAAGGTTTTTGCTGAGATCCGTAAGCACGGCAACTCCGGCAAGCATCTCTCCGGCGGTGAGCGTTCCATGCTGTCCGGATTCCAAGAGGCTGCACAGAAGATCGAGGATAAAGACGAGTATGCACTGGCTCCGTTCTATCTCTTCTATGATACCGTCCACACCTTCCTCGACAGCTCCATCCGGCGTGTGATCGAGCGCTGTGAACGTGCCGCCATCGACAGCAACGGTATCGAGGCGCAGGATGTGGACGTGCTGAAGCTCCTGTATCTGGTTCGTTACGTGGACGATGTGAAGGCCAATCTGGATAACATTGTCATCCTGATGGCAGACGACATCCGGCTGGACAAGATCACTATGCGCGAGCAGGTGCGCGGCTCTCTGGACCGTCTGATGAGCCAGAACTACATCGGACGTACTGGAGATACATACAACTTCCTGACCGACGAGGAACAGGATATCCAGCGCGAAATTAAGAATACCCCTGTTGCGACGGCGGACATTGTCGGCCGCATCGCACAGATGATTTTTGCCGACATCTATACCACAAAGAAGTTCCGCTATGGCAAGTATGACTTTGCCTTTGACCAGATGGTGGACGGACAGGCGGTCGGTGCATTGACCGGCGGCATGATGCTGCGCGTCCTGACCGTGGCCACTGATCCTACTGAGAAGAACGAGCTGCGGCTGATGGCGGAGTCCTCTGGGCAGGCCATCGTGGTGCTGGCGGAGAATCCGTACTACGAGTCCCTCGAAAGCGCCATGAAGATCCGTAAGTACGTGAAGCAGCGCAACGTGGCGCAGCTGCCCAAGTCCGTACAGGATATCATCCGCGACCAGCAGGATGAGGCTGGAAAGTATGAGCTGACTGCAGCCGATGACCTGAAGAAGGCTATCGCGGACGCTGAGTTCTATGTGGACGGCGAACACATCGAGATCAAGGGCGGCGATGCCAAGAGCAAGATCGATCAGGCTCTGGAGTATCTCGTTGCTCACGTGTACAGTGACCTCGGCCTGATCACCAAGTTCGCGGAGACCGATGCCGATATTTATAAGATCCTCCACGGTGAGGAGCAGTATATACCGGGTACCGAGCCGAACCGTGATGCAGCCGCTAAGGTGGAGAAGTATCTGGAGATCCAGTTCAACCAGAATCTCCCGACCACCATGTCTGATCTGCAGGATCGGTTCCAGAAGAAACCCTACGGCTGGCGTGAGATCGATATCGCCGCAGTCGTAGCCATGTTGATCTATGATCAGAAGGTCACCATCAAGCATGGCGGTGCAACGATCCAGCCCAGCGATCAGAAACTTCCTGATATGCTCCGTAAGAAAAGCGAGATCGGCAAGACTTCTATATCCAAGCGGCAGGTCGTTTCCATCCAGAAGATCCGGGAGGTCCGTGACTTCCTGCGCGACTTCTTTGATGAGATGGACGTGCCGGAGGACGAGGACGGCCTGATCGCTCACATTGTGGAGAAGTTCAACGGCGAGTTGGACCATTACACAAAACTGGATGCCCGCTATGATGGCCACAAGTATCCGGATCAGAGTAAGGTCAGACAGGCCATAACTCTGATTAAGGATGTTTTGTCCCAACAGAAGGACAACACCGCGCTGATCCAGCGAGTCATTGATCGAGAGGATACCCTCTACGACATGCGCGATGAGCTGCAGGACGTCGAGGAGTTCTTCAAGACCAGAGTGGCTCTATTTGATAGCGCAGTGAAGTATGAGCAGGATTTACGCGTAGACCTTGATTATATTGGTAAAGATGAGAATGCAAATCAGGCATTGAATCATATCCGTATGATCACAATGATCCCAACAGGCGGCAAGTTCCAGTATGACCGCATTCCTGAATTGAACGACCTTATGGCTAAGGTGAAGGCCTCCCACGGAAAGATGCTGGATGCCAAGCGCGATGAGCTGTTGGAGATCGTCCGTCAGTGCATGGAGGAAATCCATACGCTGGCCGGAGACAACGGCGCAGCCAGAAATATCTCCAACACGGCGGACAACTACTTCACCCAAAAGAAACAGCAGATCGCGTCTTACCAGACGTTGGCCTTGCTGGACGGTCTGGTGCCGCCGATCTGGCAGTACAAGGATGATACTGTCAGCCGGATCGAAGCTATCGTGAATCCGCCGGTGAAGCCTGTGACGCCTCCGGTTGGTGGCGGTGGAAGCACACCTCCCGCTCCGAAGAAGGAAGTCATCAAAGCTATCCATCGGCAGGCGATGTTCCCAGCGAAGATCCTGAAGTCCGAAGAAGAAGTTGACGCCTACGTTGAAAAGATTCGTACTAACATGAAGCAGCTGCTGAAAGGATGCGACGGCATCAAGCTGAACTAACGGAGGGCATTATGGATAAGAATGCAATCAAGAAATACGCAGTCTGGGCAAGGCGTGAGCTGATCGAGCGCGTCTCCCAGCGTGCCATGATATACGGAATCACCGCGAAGGATGCCGGTGCCCCGAATGCCGAGAGTGTGAACGGTCATCTGCTGTCGCAGGCTGAGAAGCGGCAGCGGCAGGCGCTGATCCGAAACATCAAGACAAAGGGCTACGAGCAGGTCATGGAGGAAGTGGCCTACACGTGGTTCAACCGCTTTGCCGCCCTGCGCTTCATGGAGGTCAATGGCTATCTGCCTTCCCACATCCGCGTGTTTACCAATGACGCCGGGGAGTTCAAGCCGCAGATCCTTGCCGAGGCCATCCATCTGGAGTTGGAAGGTCTGGACATGAACAAGATCTATGAACTGGAAAGCGCCAACAAGAGCGAGGAGCTTTTCAAGTACCTGCTCATCGTACAGTGCAATGCTCTGAACAGCATCCTGCCGGGAATGTTCCAGAGGATCGAGGACTACACCGAGCTGTTGCTCCCGGATTACTTGCTCCGCGAGGGCAGTGTAATCGAGCAGATGGTTACCACTATCCCGGAGGAGGACTGGACCGATCAGGTACAGATCATCGGCTGGCTGTATGAAGGCTATAATACGGAAAAGAATGAACTCGTTTATACCGGGAGTATGCTGAAGTCGAGGATTTCTAAAGAGCTCTTACCAGCGGCAACAACGATATTTACTCCCGATTGGCCGATCCATTACATGGTTGAAAACAGCCTCGGGCGCTTGTGGTTGGAAGGCCATCCGAATGATGCTCTGAAATCTGACTGGAAATACTATCTGGACGAAGCAGAGCAAGAGCAGGACGTGCAGGCGAAGCTCGCTGCAATCCGGAAGGAATACGCTGCTCTGAAACCTGAAGAAATCCGAGTGATTGATCCTTGTCAAGGTTCCGGGCATATACTTTGCGTTCTGTTTGATACGTTGATTCGCATTTACGAGGATTATGGTTATACTGCACGGGAAGCAGCTGTCAGCATTGTAGCAAATAACCTGTGGGGTTTGGATATTGATGATCGCGCCTCTCAGTTGGCATACTTTTCGATAATGATGAAGGCACGTCAGTACGATCGACGTTTCTTTAGTCGAAGAATCCAGCCGCATGTTTATGCTATCGTCGAGAGTAATGGAATTGATCCACACTGCGTTGAGTATTTTGTGGATGGAAGAAAAGAATTGAAATCGGCATTAGATAGTATCATTAAAGATTTACATGATGCAAAGGAGTATGGTTCTATCCTAAAAATATCCCCCGTAGACTTTTCTGCCTTATACTCCAGAATCGAAGAAATCCAGAACGAAGAGGTCCAAAGTATATACAGTCATTACACGATAGAGACAATTCTTCCACTTGTACATGTGGCTCAAGCTATGGCACAACAATATTTTGTGGTTATTACAAATCCGCCATACTTGGGAAGTAATAGATTTAGCCCGAAGCTGGATCAGTTTGTTAAGGAAACATACCCAGAGGTCAAATCTGATTTGAGCATGGTAATGTACAAGCATTGCTTTGATGAAATGACTAAAAAGAATGGCTTTGTTTCCTTTATTACAACGTCTTCATGGATGTTTCTTTCGAGCTTCGAAAAACTTCGTGGAGAAGTAATGGAAAGCATGTCCTACTCCTCACTTGTTGATTTTGGTACGGAGTTATTTGAAGGGAAGGTTGGACATAATCCCATTGTGTCTTGGGTAGCAAGGAAGGCACGAATGAATTATACAGTATCTGCGATTAGATTGGTTGATTATTGTTATTCAAGAAGGGACGAAAAAGAACCTGAGTTTTTCAATAAGCGAAATTATTACGAGGCAAAACAGTCGAATTTTTCAAAGATTCCAGGTTCGCCGATTGCATATTGGGTTAGCAATAGATTTGTAGATACTTTCAACCACAAAAACGTTGGCGATATTGCCAGCCCTCGAAAAGGGCTTGATTCAGCTGACAATGACCGATTTGTGAGATGGTGGTTTGAACCATCATTTGAAAAACTGGGTATCGGCTTGACGAGCGAAGAGGCTAAGCAATCAAGAAAAAAATGGTTTCCCTTAAACAGCGGAGGCCAGTTTAGAAAATGGTACGGCAACTTTGAAAAAGTTGTAAATTGGGAAAATGATGGATTTGAAATGAAAGCATATCCTAAAGCATATATTCGGGCAAAGGATATGTACTTTAGAGAAGGTTTGTCTTGGACCAAAATAACGTCTGGTAAATTTGGAATTCGCTACGCACCTAAAGGATTCGTGTTCGATTCTGCAGGACAAACAGTGTTTTGCAATGAAACTGAAATATACTATCTTCTTGGGCTTCTTTGCAGCGAATATACAAGCTATACGTTAAAACTATTAAACCCGACTATCAATTATCAAGTCGGGGATGTCGCCAATATTCCAGTGATCATTGATGCGAGCCAGAAAGCAAAGGTGACAAGTATTGTAAAGGATAGTATTGCCATTTCCAAGGAAGACTGGGACTCTTTTGAAACATCATGGGATTTCAAAGAGCACCCACTCATTGGGGCTGCCATCCAAGCAGGTAAAAACGGAAAACCAACTACTATTACTCAGGCCTTTAAGGATTGGAAAGAAGTGGCAGAGGAACGCTTCTTAAGACTCAAGAAGAATGAGGAAGAAATAAACCGAATCTTTATAGACATCTATGGCCTTGGTGATGAACTGACATCAGAGGTAGACGAAAAGGATGTGACTGTTCGTAGAGCTGATTTAAAACGCGAAGTCCGAAGTTTTATTTCATATGCGGTCGGCTGTATGTTTGGTCGTTATACCCTTGGGAAGCCTGGGCTTGTATATGCTGGTGGTAACTGGGATACTTCTGCGTATTCAAGTTTTTTGCCTGACAAAGATGCCATTATTCCCATCTGTGATGATGAGTATTTTGAGGATGACATTGTAGGCCGATTTATAAAGTTCGTCGAAGTGGTCTATGGAAAAGATACGTTAGAGGAAAATCTTCGCTTCATCGCAGATGCCCTTGGCGGAAAAGGTTCATCACGTGATGTGATCCGCAGTTACTTTATCAACGACTTCTACGCAGATCATCTGAAGGTCTACCAGAAGCGCCCGATCTACTGGCTATTCGATAGCGGCAAGAAAAACGGTTTCAAGTGCCTGATCTATATGCATCGCTATCAGCCAGACACCATTGCCCGTATCCGCACGGACTATGTTCACGAACAGCAGTCCCGGTATCGCACAGCTATTGCTGATCTGGAACAGCGGATCAATGGCGCGTCCACTTCGGAGCGAGTGAAGTTGTCCAAACAGCTGTCCACCCTGCAGGAACAGGCCGAGGAGATTCGAGTCTACGAAGAAAAAATCCATCACCTTGCCGACCAGATGATCAAGATCGACTTGGATGATGGCGTGAAGCACAACTACGAAATCTTTAAGGATGTGCTGGCAAAGATCAAGTAAAGGTAGGTGCCGACTATGGATTCTGAAAAAATCATACAAGACTTGAATCGTCGGTTTGCGGCACCGTTGCCGGAGTTCTACAAGCGCCGGATCGTCGTCTGGATTGACGAGGATCAGGAGTTCGTGGACAAGCTGGACGACATCACGATCAACGGGGCCAAAGTTGTCGCGCTCACCGGCAGCAACAACTTCTATGTGAAGAAGCTGCTGGCCGTGGACGATCCCACCAGCAACTATCTGGTGTATCGTCCCTTCGCCTACGAGTCCGACGAGGACAACTGGCTTCTGGACGTGGAGCTGTACGGAGAGGAGTTCCGGGCCGATCTGGTCTCCATGTGGATGGATGAGATGGGCATCCCGCAGACGCCTGCGCTCCGGCGTGGCTTCAAGCAGTATCGGAAGTTCTTCAACGCGCAGGCCCGCCGGAACAAGGTGTCCGCCCAGCCGGTCACTCCGGCCACACCTGCCCAACTGCAGATGGCCATCATGGCGGCGCTGGCAGGTCTGAAGGATGCCAAGCCGAACGCCATCATCAAAGCTGTGCTGCAAGGCGGACTCCAGAAGGACAGCAACGCCGTCTATCAGGAGTTTGTGAACTACGGCATCGACGAGGCTTTCTGGCGCATGGTGGCGCAGGGCACCGGATATCAGGACATGGATTCCGACCTCGCGCAGCTGGCCACGCATATTCTGCTGACCGCTTCCACTCGGACGATGCGGCAGGAGTTCCTCGCGGGATTGCAGATGTTCATCTCCTCCGCGCATCAGGCGTACTGCTATGACTTTGTGTCCGACTGGATGCATAGCGAGGATGCCGGGGACATCTATGTCATCGCCGAGCATGTGGAGGGCGAGCTGAAGCTGCCGCAGCGGTTCATGAAGCTTCAGGTGGCTGATCTGGTGGAAACCGAGGTCTTCCCGTGCGTCAACGAGGTCATCCTCGTGAAGCTGATGACCGAGATCAGCGACCACATCATCGATGTGGACACGATCACCCAGACCGTGGAGAAGCGCCGTACCTGCGTCTGGTACGACGATGTGAAGAACTACTATGAAGGCATCCTTCAGGTAGCGAAGATGCAGGCCTTCTTCAAGGAACATTCCACCGGGTTCCATACCGTGGAGCCCGCAAAGGTGTGGAAGGAGTATACGACGGAATACTACATCATGGATACCTACTACCGAGAGTTCCATAAGAGCTATTCCGAGAGCCTGAAGAATTACCACGAGGAACTGTCCGACCTGTTCACACATGTGATGGAGAAGGTCGAAGGACTTTATACCACCTGGTTCCTCGGCCAGCTGGGCAACAACTGGTCGGATGCCTGCGCAGACAATCTGCGTGAGTATGGCCGGGTGCTGGAAGTGCCGCAGCAGACGGATTTCTATCGCCAGAAAGTGGCGGCTTCCGACAGCAAGGTGTATGTGATTATCTCCGATGCCTTACGGTATGAAGTGGCGGCTACTCTCGCAGAGCAGCTGCAGCGGGAGACGCAGGCCAAGATGGACCTGAAGTCCATGCAGGCGGTGTTCCCGACCATTACGAAGTTTGGTATGGCCGCATTGCTGCCGCACAAAGCACTATCCGTTGAACTCAAGACCGGTAAAACGGATCGGTTGGCAGTGCTGGCGGACGGACAATCCACGGAGGCCAATAATCGAGACAAGCTCCTGAAGGCAGCAGATAAAGCCAGCGTAGCCCTCAAGTACAAGGATATCATTGGTATGAAGCGTGCTGACCGGCAGGCGCTCATCAAGGGCATGAACGTGGTTTACATCTACCACGATACCATCGATGAGGCTGGTCATCTGGAAAGCTCTATCTTCAGCGCCTGTGATACGGCGATTGAAGAGATCAAAAATATGGTCCGCATCATCGCCAATGAATGGGGCGGCGCAAATATCCTGATCACGGCTGACCACGGTTTCCTGTATACCTATAGTCCCCTCAATGAGGATGATAAGGTAGACAAGACCGGGTTTATTGACAGGATCGTTGAATACGGCAGGCGCTTTGCCATCATGATGAAGGACTCCGATCCGGATTATTTGCAGAAGGTCAAGTTCCTTGAGGGCAACACAGAGTACAGCGGCTTTGCGCCGAGAGAGAATATTCGCATCAAGATGACCGGAGCCGGATTGAACTTCGTGCACGGCGGCATCAGCCTGCAGGAGATGGTCGTACCGGTGATCGAGTACCACTTCCTGCGGAATCAGTCGAAAGAATATAAGAAGAACAAGAGCAAGTACGACACGAAGCCTGTGGAGATCAGCCTGCTTTCTGCCAACCGGAAGATCAGCAACATGATCTTCTCCCTGAACTTCTATCAGAAGGACGCCGTGGGCGGCAATCGGGAGGCAGCGACCTATCAGCTTTACTTCACAGACAGCAGTGGAAAGACCATCAGTGATGTCCAGAAAATCATTGCGGACAAGACCAGCGACAACGGTCAGGAGCGTACCTTCCGGTGCAGCTTCAATCTGAAATCGCTGAAGTACAACAGCACCGACATCTATTACCTTGTCATCGCTGATGAGAACGGCCTGCAGGTGCAAAGAGAGGAATTCCAGATTGACATTGCATTCGCGGTAGACGAGTTTGACTTCTTCGGATAATTGGGAGGACAGTCATGGATCAGCTTACAGAGGGTACGATGGATACCCGTGAAATCATCAAGGACAAGCTCCGCCAGTGCTTCGACGGAAAGATTGTCCGAAAGGACCTGACGAAGAAAATCAAGGAGGGGGCCAATGTGCCCACTTATGTCCTGGAGTTTCTCCTTGGCCAATACTGCAGTTCTGATGATGATGAAATTGTTCAGAATGGCGTAGAAAAAGTGAAGCGCATTCTGGCTGATAATTATGTCCGGCCGGATGAATCGGAAAAAGTGCTATCTAAGCTTCGTCAGCGCGGTAGCATGACAATTATTGATCAAGTGACGGTCGAGCTTAATCTTCATTATGACCATTATGAAGCACGGTTCTCGAATCTTGGTCTTGGGGGAGTCCCTATTTCCGAAGAGTACCCGGAACAATATGACCGTCTGCTTTGCGGTGGTATTTGGTGCATTGTTCAGTTGGAATATAACAATGAGCATGAGTCGAATATTGTTCTGACTGACAGAAAGCCCAAGAAGAAAAACCAATCGTTAATAAGCATTCTGAAGCTCACGCCGATTCAGATGCCGTTTGTTGATATCAATGATTTGAAGAAAGGCCGGAAGGCGTTTACAAAAGAAGAATGGATTGATATACTGCTCCGCTCTATTGGGATGGAGCCGGATGAACTCACATACAGGGAGAAATGGTTACTCCTTCTTCGAATGGTTCCTCTGGTGGAGAATAATTTCAACCTGTGTGAATTGGGCCCCAGAAGCACTGGTAAATCGCATCTGTATAAAGAAATTTCACCGAATAGTATCCTTATCTCTGGTGGTCAGACCACTGTAGCGAACCTGTTTTATAACATGGGAAAACACACGATGGGCTTAGTAGGCCTTTGGGATTGTGTGGCGTTTGATGAAGTGGCAGGAATCCGTTTTAAGGATAAAGACGGTATTCAGATCATGAAAGACTATATGGCGTCTGGCTCATTTGCTCGCGGAAAAGAACAGAAGGCAGCAGACGCATCTATGGTATTTGTTGGGAATATCAATCAGAGCGTAGATGTCCTTTTGAAGACCAGCAGCCTGTTTGACCCCTTCCCGCCTGAGATGGGCACGGATACCGCATTCTTGGATCGCATGCACTGTTATCTTCCGGGCTGGGAGATCCCGAAATTCCGACCGGAGCATTTTACAGATGACTATGGCTTTATTACCGATTATCTCGCCGAGTTTTTGCGTGAACTGCGGAAAGAACAGTTCGGAGACGCTCTGGACCACTATTTCCATCTTGGAAAGAACCTGAATCAGCGTGATACAATTGCGGTTCGCAAGATGGTTGGTGGACTTATCAAACTGTTGTATCCGGATGGAGAATACACCAAAGAAGAATTAGAAGAAATCCTGCAGATAGCACTGGAGATGCGCCGTCGTGTTAAGGAACAGCTGAAGAAGCTGGGCGGTATGGAATTCTATGATGTGAACTTCTCCTACATAGATAACGAGACCTTCGAGGAACATTATGTTTCTGTTCCTGAGCAAGGTGGCGGTAAGTTGATTCCTGAAGGACTTTGTAATCCTGGGCAGGTCTATACCATTGGACGTGGAAAATCAGGAATGATCGGGGTCTTCCGCTTGGAGAGCCAGATGCTCCCTGGTAATGGTAAGTTTGAAAGAACCGGTATCGGTACTGACCGTGACGCTCGTGAATCTTCAAATACTGCGTTTAATTTCCTGAAGGCTAATGGGAATCGGATTAGTGGATCTATAAGTACGACCACAAAGGATTACATTATCAATTATCAGGATCTACAGGGAATAGGGATGACGGGTAAGCTTGCTCTTCCGTCCTTAATTGCCCTGTGTTCTATTGCATTAAGTCGCCCCACTCTCGGATCTTTAGCTGTGCTTGGAGAGATAAGCATAAGCGGTACGTTAATTAAGGTGGATGAACTGGCAAATGCACTACAGGTGTGCCTTGATAGTGGAGCAAAAAAGGTCCTTATTCCGGCAACATCAATGGTTGACTTTGCAACGGTACCGCCGGATCTGATGTCAGCGTTCCAGTTGATCCCGTATCAGAGTGCGGAAGATGCAGTGTTTAAAGCACTTGGTGTGGAGTAAAGGAGGACGGCAATCATGGCGCAGTTCGATGTTTATAGCACTGCAGTTGAGAATATCATCAGCTGGATCAAGTCTGGAGAGGTGGCAATCCCGGAAATCCAGAGGCCTTTCGTATGGGATGGTACAAAGGTAAGGGATCTGCTGGACTCCTTATACAAAGGCTTTCCTGTAGGTTACATCATTGTCTGGAAGAATCCGGATGTAAAGCTGAAGGACGGAAGTATTTCTAGTGGCAAGAAGATTTTGATCGACGGCCAGCAGCGTGTGACCGCTCTTCAGGCTGCCATTGCTGGACTTGAGGTAACCGATGCCAATTACAAAAAGAAGCGTATTCGTATTGCCTTCAATCCTCAGACCGAGGAATTTGAAGTTTGTAACCCGGCTATAGAAAAGGACGTCAAATGGATACCGGATGTTTCCACGGTATTTGAAGCGGGTTTTAAACAGTACAAGTTTATTAAAGAATACTGCAAGGCGAATGGTTTGGAGGATGGCGAGGATGATATTGAACCGACCATCAGCAAGCTGCAGTCCATTCAGGGCATCAGCCTTGGCGTGATTGAGCTTTCACAGGCCTTAAGCATTGACGATGTAACTGACATTTTCATCCGCATCAATTCGCAGGGTGTGGTTTTGTCACAGGCAGACTTTGCTATGTCCAAGATTTCTTCTGATGATAAATATGGCGGCAGCGTCATCCGGAAGATGATTGACTACTTCTGTCATTTCATGCAACGCCCCTCGGACTATGAGGCAATTATCGGAAATGACTCGGAGTTCGCTAAATCGGATGCACTGAACAAGATCAAGTGGGTCGTGAATGAGCAGGAAGACATCTACATTCCAACGTACACGGATGTCCTTCGTGTGTCTTTTACCCACAAGTTCAAAAGAGGAAAGATTGCAGATTTGGTTAGCCTGCTGTCCGGACGTAATTTCGAGACTAGAGAGAATCTTGAAAGCATCGCGCAGGAATCTTTCCAACAGTTACGCGAAGGCGTTGAGGCTTTTGTCAGTGAGACCAATTTCAAGCGGTATCTGATGATTGTCCGATCAACCGGGATCATCGATTCCTCACTGGTGCGTTCCCAGAACGTTTTAAACTTTGGATACATCCTGTACTTGTCTCTGAAAGATATGAAGGTTGAAGCAGCGGTGATCGAGACGCTGGTAAGGAAGTGGATCGTTCTTTCTATCCTTACAGGCCGTTATTCTGGTTCCGCAGAATCCGCCATCGACTATGATATCAAGCGTTTCACAGAGCAGGATCCAGTGAAGTTTCTGCAGACTACGGAAGCTGGAGAATTGTCCGATGCCTTCTGGAGTACCGTGCTTGTACAGCGACTGGACACCTCTGTTTCCAGCAGCCCGTATTTTCTTACCTTCCTTATGGCACAGGTGAAGAAAGGTGCGCGAGGTTTCCTGTCTAGTCAGATCGATGTCCAGTCCCTGATTGAGCAGCGCGGCGATATCCACCATATTTTTCCAAAGAAATATCTGCAGAAGAACGGTGTGAATAACCGGAAGGACTATAACCAGATTGCCAATTATGTCTATACCCAGTCTGAGATTAACATCAAGATTAAAGATGCCGCTCCCTGTGAGTATATGGAAAATATGAAAAAGCAGATTGCCGGTGAAGGTGTTGGCTATGGCAGCATTACAACAATGGAAGACCTTAAAGCAAATCTGGCTGAGAATTGCATCCCAGCGGAGTTCATGAACATGGACATCTTCGATTATGCTCTCTTCCTAGATACTCGCAGAACACTAATGGCTGAGTACATTAAGCAGTTCTATTTCAGTTTAGCATGAGGAATAGCAATGCAAAATCGTATAGATAACGCAAAAATTTTTACGGAGGAACCAGAGAAGGAATTATGGAGATCTCTGCTGCAGTACTCCTATAAAGCAAATATTCAACGCTATTATGAAGAAAGACACATTATTGGTGAGGCGGAAAAAGATAACACAGATATTGACCTTCTTTCTAATAGTGTTGCAGGGGCACTTCTTCAGGCTGATGAATATTATAAGGCCAGTAAGACTGTTAGTTTACAGGTGGAACCGCTATTACTATATTATGGGACCACAAATCTGCTGTATGCACTTTATATATTAACCACTGGTAAAATGCCGAATATCAATAATCATGGGATGCATATTTTGGCAAACGGATCTTACAAATATATTGCAGATTGTGAAATAAAATTTGATCATTCAAAAGACGGCGGCATTCATCAATACGCTAAGTGTCTTGGCTTTTCAGTAGATTTATGTAGATATCCCAAGTGGAGACTGTTCGATTTCTTTGATTCAATTGCAGAAATACGGGATGATTTTGAACGTTGTTACATGAGCAAGAAATCAAAAGTCGTTCTGCTGGATGTTGTGGATACACCAGATGGTGTTGTGGAAAAAATATTTGTAGACGAAGGCGATATTCAAAATGTGATTAAAAATATTGAAGGATTTTCATCTGCATATTTAAAACCTCAAATGGCGCATAATCAAAATGGTCAACGGTACTATGTTCTTCGCCATAAAATGAATGGGACGGACATTCAACAATTATCATATTCAGGCCAACCATATTTGCAAGTAGCCCATGAATATGATTCTAAACTCTTAACGATTCCTAAAGAACTTAATATGTATGTTTCATTATTCGCATTAGGGAATATATGTAGATATCACCCAGAAATATGGAACCCTTTTGTCACACAAGATTCTACAGGTGAAAAGCTTTTAATCGAGAAGCTTCTTTATTACTCACGACGAATGCTTCCAAACATTGTACTCAATCGACTGCTTAACAAAAATATTACATTTGTCTCAGATAAATATATGCCTGAAAGTCGGATCCACTTGGTTGGAGAACACGAAGTCAAAGAAATAGTGCGGGCAGAGGTACAAGGTCAGATTAGGCGTGAGCAAGCAACTAATCTTATGAATGGAAGCCGGAGGTGAGAATATGAAAAATGATTTTAGAAGTGCGGTTTTCCATCTTTGTAAAAAATTGTCCGCTTACGAAGAGGCAAAAAACATAAGGGATATTATTCATGATATGAGCGTTGTCGTTACAACGGAGAATGATGATCCAAAGGTATGGAAGCGCCCACCCCACGGCGATCTTGCGCAAATTGCTGCACACAACAGATTACAGTTTTTGGGATATTTGCTGGCGGATGATTCAGTAGACGACATTAATAAAACACCGCCTTTTAAGGCAACGCACCTTGATGAAAAGGAAAGAAGTGTTATTGAAAATGCGCATGTAACATTACAGCTCTTTATTGATGAATGCACAAATGAGCTAATAGCAAGGAATCCGAAGATTGCTCTATTAGTTGACCCATACTCTTTGCATAGGCGCCCTCAATTGCAGACATCTGCTTCATCAATCATAGAAGCAATAGAGTTTAAAGAATGTGCAGATGCATTTAAGCAGGGTAAAGTCTATAGCAGGTTGTTTGAAAATGAAGCTCTCCAAGTTTTGGAGAACGTAGATGATAATATAATCCGGCAATTATGCGCGCTTCAGAAACGGCAGTTTACAGAAGACTTCAGAGCAACGACAAAAGAAACAGAGGAGTATATCCAAAAAATCACTTCAAGAAATGAATTTAATATGCCGGATCTGCTTCTGACATATTCTACATATTGTTATGCACTACGACAATCGTTAACTATAGCTTTGCAAATGCTCTTCGAAGCAATTCTTGGGCATGATATGCTGGTTATGAATAATGACAATATTATAGACATCACCGACCACAAAGTAGATTCAGTTTATGAAAAATACATCGTGCTCATACAGGAAGCAATGATAGGTTTTTCAGGAGGAGAGGTCGGAAGTATTGTGCTCTTATCTTGTACTCCAACAGACTACAATCAGATTAAGTGTTTCGGAGTGGTTTTTGCACTAACTGTAAGTTTGATAGGTGAATTTGGGCAGTCTTCGAAAATCACTTTGGTAACAGTTGATGAAGAATTGAATGAAATACATCCTTTAACTGATACGATCATGTCTACAAAAATAGGGACCGTTCCTGTCAGATACAAAAAGAAATAAGATCTTGTGACATGTTCTTAAAGGCCCAAGTTTTTGGCGAGCAGTGTCCCGATGGATGGTTTTCCATCGGCACGGACTCGTTGGGATATCCCAAGCCCTTAAAGATCGCACTTCATGCGGCGACGCGTTTCTGCGAAACGCTGAGGCTGCCCCGGCAGCAAGATGAAAAAATGCATTATTCCTGAGCTCGGCCTGCATGAAAAGGCCGGAACCATGGAGGCGCCCTATGGCAAAAAAGTTATCCGCAGCACAGCTGAAAAAGAAGCTGAAAGACTTTTCGCAGGAGGAACTTATTTACCTGATCGGGAGGGTTTATCAGTCCTGCCCGGAAGCTGCTGATCTTATCAATGCAGAGCTGGGAGATGAGAATTATTCAGAAAAGCTGCTGGAGGAAGCGAAGGAAAAGGTGCGGAAGGGACGTCATTGGAATCGGTGAGGATTGTCTATGATCATAACGAATCACTCCGCCATGCCGGATATGCTGGCGGAACGCGCCGTGAAAGAATGTATCGGGGCGTATGAAGCTCTCTACGGCAAACCGTCCCCGGATGTTGAGATCATACTCTGCTCTTCCGAAGAAGCGCTGGAAGCAGAGCGTCTCCGTATTCAGGGGGAAGATGATTTCGAAGATCCGAAAATCTATAATGGGGCATTTCTGGCTCCTGACAAATATACTGATACGATGATCATAATCATCGTAGCCGGCGAGAAGATGGCCGCCGGAGCGGAACAGTATATCCGGGAGAAAGACACCGGCTCCCTGCGGGATGAAGTCCTGTCGGATAAGGAGCGCGAAAAACGCGGATTGAAGCTCATGACTTTCTTTGGATTTGCGGAAACCCTGCAGCATGAGTATTCCCATCTGTGCAGCTTTGATGAACTTATGAAAGCGACCGGCTGGCGGGATCCGGGCATCGTAAAGGTCAGCCAGGACTATCATCTGCACGATGAGTTTATCGCAAGATACCGGGGGACCTGCGCCTGCCTGCAGATGGCGGAGCCGCTGATGGAAACGGACCTGCTCTACAGTCTCTGGAATATGTACTGGGAAGGTGCGGTGAAAGGCTTTCTGGAAGAGAAGGATGCGGTTGCCGCAGAACTGAAAAGAATCAGGGAAGGCGGCATGCAGAGTATCCGCGCTTTCATGGATGCAGAGGATCTCTTGCCGGAGGAAATGGCAGAAGAACTGGAGTACGAACTTGGACACCCGCTGCAGTACTGGGGCGAGTTTGAGGCGAACGGTATTCCACGCATGAGTGACCTGGAGACCGTGGAATTTGTCTGTGTTGAGGAAACGGCGCGGGCCACAATTCCGCTGATCTATGCGGTGAAGAACCGGTCGGCGACCTATGAGGGAGCCCAGCTGTTCGGGCTGGTCCACGCATATTACGATTTCCTGTCGGGCAAAACCGGCACAGGCGATGAGGCGTTGATATTGGATCCGGCCGCGCTGTCACTTCCGGCTGTAATCGATATTCCATATTATGATTATGTCAGCGAGACCGAACCGGGCGCACAGCCGGCTATGCTGAGCGTGGAAAGATTCAACCGGGAGCTGAAAGGCATTATGGAACTTTTCATGGCATTATTGAAAATGGAAAAGCGATAATGCCTTTATTTGGAGGCGGGTATGCCGAAGAAAAAGAAACCGACAAAAGAACAGCGCCGTGAAGCCCGGCTCCGCAAGGGAGCACAGTGGCTCACGACTTATCAGGGGACACCGAAGCATATGCTGAAGCATTACCGGGAGCGTTTCCACATAGATGCCATTACAGCTTCAAAGGACCTGCAGGCGCTCGGTGTCAATTATACGCAGGAGCAGCTGGATACGATCCGGAGAAATGAAGAGGAACGGATCCGCAGGAAGCATGAAGAAAAGGCCAGGAAGCAACAGCAGCTATATGATGATCTGTATGGGGATACCTGCGATGACCGTTTCGCCTATATTGCCGGGTACACTTCCGGCGGCGCTCCCTACGGAACTACCTGGGAGGAAATGGGCATTGATCCGTCGCTTCCATTTTCTGAAAAAGTTATGATTCTCGGAAGCGGGGATTTCGAGCCCCGGGATCTGGATGAAATAGACTGGGACGAAGAAGAATTTGATGAAGAATCTCCGTTGCAGCTGCAGGTGATTCCGGAGAGTTTCAGTATCTGTAAGGTGGAGAACTATAGCGGAATCGACATTGACCAGCCCTTTGTATTTACCGGAAGAACGGATGATGAAAAATCCCTCGTTTGTCCGACCGGCATTGTCCCGGAAAATACCATCGAGCGGGCGGATAACTGGCGGATGTTCCGGATCTGCGGCGAGCTGGATTTTTCATTGATCGGTATTCTGGCAGAATTATCATCACTTCTGGCAGAGTTTGATATCGGCATCTTCGCCATATCGACATTCAACACGGACTATGTACTGACAAAGGAAAAGGATTTTGACAAGGCGCTCAAGCTCCTTGCCAGAGCCGGATATGAGATCCTGAAATAAAAAAAGACGGGAGAAGCACAACCCTTGATGTAAGGGCAGTACTTCTCCCGGTTTTGATTTAATGGGCCTTTTCGGCGGTCTGCCGTTCCTGCTCTTCTTTTCTCTCCGCATCATAAAGGGATGCGATATTTCTCTCAGCGATTGCCAGCTCTTGGGCCTCATCTCGGGCCTTACGATACTCGGCATAGGCGGCCTTTTTGCCGGAAAGAATCTCGGCGTATTCGGCGGAAAGTTCCTTGACCTTCGGGATCTTCCTGACGCCCAGCTCATCAAAAGCCTGCTTGGCAGCCTTATGCAGGGTGAGCTCTTCGCGGTGCGCTTCAAAGAACTTTTTGCTGTAACCAGCCTTCCGGTAGGCCTCATAAGTGCTGCGCGTTTTGGAGTAGTTGATGATATGCTTTTTCAATGTGGCGATTTCAGCCAATCTCTTTTCAGAGGTCTGGATGGAAGCAAGCAGTTCGTCTCTTTTTGCGACAGCGTCGGCGGCGGCAGTGTGAAGACCTTTAAGACTGTCTATTCTGTGGTCCCGAAGGAACAGCAGAGTTTTTGACATCTGCTTCAAGTTATAGACCGTCGCCCAGCGAGCGTAGCCGGCTCCCTTTTCCTGCATTTTCTTCTGAATATCGATCAGGAGATTTACGGACCTTTGCTGATGGTAAGCATGAGATTTCGCATCGTGCTGCCTGGTTCCGGCGATGATATCCCGGATGTCGGATTCCCGGTAACCTTCGTTCAGTGAATCTAGACGGATGAAGGTTTTCTGGTTATTTCCCCTGACTGCGATATGCTTCCCCGGCTTGATCTCATAGCCGGCAGCTTCCATGGCTTTGAAAAAGGCTTGGAAATCTTTTGGCCTCTCCGCCAGGATCTGGTCGATGTCCCGGCAGATGCCGGTCCGGATATTTTCTTTCTTCGGAAAGGTGGTCCGTTTCTCTCGCTCCGAATATGGGGCTGGAGTAATGACGGAAAGGCCATTTTCCAGACAGACAAGATCGCTCAGATGCTGCAGGGCAATGCCGGAGAACCAGAAGTTTTTGAACTTCCTGCTTCCGTCCATGGCCGTCGAATTAAAGACGATGTGGTTGTGTATATGGGCCCGGTCCGTGTGAGTTGCCACAATGAAGGAATATCTGCCCTTCGTGAAGCGCATGGCCAGCTCATGACCGAGACGGTTGGCTTCCTCCGGCGTAATCTCGCCAGGTTTGAAGGACTGCCGGATCTGGTAGGCGATTACGTCCCGGTTCTGGTATTTCCCGGTGATCTGCGCATACAGGCGTTTCTGCAGCATAAATTCCTCGTCAACCGTCATCGGATCACAGCCATAGGCAGTCACCAGTTCACCCTTTTCTGTCTTCTCCGGGTTCTTCGCATAGTCTGTCCGGGCACCAAGGCTTCTGGCAACGGAGCGTCCTCTTGTTGCGTGTAATGCTATCAGTCTGACTGCCGCCATATCTTCCTCCTCTTTTTCGATAGTAAAAAATTCCCGGAAGATCGTCTCCTCCGGGAATGGTTTCCAGTCATATTCGTTTTTAAGTTCTGTTTCTGAATGGCTTAGAGCCTGTTCATGTATTCTTTGATTTCCTGCATCCGCTCGCTCTGCCTGACCGAGAATGGACAGCGGCTGTCGCAGTGCCCGCAGCCGATACAGTCATCCGCGTTCTTCTCCAGAGTCCGGTAGTGTTCCGCCGCCATGGCATCTCCGGCCTTAGCCAGATCGTAATACTTATTCACCAGGCCGATGTCGATGCCGGCAGGACAGGGCTTGTAGTGATTGCAGTAAACACACTTACCAAGTGCCTTCGGCGGGGCAAATGTGCTGATCACGGAATAATCCGTGGCTTCCTCCGGCTGGTCATAGTATGCCAGCATCGTCTTCACTTCCTCCCCCTTCCGAGGAAAATTGATACAAGCACACGATGAATCCAGGCTGAACCCAAAAACAGCCTGGATTCACTATCGTTGGGTTCAAACGGGCACACGATTGCGCATACAGGCAGAAAAAGAGCGCCTCTCCCGAAAAAAGGAAGAGGCGCTCGGTGCAGATCCTTATTCACAACAGGTTATCCAAACTGAACCTCCACCGGGATGGGCCTTTCTTCACAGCCACAGTCGCAGGGCTTCTGAAAAGCAGATGCATCCGAGGCATTACTGCTCGTTCTTGTTTTGCCGCATGACGGGCAAATGAATTTAAGGTCGTCCTTCCAGTTGATATCTCTGTCACCGATCACAAATACAGCTAACGGATCATCCGCTTTTGACCAGGCGCACCCCTGCTTATACGCGCTGCACCTGAAATTCTTTTCGGTTTGCCAGGAATCAATGGATTCATACATCTCTCTGTAAACAGCCGGTTTCCCGCAATTCGGACAGACAAGCGTGCGTGAGCCGAAGGGGTTGCCGATACCGGCCTTTTGGGCGATCTGAACCCGGGTTTCCGGCGAAAACAGCGTATTGCGGGCGAGCTTTCCCAGAAGTTCCGGATCGGTAAGGCTTGTAAGCGCTTTATGTATGAGCTCCGGATTCAGCAATACGGCCTTGAACACTTCCTCCTGTGAAGCGTTTTCCGGCAGGGCAATGGCGCTGAGTCTGTTCCGGGCAGCATTGCGGACTTTATCGGAGTAATAAAAGCCCTTGCGGTCAATGATTCGCCTCAGCTCGCTCTTAGAACAGCAGTCCCGGATACGCTCAAGCTCAAGCTGCTCGATGCGCTCTCCGATACTCCATTTAAAACTGCTCTGCTGTTTTGCATTCATGAAGTACGGTTTAAAACTTGGATCGTATACTTCATAAAGAAAAAATCGGTCTGTGCAAAGGCTGACAGCTTCCGTGTTACCGCCTTTCACGCATCGATTAATGAGTTCCCGATACGGCAGCAGGTCGATGTTATGATTTCGCTTTGAGAGACGGGAAAGAGCCGCAACACGGACCCAATCCTGCTCTGCTTCATCCGCGATCTGCTTTAGCAGGTCAGGATGCATGACGCGCCCAAGAGCCTTCTCAACAGCAAACGAACCTGCGTCTCCCAGCGCGATCCCTGCCAGAACCGCCTCTTCGTGTATGCGCTCAATGGCGTTACTTACGACAACCTGATCTTTCGCATTGACAGCCACCTCAGCGAGCTTCCGAGGATCAGTGATCTTCTCAACCGCCTTGAGTGCTTTTGCCCGGTTATCCGACATTCATTTTGGAGCAAAAAGTCCCATGTCTGTTCTCCTCTCCTGTACAGCGATTCATCTTTGCCGGGTTCATCGTGCCTCCTTGCGGATCAGCACTTGATCCCAACTGAACGCATCTCGCTCATTGCGTCTTCTCTGCGCATTGCTTCGTCGCGTTCAGCATCTGCCAGAGCCCTTCTTCTGGATGCTTCTTCCAATGTGATCATTTCCGATTCGTCCCGGGCACCGCAGCGGGAACAGACTTTTATGTTGACATAGTTTCCTTCCTGTATCTTTTCCCATTTATGCTCACCATCTGGATTCAATGCTCCGCAGACAGTACATTTGCACATTGGAGAGCTCCAGTACCTGTTTCCAAAACAAGATGCTTCTTCCACCCACCACATATGGCCAGGAATTGTATAGCCGCATCTCGTGCAATACTGCTCACACTGACCATTCTTCGAGCGGCCTCTCATGTGATGGGCTATTTCTTCTTCCTGGCCGCAAACTGTACAACGCTGCAGGCACTTCCCCTTAACCTCTACAAAGGTATGTTCGGTCTTACCCACATACCCGCATTTTTTGCAAACGGTGGAGCAGCCCTCTTTCTGAAATATATGCGGAGAATCGGAAAGATCATTATATTTCCCACACTTTGTGCAAACTTTATAGCAATTTCTTGCGGATTGCTTCCACTCATAATGATGGATAAAACATATCTTCTTCGCGTTCATTTTTACCTCCTGATGAATCATCGTCAGTGCCCATCTTATGCCGTGCTCACATCACGCTGCCTTGAAATTCTACATTCCGCTCTTGATGTCGTAGTCGTACCAAATGGCCTCCATGCCGGTCCTCTGCGGGATGATGCTGTCGCGCAGGGCAGAGTCCTTTATGAGGCTCCTCGCTTCGCACTTCGCTTCGTAGCTGAAATCATCCCAGTCAGATCGAGCGATCCTCGCCAATTCCTCGTCGGCACCGATCTCAGCCAATCTCTCTATGGCACAGAAGGGCGACAACCGTGCAACGGCAGCGACGTCTGCAGGGTTTGAGATCTGACGGATAAGTTCGTTGGCCTTCTGGAAGAGCTCTCCCCAGTCGCGGTCTGAAGATCGCCACGCCTGTTCGAGTATCTCTTTGGCAGATTTCGCGCGGCTTTCATCTGCACTGATGTTCCCTTAATTATTTTCCCCCTCTTCTGTGGACCATGAAGTTTTTATATTTCCTGAAACGATCCGACCGGCGCAACCATTGTGCTGAACTGTTTCAGATAAGCCATCAGAAACGCTCTGACACATGTTCTACATATTCATTGCCGCACGTGCTGCATCGATATCGTCTCATGCCATAATAATGTTCCCCTACTTCACGGATATTTTCTTCCACAATTTGCCAGTTATGGTACTGACCGTTCCGGCATGGCAAGTTGCACATCTTGCGGGCAGCGGCTTCACGAACTTTCTCATCGCCTTGAAATTCCTCGTGGTTGTCGTTGAACGTTTTCCTCGGCAGATTCGCGAGTTTGCCGAGGTAGTCGATGTCAGCTATACCATCACAGCTCTCTCTCTTTCCAAACCATGTACTGCCAACAGCCTTGACACGTACAGCGCATCGAGCTTTATCATCGCTTGCTATGCGATAAAGTAACTGATTATCTTCAATGTCTCCCACAATGTGTAACGCGACGCGCTCATCTACTCCTATATTGCGTGTCAACATGAGATATGCCTTATCTGGTTGCAGGACCGATAGCCGGACTAGCGCACGCTCGCGTACCCTGGGAAGGACTCCGATCTTCCCGAGATTTGATTTTCCAAATCTCTCCTCGACCGCAGCATCATCCATCGTGGCAATTTGAACAAGAAGTGCACAATCATTTATATTTTCGGTTTCGCGCATAAACTCCACAGCACCATCAAATTTCATTTTGTTGAGTATCCTGTTGCGTTTCTGACTCAATTCCGAGTTCGGCTTTCCATCTGGGCCGAGATTCTCTGATGATTCGAGAAAATCCCCAAGGAAGTCCATGTCATCAATTTTGTCGGCGGCCAGAATGCGCACATCTCTGTCACCATGCGATAAAGCCAGCTCGTGCCAGTACTCATCGCTGCCCATACCCTTATTCGACAATTTACGTGCGGCATAAAGGCGATTCGAACCATGGCGTGCCTCCTGCACAATTCGGCGTAGTGTAGCCTCGTCATCAACTTTTGCAATTCCCTTGGCCGCAATACCCTCGTCCCTGCTCATCCACATAGGTTTGAATAACCCCATATCTATGTCCTCCATTTTATTAAATTCAATATGCCGTAATCGGCCTTGTCCAGCGTCAGACGCGCATGGACAGAGTTGCCTTCCTTGCGACGAAATTGAAGGTATCATCTGTATCACTGATAATGACGAACAGCGCAGACTTCCGGTCTCCCATCAGATCCAACTGTAATTCATCATAGCTCATCAGGTTTCTCAGCTCTTTGATGTCGAAGGGAGCCAGCCTTGCGCCGCAGGAAATAAGGATACTTTTCGCTGTCTTGCCGCTGCTTAATTTGTATTTTTTGTACTGCCGTACAGCGAAGTGATCCGGCTTCCTGAGCTCCAGCTCCGCAAACATCAGATCCACCGCGTTTTGATAGTTTTCATCCTCCTCCTTTGCTTCCGACGCATTGATCAGCTCCAAGAGGGTCCATCGTGATCTGATGGGCAACCTGGTAGATGTTTCTGCCAGTATCATAAGAGAAGAAATCCAAATAAACTGTCTTCCCGTTATCAAGCGTCAGAACATATTTATCGCGGAGCAGCTTCGCAGATTCATAGACGGAATGATTGTCCAGATGAATCAGAACCCGGTTCCATTCTGCATTGCTGAAAGAAGCAGAGCCCTTATGAAATAAGCATGCCCATGATATTCACTCCCAACATTCATGCTTTGCGGCTGTCAATGACAGCAGGGGCTTCCGCCGTATGTGTATAATAATTCAATTTATTATACTATATGATTAAAGTGCTTGTAATGACAAAAGTTGCCCTGTTTGACAAAAAAAGGCAAATTTTCATCTGTTATGCTTCAATTTCCATCCCGCACGTCAGCCGGAACACGATCCGGTCCTTGCTGTGCACCGTCAGGCTGCCCACCAGCCCGGCCCACAGGCTCTCATCAAACTCGGTGATGAGCTCCGGCAGGTCCTTCACGCTCTCGATGAACTGCTCGATCTTCCTGCAGCGGATCATGATCTGATCGATCTGCTCCATGACGGCATCGCGTTTGTGCTCGGTTTCCTCATAGCGGCTCACCAGCGCATCGTACCGCTCTTTGTACTCTTTCTGATCCAGCGCCACCCGGGCGTTGCGAGCAATCAGGTCGTTCACCGCCTTGGCGTCGATGCCCAGCTGCTCATCCAGAATCCGGCACTCCTTTTCCAGCGCTGTGGTATCGCCGAGCCGGTTCTTTATGGCTGTGAGCTCCGTAATGTAGAATTCCCGGTCCGCGTAGAGCTTGTTCACCATCCTGACAAAGGCGGCCTTGATCTCATCCTCGGTCATGTGTGGTGTTCTGCAGCGGGTCTTGTCTTTAAACTTGTGATTGCACTGCCAGATGACCCGGCGATATTTATCATTGCTGTGCCAGACCTTCGAGCCGTACCATCCTCCGCAGTAACCGCAGCGGATCTTCCCGGAGAATGAACTTGGCAAGAAGCTCTTTATCCGTCACAGCTTCAGTATCCGGCTGACCGAAGAAGGCGTGCTGCTTCGAAACCGTGCAGAGGACCTGATCAGCATGGCAGATAAGATCGAGCAGGAATTCATTTCCCTAGATGACATCAGTGGAGGAGAACTGTATCTGGGGTTGGCGGAGTCTTTCCAGATCCGGTATCTTGCCCGGGTGATCAAAGACTTTAAAACCCGCAACCCGAATCTGCATTACCACATCACCAGCGGCGATACGGAGCAGATCGCGGACAAGCTGGACAAAGGGCTCCTGGATTTCCTGGTTCTGGCGGAGCTGCCGGACAGCCGGAAGTATGAGTATCTGTCCTTTCCGGAAAAAGATGTGGGGGGACTGGTGATCCCGGAAGGAGATCCGCTGTCGGAAAAAGGAGTAATTCAAATAGAAGACCTGGAGGAGATCCCTTTGTTCTGTTCGGAGCAGGCCTGGAACGGGGATCTTAAAAAATGGTTTGGAAGTTCGTTTTCGAAAATGAAACTGGAGGGCTCTTTCCGTCTGTCCTACAACGGCTCCATCTTCGCGCGGGAAGGCCTCGGATATCTGCTGACCTTTCGCCATCTGATCGATACTTCCAAAGAAAGCGGGCTGATATTCCGGCCTTTGGAACCGGCGCTTGAGACCACGCTTTATATCGCCTGGAACCGCTATCAGACGTTTACATCCATCGCCGAGCGCTTCCTGCAACAGCTGAAAGATTCCTTCGGAGACGCCGGAAAAACAGATTTAATCTACTACACAAAAGGCTTAGCGTCGGCAGGGGATCCTAAGATCCGCTGCCGATGCTTCACTTTGCCGCCTTTTTCGTCTGTTACTGAATCGTTGCCAGTCTCGCCAGGATCTCCTTGGCGGTTTCCCAGATTTCATCCTGCTTCGCCTGCATGTCGGCAATGTCCGCACCGTAGATGCTGCCGGTGGAATTTGCCTTCTTGGCCATCTGGTTCAGGTTGTTGGTGGCGTTCCTGAGAAGCGAGATCAGCTGGTTGATATCGGACGTGTCCAGCTTGACGATATAGCCATCCAGGGACATTTTCCGAATATAGGCGCTGCGGTTTTTCACACCGGCTTCCTGCATCTTCTCATAAAGCCGTTCCCATTCCTCTTTGGTCCACAGGACATGAATTTCCTGATTCCTGATTTTCATACTCTCACCGGTACCTCCTCATCGCGTAAAAACTTGGGTCTGTGTTTTCTGGTTTCTGCCTTAGCTTTCTCGGCCGCTTTGGCTGCCTGGACCTGCCGCTCCTTCAGGGCTTCCAGTACGGACCGTCGTTCCTCAGAAGCCTCCGATTCCCTGGCATTCTGCCGCAGGATCTCTGCAGGATCCGACTGGGGCTGGTTATTGATCACACCATCAAAGTGATTGTCGTTCTGTTCCACGGAATCCTCCACGGCCCGAAGAGCAGCACGCTTCGGATCTGCTTCCGGGAAACGCTCCGGATGGAGGATAATCTCCACACGGTCACTGACCTGTGGGTCATCAAAGACGACACCGTTCAGCCATTCCTCGCACTCATGCCATCCGCCCATGGTCAGCAGGTTCCCGTAAGCACCGAAAAAGCGCAGGTTATCCTCCGTGCTTTCCAGCGTATCCAGCACATAGCCGGCGGCTTCCATGGCCGCGACCAGCTGATCCTTTTCCGCCGGATGATCGTGTAACGGCTCAGTGTGAGCTTCATCCCATTTACTCATGATCTGCCTCCTCGTCGTCGTAGACCGTGAAATCGACACCAGCAAAGTCGGTATCCGTGACGTTCTCCAGCTTCTTCACCATGCTCATGCACTGGGCGATCAGCTCCTCATCCTGCATCATGCCCATTTCGTTCATGAGGGAGAGGATTGCCGTACGGCGTGTGGATGTGTCAAATGCGCGGAGCAGGGTAATCTCTTCAACAGTAAACATTATCGTGTTTCCTCCTTCTGTTTTTTCGGTTTCCGGGATGCTTTCGGCTCCCTGGGTTTCGGTGTCTTTGCTTTCAGGTCCTTCAGGACGGATTTCTTTTCAGGCTCCGGTGTGCAGGCAGTTTCCGTTTGAAGTCCAATGTCCGGTTTTGCCTGGTGAATGTCCGCTTTTCCTGCCTGAATGTCCGGTTTCTGCATATCGCGGACTTCCTTCTCCGTAAATCTGGCAGGAGCGGGACGCAGCTCATAATCGCCGGCTTCCTTTTCTGTCAGAGGCTTCTGGTACTCCACATACCCCCAGGCCTGGATCATGCCATTTTCTACCGGGATGCGGCTGTCGGCATCATAGTTGTGAACCTCCACGACCGGATTGTCCGGCGGTTTTGGAAATGTCCCGATGTCTACAGGCCGCTGTGTGGAGTAATAACGGTAGTTGCCATTTTCCTGCAGTCCGGGAACCGGCCGGTCAGATTCTTTCGGCGGCATGAAAGCTGCAGCCGCTTCGGAAAACTCTTTTACCTCGGTGATCAGTGCAGCCGCCCTGGCAGAGCAATCGCCTTCATCGGCCACAACCTCCTGGAGGAATTCCAGGATGCCTTCGATCTGCGTACCATTTTCCAGGAGCATTTCCTTGTTCTGCTGGACCACGGCTTCCCGGTCATCGACCGCATCGACGTAACCGTAGTAATCAAAGTCATAGGAAAGTTCATCCAATTTCACGGCCAGCGCTTCTGCCTGGGTTTCCAGCTCTGCCATTTTCTCCTTCTGGAGGATCTGCAGCTGCGTATCGATCCCGGTGATCAGCTCATCCGCCGCTGTCCGGATACGGTCCAGTGAAGCTTTCAGCTCCGGCGTATCCTTGCCTGCAGACCATCCGGCGATATAGGCAAAACTGTAATCACTGGTCTCGATCCCGTAATGCTGGGCAACGGTATAGGCGACAGACTCGGCCTCCACCTCTTTGGCATTCCGGGTAAGGCGCGGTTCCTCCGGGGACATTTCCTTCGGATCCTTCGAATGCAGATGCTGGTGCGTCATCTCGTGGATCAGGGTCTTGATGGTCTGGACCTGGCTCATGCCTTCCTGCAGCGCAATCCGGTGATACACCGTGTGGTAATAGCCCTTGGCACCGGAATCGATCTGTTCAAAGGCGATGGGGACCGGACAGGAGCGCTTCAGGGCTTCGAAGAACATCTCGTACTGACGGACATCGCCGGTCAGCTCATTCACGCCGATGGAAGGGATCGGCCGGCCATCGGTCTGGGAAACATCAAAGACATTGACCACCTTGAATGCCGGCACCATGATTTCCTTCAGCTCCGTTGCCTTCGTCCCGTCCGGATTCATCCTGGCCTGTCCGGTGGAGGGATCGATGACATCGACCTCCATCTTTCTCTTATAGGGAGTCGGCGCCAGGATCCGGATGCCCTGTTCGCCTTTCTGCACCTGCCGTCCGAACTGGTTCTTCCAGGCAGTGTAACCGGCCACCAGGGTGGCGTCCGGCTTCTGCAGGGCAATGAGGATCGTGTTGCCGAGGGAGTAGTTGTGGAACTTGGAAAGGCATTTCAGATATTCCTTGAACTTGTCGCTGTCCATCAGCTCCTTGATCCCGGCTTCCAGCTTGTCGGTGATCTCCTTGACCTTCTCAAACTGGGAGGGGTATTTACCTTGAGTCTTTTCCGCCATGGGCTTTCTCCTTTCCGGCCTTTGCAGGAGGCTTCGGCCTGTTCTTCAGTTCATTCAGCTGTCCCAGGACCGATGCTGCTGCTTCTCTGGCGGATGCCTTCACTTCCCCAAAGGGAACAGCCCTGCGGTTCCTGCGGGTCATGTTCAGGGTGTCCAGGATGTATTCCCTGGCCTGGTTCATGGTCCATCCCGGGCGGTCTACCTGCCCCTGGATTTCGGACTGGAACTGCTGAGTCAAAAGCTCATAACGGAAGCCGCTGTCGGTACGCTCCACCATCAGATATTCCCGGTGGGCAAGCTGCCATGCTGCCTTATCAAGCATCGTTTCCGGTTCCGGACGGACAG
>Ga0256407_10002989_pt1 | contig 30934 bp, 30 predicted proteins | sample RumenRJG_04DNA_FD_193489 | JGI IMG/M metagenome (GOLD analysis project Ga0256407, IMG submission 193489) | Bovine rumen microbial communities from Lethbridge, Alberta, Canada - RJG_04 | ecosystem: Host-associated > Mammals > Digestive system > Stomach > Rumen | place: Canada: Alberta...
ACAGACGCATCAGCTTATCCTCGAGAGATACATAGAATACAGAACTTCCCGGGTCTCCCTGACGACCTGCACGACCTCTTAACTGACGGTCTACACGACGGCTCTCATGACGCTCTGTACCGATGATGGCAAGACCTCCTGCTGCTTTTACCTCAGGAGAGAGTTTGATATCGGTACCACGACCAGCCATGTTGGTAGCGATGGTGACAGCACCCTTACCATTAGTGCTCTGACCTGCGAGAGCAACGATGTCTGCCTCCTTCTGGTGCAACTTGGCATTCAGCACCTGGTGGGGGATACCTTCTCTCTTACCTGTCTCTGGATTAACATACATATCGAGCATACGACTCAGAAGCTCTGAGATCTCCACAGATGTAGTACCAATAAGAGTAGGACGACCGGCATCTCTCATTCTTACTATCTCATCGATTACGGCCTTATATTTCTCACGGGCAGTCTTGTATACTCGGTCATCCTGGTCATTACGGATAACAGGACGGTTGGTCGGAATCTCAACAACATCGAGTTTGTAGATATCCCAGAACTCACCAGCCTCAGTAGAGGCGGTACCTGTCATACCGGCCAGTTTGTGGTACATACGGAAGTAGTTCTGCAGTGTGATAGTGGCGAATGTCTGTGTGGCAGCCTCTACCTTCACATGCTCTTTAGCCTCTACAGCCTGGTGCAGACCATCACTCCATCTGCGACCTTCCATGATACGACCAGTCTGTTCATCAACGATCTTTACCTCTCCGTCGATGACAACATACTCATCATCCTTATTAAACATACAGTATGCCTTCAACAACTGCTGGAGGGTGTGAACTCGCTCACTCTGAACAGCGTAGTGGTTCATCATCTCGTCTTTCTTGTCGAGACGCTCCTGATCTGTGAGACCTGTCTCTGCCTCAAGAGCTGAGAGGTCGGAGGTGATGTCAGGCAATACGAAGAGCTCTGCATCATTAACCTGTTTTGCGAGCCATCCTGTACCCTTGTCTGTGAGGTCACAGGAGTTAAGCTTCTCATCAACAACGAAATACAGTGGCTCAATAGCCTCTGGCATCCTACGGTTGTTGTTCTCCATGTATATCTCCTCGGTCTTCAGCATTCCTGCCTTGATACCTTCCTCAGAGAGATACTTGATGAGGGGCTTGTTCTTTGGCAGAGCCTTATGAGAACGATAGAGCGACAGGAATCCTGCATCGAGTTTCTCCTGACCCTCTTTCTTGTTGCCTTCCTCAATGAGTCTGTTACCCTCAGTGATAAGACTCTTTGCCTCAGCAAGATACTGAGTAGCCAACTGACGCTGAACACCTACCAGACGCTCTACCAGTGGCTGATACTCCTCAAACATCTGGTCGTCACCCTTAGGAATAGGACCAGAGATAATCAGAGGTGTACGGGCATCATCAATCAACACAGAGTCAACCTCATCGACGATGGCGTAGTTATGTGAACGCTGTACGAGGTCCTGTGGCGAGATGGCCATATTGTCACGCAGGTAGTCGAAACCAAACTCATTGTTGGTACCGAAGGTGATGTCTGCCTGATAAGCCTTACGACGATCCTCAGAGTTAGGCTGGTGCTTGTCGATACAGTCTACTGAGAGCCCATGGAACATATAGAGCGGCCCCATCCACTCAGAGTCACGCTTAGCCAGATAGTCGTTCACTGTTACCACATGAACACCATTACCTGTAAGTGCATTCAGGAACACAGGGAGGGTAGCCACAAGGGTCTTACCTTCACCAGTGGCCATCTCGGCAATCTTACCCTGATGGAGAACGACACCTCCAAACAACTGTACATCGTAGTGTATCATCTCCCATTTCAGGTCATTACCTCCTGCTGTCCAGTGGTTATGATATATGGCCTTGTCTCCATCGATGGTGATAAAGTCCTTTTTAGGATCTCCGGCCAGTTCTCTATCAAAGTCTGTGGCTGTGACGATCGTCTCTTCGTTCTCTGCGAAACGTCTTGCTGTCTCTTTTACGATAGCAAACACCTCGGGCATCACCTCATCAAGTGCTTTCTCATAGATGTCAAGCACCTCTTTCTCTATCTTGTCGATCTGTGCGAAGATATCTGCACGCTCATCGATAGGTGTATCCTCGATCTTTGCCTTCAGCTCGGCAATTCGGTTCTTCTGCTCAGTAGCAGAACTCTGTACTTGTTGCTGTAACTCCTTCGTACGCTGACGAAGTGCGTCATTGTCTAATGCTTCTATCTTTGGCGACACTGCCTTAACCTTCTCTACGAGTGGCTGGATGAGTTTCATGTCCCTGGAACTCTTGTCACCGAACAATGACTTTAAAATCTTATTAAAATTCATCTGTATATTTTTTACTTTTTTATTTCTTATTTTTTATTTTTTATTTGCTTTGCATAAAGCGGCTGCAAAGGTACAAATAATATTTGTAAAGTCCAAATGATTTTTGGCTTTTTACGTTTATCATTTATCCTTTATCATTTATTCTTTTAAAATAGTGGCTCTGCGGAACAGGCATTGGGAGCCCTGATACGTATTGCTTTAGCAATTGTAGGTGCAATACGGTCTGTGGTGACAGCTGTCTTTACCTTCTCAGCATTGATGCCTGCACCAAAGAAAATGATAGGGAACTGTGTGTATGAAGCCCTGGAGAGATGATTCTCCTGGGTACTCTCGTTGAGTATCCTCCAACCGGGGGATACCTCAATCATAATATCTCCGTTGTGTTCTGGATGAAATGCGTTTCTTACCTTCTCAATCTGTGGGTTGTTGCTGCTAAGCAACTGCAGAGCAGTATATACATTCCTTACTCCCTCTAACTGTGATATAAACTCCTGGGCTCTCTGTCCAGCATCGGTGAGACTGATCCTCTTGCTCTCTAATAGCTTGTGATTCAGGTACAACTGGTTTCTGAATGATGTCTCCACATATCTTCCTTGTCCCCAGATAGCACCGAAGTACATATTGAGGAGATTGGCTGTACGCTCCATAAAGAACGTGCCAGAGGGGATACGGTATTTTGCGTAGTCAGAGTCTTCTTCATCGCTATAGCCTGTACTTGTGATGACAAACAGCACGTGTTCAGAGCCTAACTTGGTCTGCAGGCTTTTTATCAGTCTGGCAATCTCTCTGTCGAGTCTAACATATGTGTCCTGTAGTTCTAACTGACATTCTGACACTGGCTTATGATCAAACGTTCCTGCGTAGTAGGTGATACACAACAGGTCTGTAATCCGGTCATAGCCAAGAGTGTTGTTTGTTACGCATTGCAGAGCCGTCTCTGTGACATCGGCATTGATGAGTCCAGATGCCTGGTATTCTATGAATTTTCTTTCACCTTTGAAGATGTGCTTGAATGGTTTCTGGTCTCCAATATGCTGGTAGTAATTAAACGTGCCAGAGAGTTCTATGATGGGTTCCCAAAGAATCTTTTTTGTGTTGACGGATGGTGATCGTAACTCGTTGTTAGCCAGTAACCATTGTGGTACTTGGTTAAAGTAGTATGTACTTCCTTTCCATTGGCCTGTATAAGTGTCCAGCCATATAGCTCCGTCAGCAGCATGACCTGCTGAGAGAATGGCGGCATCTTGTTGTGGGGCAATAGCGAAAACTTTTGCCAATCCTTGTGTGGCGGCCTTTAGTTCATCGCCCAAGGTAGATACCTGAATCTGAGCAGGCGAGGGGAGTCCCTGTTGCTTTGAATCGTCGGTACAGGAAACAGGACGAAGGCTCTCTTTGTTCAACCACTGGCTTCCGTTTATCCCGTGATAATATGGCGATACACCGGTTATAACTGACGTAATGGCAGAGGCTCTGTCCATGCCTGTAAAGGGGTAGTAGGCATTCTCGTATACCAACCCTTCCTTAAGCAGTCTCTTCAGTCCCTCCTGGCTGTATAGGGGGGAGAAAGCGTCAAGGTAGTCTGTCCTCAGCTGGTCTATGTTGATATTCACCACGAGTCTTGGGGCATACTGTATCTTCTCCTGTCCTGAGGCTTCTGTGTAGAACCCCAGCACTGCCAACATCGTTATATATAAATACCTATTTCGCATATCTTATCACTATTCTACTAAGCAAACATAGTGCCAAACTCCAAATCCCCTCCGGATAAGACTGCCAGATGCCTCCTAAGGCATAAAGCACGATCATTACTGCCAGAACCTTAAACCAAGTGTTGCGGCCCTTTATAACCGATGGGATGAAGAACAGCGGCAGAGGGTTGAACAAAAGTATATTCAGGTTTATCGATGTAGTGGGGTGCTGTGAGAATATCATCACAGTGAGCAGCAGACCTATAAGGCCTTCAACTGCCATAAGCGTCACATCCCACCCAATAAACCTCTTTTTCTGTTTCCACTCTATAAACAGTATACCGAGCGCTAACAGAACAATAATCATCGCAACCTCTGTTGGCGACAATATCCAGTCGGGCTCTATCATCTGAATACCAGCAGGGGCGATGGTCCTATGTTCTTTTACCAGTGGTCGATATTCTCCATTGGCATATACCTGAGCCAGTGCCATATCCTGCATGAGGTTCATGGGCAGGAATTCCTGTTCTGTCCTGGCTGTCTTGAAATCAGCCTTCAGACCTAAGAGTATGTCATTGCCGAATCTGCTCCAGTCGTGATTGCGATTGCACTCTCGTACGATTTCTCTGAATGTTGGAGCATACTCGTCTCTTTCGGCCCATTGTATCTTTCCATTTAGACTTCGTTCGGTGATATCTCTTGGCCTTGTAGAACAGTTGTCATAGAAGTAATTATACCTATAGACCTTGTTCTCTGGCTTCAAATTATCTGCTAACGCCTTCTGCAGATTCCTTTTTTCATCGTTGGTTAGGTTTATGACCTGTTCTGTTATCGAACATCCCCATTTCTTATAATAAGGTATGAAGTACTCATACTCAATCACCCCTAACTCATAGTCTGTCAGACCAAAGACAAACCTTAGGATGAAAAATGGCTTGTTGAAATTAAACAGTCCCCAGTTGAATACATGATCCTGACCGGCAGTCGGTCCTTCCTTATGCAGATCGTGCCATCTGAGTGCCGAGTGTCCATAGAGGCTGTAAATCTCCTCGTGGGGAGAACAGGTGATGAGACTAACCTCAACAGAGTCCATTGGGTCGATTTCGCTCAAAATGGTGTCATTACTCTCAGATACCGACGAGAGACTGTTTTGTGCACAAGAGATGCTTATCCCACTGATAGTCAGTGATATAAGTATTAAAATCCTCAATTTTATAACCTTTTCTAAATGTTTCACGATGCAAAAATAACTTATATTTTTGAAGAAAAAGCCATTATTTCGGTTTTTTTTCAATAATTTTGCACCCTGAAATAAAAATTGTAAGATGTCACGTATATCATTTATCATTTATAATATGTCATTTAAGTCGATAATAGCCCCTTTGGCGTTCATTTGCTCTTTGTCGGCTTTTGCCCAGGGAGGCACCGTCTCTCCTTACAGTCAATACGCCTTTGGAGAACAGGCAATCGGCGGAGGATCATTCAACCGTGGGATGAACGGTCTTGGTATCGCTCTTTATAATGGAGCTCAGGTAAATCCGTTAAACCCTGCTTCATACGCAAATGTCGACTCTTTGACGATGCTTTTCGATATGGGTCTCTCTGGTCAGATAACCAATTTCAACGAGAACGGTACCAAGAAAAATGCTCGTCAGGCAAGTTTTGAGTATATCCTAGGTTCTTTCCGTGCATGGAAGAACATCGGTGTTACCTTCGGATTGGTACCAATGACAAATATCGGATATGAATATACCAACTCCTCCAAACTTGACGACTCGAATAAAACCACAGTTGAGACCGTCCATGGTGGAGAAGGTGGTCTGCATAAGCTTTTCCTTGGAGTAGGTGTAAAACCGATAAAGAACCTTGCTATTGGTGCTAACTTCGGATATATCTGGGGTGAATTGGAAAGGGGTGTAGTAACTACTTCCGTTAATTCACTTAACAGTCTTCATAAGTTGCTCCTAGCTAATGTGAATAGTTACAATATCGAGGTTGGAATGCAGTATTATCAGCCGATAGGCAAGGAGGATATGTTGACTGTCGGAGCCAGATACACCCTTGGCCATAAACTTGGAGCCGACCCTGAGTGTATGATTATCTCCACCAACTCTCAGATATCTAAGGCTGATACCACCAGAACGACAATCAGCAATGGCCTTGAGTTGCCTCATGCCTTTGGTGCAGGTATCTCCTACAAACACGGCACACAGTGGCTGATAGGTGCCGATGTTGAGGCTCAGCTCTGGGGGAAAACCAAGTATCCAGACTATGCCGGTGGCACGTACTCGTTGAAGAGTGACCTTCTCAGCAACTGTTATCGCTTTACAGTAGGTGGTGAGTTGTGTCCTCGCTGGAACTCCAGGAATTTCTTCCATCGCATCCGATATCGCGTAGGTGCGGGTTATACTACACCTTATTATAAAATAAATGGCCAGGATGGTCCTCGTGAGATAAGTGCTACCATCGGATTTGGTATTCCCATCATGAATGCGTATAACAACCGTTCATTCCTTAACATCAGTGCCCAGTATGTCAACAACTCTGCCACGGGTCTTATCAAGGAGAATACCTTCAGAATCAATATCGGTCTGACATTCAATGAGAAGTGGTTCGCTAAATGGAAGGTAGAATAAATGAAAAGTAGAAATATTTTTTTTATTTTTTATTTATTATTTATTATCTCCTCCTGCACGAAAGTGCAAGAGCACACCGCTCCTGCGGTCTATGATCGTGACTCTGCCTCTGTGATGACCAGCTATGGCGTTAATACCCTTATCAGTGACTCTGGAGTAATCAAATACAAGATTGTAACAGAGCGATGGGATGTGAATACTGTCAGGCAGCCATCGCGATGGACATTTGAGAAGGGAGTATTCTTCGAACAGTTTGACGAGAAGTTCCATACTGAAGGGTATATCCAGGCCGACACTGCCTGGTACTATGACCAGAAGAAACTCTGGCATCTTCGTGGAAGGGTTCGTATCCGTAATGTCAATGGTCTCATCTACGAGTCTCAGGAACTCTTCTGGGACGGTCTCAGACACGAGCTCTATTCAAATGTGTTCTCTAAGGTGACCACTCCTGAGCGCACGTTACAGGGTACGTATTTCCTTTCTGACGAGCGTATGACTCACTATACGGTCTCCAATTCCAAAGGTTCTTTCACCACCGAGTCGATGGAGCAGAAGGGCGAATCGTCTTCTACTCCTCCAGACACCTCTCAGGTGGAGCAAACCCCTCTTCGTCCTCGTCTGGAGAAGCACTCCCGCACCACACAATAAATATGACTTCCCTGATTATCGCCATAATAATATCGATGCTTTTCTCTGCATTCTTCTCAGGGATGGAGATTGCTTTTGTTTCTTCCAACAGGATGTTGGCAGAGATGGATCGTGAGAAACATGGTATCTCGCAAAAGGCATTGGATATCTTCTACCAGCACCCGAGTAATTTTGTGTCAACGATGTTGGTGGGCAATAACATAGCCCTTGTCATCTATGGCATTCTCTTTGCCCAGATTTTCGACCAGACACTCTTTGCCCCTCTGAACGATTCGGGTAGGGTGATATGCGATACTTTGCTCTCTACGGTGGTAGTACTTTTTACAGGTGAGTTTCTGCCAAAGACCCTCTTCAAGAGCAACCCCAACAAAATGCTCACTTTCTTTGCGCTGCCTGCATGGTTGTGTTATGTGGTGCTCTATCCTATATCTAAGTTTGCCACACTGATAGCAAAAGGTATACTACGCATCTTTGGGGTACACATGGATAAGAACATCGCTGATAAGGAGTTTACTAAGGTCGATCTCGATTATCTGGTGCAGTCATCTATAGATAATGCCAAGGATAACGAGAAAATCGGAGAGGAAGTGAAAATCTTCCAGAATGCCTTGGATTTCTCAGAGACAAAGGTTCGTGACTGTATGGTTCCGCGTACGGAGATCGATGCCATAGAGGATATCTCGACCGTAGAACAGCTGATGCAGACATTCGTTGAGTCGGGTCACTCTAAAATCCTTGTCTATCACGAAGATATCGATCACATAATAGGTTATATCCATTCCTCAGATATGTTTGCCATTGACCATGGAACATTGACTATTGACCATTGTGAGAACCTGGTGCGTAAGATCAGTTTTGTTCCAGAGACGATGTTGGCTCAGAAGCTGATGAAACAGCTGATGGCAGAGAAACGCTCTCTGGCTGTGGTTGTGGACGAGTTTGGAGGCACCTCTGGTCTTGTGTCATTGGAGGATATCATGGAGGAGATAACCGGTGAGATCGAGGATGAGCACGATAACACAAATCTCGTGTCAAAGAAACTGGATAATGGAGAGTATATTCTCTCTGCGCGTCTGGAGATAGAGAAGATCAACGAACAGTTTGATCTTGACCTCCCTGAGAGTGATGATTACATGACCCTTGGAGGACTGATTCTGCATGAGTACCAATCATTCCCAAAACTCAACGAAGTAATCAGAATTGCACAGTTTGAGTTCAAAATCATTAAGAATACGGCGACAAAAATAGAACTTGTCCGCCTAAAAGTGGTCGAATAAGCGAAAATTCCCTAAAATTTTTGCTCAATTCAACAAAAAATAGTAATTTTGCAGCCGCTTTGTGCATACATACGTGTGAATAATAAAAATAAAATATAAAATAATTTAAAAATGGCAGCATTAGGAAAAATTAGAAAAAGAGGCGTGACTCTGGTGATTATCATCGGTCTCGGCCTTTTCGCCTTTATCGCTGAAGAGGCTGTTCGCAGTTGCGAGGCAACAAAGAACCAGCAGCGTCAGCAGATTGGCGAAGTGTTAGGAAACAAAGTAAACGTACAGGAATTCCAGTCACTCGTTGACGAGTATCAGGAGGTGATGAAGATGACTCAGGGTCGTGAAAACTTCTCTGAGGAGGAGCTCAACCAGATCAAGGATCAGGTATGGAACCAGTACATCACCGAGCAGATTATCGCCAAGGAGGCAGGTAAGATTGGTCTTACCGTTACCGACGAGGAGATGCAGAACATTATGAAGGAGGGTACCAACCCCATGTTGATGCAGAGTCCTTTCGTAAACCAGCAGACAGGTCGTTTTGATGCTACTCAGCTCACCAAGTTCCTGGCTGACTATAAGAAGAACGCTTCTAACCCTCAGCTCGCTGAGTCATATGAGCGTATCTACAAGTACTGGCAGTTCATTGAGAAGCAGCTTCGCACTCAGACTCTCGCTCAGAAGTACCAGAGCCTGATTGCAGGTAGCCTCCTCTCTAACCCTGTATCTGCAAAGATGTTCTTCGAGGGTCAGAACAAGGAGAGCGATATCCTTCTTGCAAGTCTTCCTTACAGCAGCATCAACGATAACGACGTACAGGTATCAGATGCTGACCTGAAGGCCAAGTTCGAGGAGCAGAAGGAGCAGTTCAAGCAGACCGTTGAGAGCCGCGACATCAAGTATGTTGGTTTCCAGGTTGTTGCTTCAGCAGCCGACCGTGCAGAGCTGATGAAGTCCATGAGCGATGCAAGTGCAAAGCTCGAGAGTGGTGCTAACGCAGCAGAGGTTGTACGTAAGGCTCAGAGCCAGTTCCCTTATACTGGCATCGCAGCTACAAAGCGCGCTTATCCTTCTGACATCGCAGCAAAGCTTGACTCAATGAGCGTTGGTCAGACCACAAAGCCTTTCGAGACAAAGTCTGACAATACTCTCAACGTTGTTAAGCTCCTTGCCAAGACTCAGGCTCCTGACTCTATCGAGTATCGTCAGATCCAGGTGGCAGGTGCTACTCCTGAGGCAGCAAAGAAGACTGCTGACAGTATCCTCGTAGCCCTTAAGGCAGGTGCAGACTTCGAGGCAACAGCCAAGAAGTATGGTCAGGAGGGTGCAAAGCAGTGGCTCACCTCTGCTATGTACGAGAACGCTACCACTTTGGATGAGGACAGCAAGAACTACCTTAACAGCATCCAGACTCTTGCAGTCAATGATGTTAAGCTCCTTGAGTTCTCTGCAGGCAGCATCATCCTTCAGGTGACAGCCCGCAAGGCAATGGTCGACAAGTATGATGTAGCCGTTGTTAAGCACACTATCGATTTCTCTAAGCAGACTTATTCTGACGCATATAATAAGTTCAGCCAGTATGTATCTGAGAACAAGACTCTAGCTGACCTCGAGAAGAATGCCGCTAAGTTCGGCTTCCAGGTTCAGGAGCGTAAGGATATGTTCAACAGCGAGCACAATGTAGCAGGTCTCCGTTCTACCCGTGAGGCAATGAAGTGGATCTTCGATGCCAAGGAGGGTGAGGTATCTCCTCTGTATGAGTGTGGTAACAATGACAACCTGCTCGTTGTAGCCCTGACAAAGATCCATCCTGTAGGCTATCGTGACCTCGACGGTGTTAAGGAGATGCTGAAGCAGGAGGTTCTTCGCGACAAGAAGTTCGAGACCCTGAAGAGTAAGCTCGCTGCTGTTAAGACTATCGCTGACGCTGAGAAGGCAGGTGCAAAGGTTGACTCAGTTAACCAGATTACCTTCTCTGCTCCTGTATTCGTACAGGCTACAGGTTCTTCAGAGCCAGCTCTGAGCGGTGCAGTAGCAGTAACAGCCCAGGGCCAGATGTCTAAGGCTCCTATCAAGGGTAATGGTGGTGCTTATGTCTTCCAGGTAGTTAAGAAGGCTGACCGTGAGGGTGCTAAGTTTGATGCCAAGACTCAGGAGACAATCCTCTCTCAGCAGGCAATGCAGGCAGCATCACGCTTCATGTCAGAGCTCTATCAGAAGGCTAACGTAGTGGACAACCGCTACCTATTCTTCTAAATCAGAAACCCACATTATTTAATATAAAAGAAGTCACCTGTGGTGGAAGAAAAGAGTAAATACAATCCTTTAGAGGATTTGCAGCCGATGAATGAGGAAGAACAGTCGTGGTTCTCTTTCCAGAACCTGTTTGCTGTCCTTATCATCAATTGGCATTGGTTCATGATGTCGTTTATTATCTTCATCTGTGCAGCATTACTCTATCTCCGATACGCAGAGCCTGTATATAACATGTCTGCGATGATGCTCATCAAGGATGAAGGCAAGAAGGGCAACTCTTCGCAGATAATATCCAATATGCAGGATTTAGGCTTCATGACCACTTCTGTTGGTATTGAAAACGAGATATATATCCTTCAGTCGCGCATCCTGGCCCGTGATGCAGTAAAGGATCTTAAGCTTTACACGGAGTACAGGAGTGTAGGACATATCTCAAAACCCCTGCTGTATGGCAATCAGCCGATGAATGTTGACCTCGATCCGCTTCACCTTGACTCATTAGACAAGGAACTGCTCAAGGGAGTGAACAGCATCAGGATGACTCTTACAAAGGAGGGATCGAAATATGTAGTTCGTGGTAACGAATATTTCAATGGTAAGGAAGGGAATGCTTTTGCGCGAAGCTTCTCTTCCCTGCCAGCTACCTTTAAGATTGGCTTAGGCACTCTTACCTTCACCAAGAATCTTAGTTATGACCTTGTGGAAGGACAGACATGTCAGGTCACCATCAATCCACCGATGCAGGTTGCTGGCAGCTATGTTAAGAGCATGGAGATCAGTCCTGCCAGCAAGCAGACTTCTATCGCTCAGCTCACACTGAAGGATAAGAACATAGAGCGAGGTCTCGACTTCCTTACCCGTCTTGTTACATGCTATAACCTTCAGGCTAATGCAGACAAGAATGAGATAGCGAGGAAGACCGAGGAGTTTATCAATGAGCGTATCTCCAAGATCAACTCAGAGTTGGGATTGACAGAAGGTGCCATTGAGGACTTCAAGCGCCGTAATGCTGTCACCGACATAGGTATCGACGCCTCTTCATCTGTTCAGATGACCAGTCAGTATTCTGCTCAGTTGTCAAAGGCAGATGCAGAGATCAGGATTCTTGATAACCTTCGCGACTATGTGAACAGTCCTAAGAACAAGTATCAGGTTATCCCTTCAAATGTAGGAATGACCGATGCTACCGCCACAGGTCTTATCAACAGTTATAACCAGGCCGTTCAGGATCGTAACCGTCTGCTTAAGGCGGCCAGTGAACAGGCTCCTCAGGTATTGACACTGACAGCCACCATCGAGGAGTTGCAGCAGTCTATCCAGAATGCTCTCCTTCAGGCCCGTCGCTCAGCCGACATCAACCGACAGGGTATACAGTCACAGTATGCCAAGTTTCAGGGTAAGGTGTCTACCACCCCTGTAGCAGAGCGTGTGCTGACTCAGATCGGCCGTCAGCAGGATGTGAAGTCTGGTCTGTATCTCATGCTTCTCCAGAAACGTGAGGAGAACACAATCTCCCTTGCAGCAACAGCCGACAAGGGTAAGCTTATCGATGAGCCTGTATACGAGGGCAAGGTAAGTCCTAAGGGTGCTATCATCCTTCTGGCTGCAGCTATCCTGGGCTTATGTCTTCCTCTGGGTATCATCTTCCTTCTGTCGGTGTTCAGATATAAGATTGAGGGCCATGAGGATCTTGCACGCCTTACCGCTCTTCCAATCATTGCAGATGTTGCAGTCACTACCGACAATGTTAAGGATAAGGCCGGTATCGTTGTAAAAGCCAATAAGAACAGCCTTATCGACGAGATCTTCCGTTCGATGCGTACCAATATCCAGTTTATGCTGAAGAAGGACGAGAAGGTCATCCTGTTTACCTCTTCCACTTCAGGTGAGGGAAAGACCTTCAACGCAGCCAACCTGGCCGTCAGCTTTGCGCTGCTGGGTAAGAAGGTTATCCTCTGTGGTCTCGACATCCGTAAACCGGCCCTGGGCCGTCTGTTTGGTGTGTCCGACCGTAATGAGGGTATCACCTCTCTTCTTGCAATGGAGAAGGTAACCAAGGAAGCGCTCGATTCACAGATTAAGAAGTCTGTCAACGACTTGCAGAATTTTGATATGCTCCTTGCCGGACCTGTTCCTCCAAACCCGACGGAGCTTCTGGCCCGTGATAATTTCGGTGACGTGGTGAATATGCTTCGTGAGAGATATGATTACGTCATCTTCGATACTGCTCCAGTAGGTATTGTAACTGATACTATTCAGATAGGCCAGTATGTCGACGTTACCGTTTTCGTCTGTCGTGCTGACTATACTCCAAAGTCGTCTGTCTCGATGATCAACACACTTACTAAGGAGCGTAAGTTCCCTAATCCGTGTATTGTTCTCAATGGTATCGACATGTCAAAACGTAAGTACGGCTATTACTATGGTTACGGCAACTATGGTAAATACGGCCGCTACGGTAATTATGGAAGTTACTATGGCAATTACGGCAGCTACGGACAGTATGCTGAGAGCCACTATGGAGATAAGAACGACGATTCCATTAAGAAATGATTATTGCAGTAGATTTTGACGGAACAATAGTTGAGAATCGCTACCCTGAGATTGGCGCTGAGCGTCCTTTTGCCATAGAAACGCTTAAGATGATCATTGCCGACCGTCATAGGGTGGTCTTGTGGACCTGCCGTGAGGGAAAGCTGCTCGAGGATGCCATCGAGTGGTGTCGTGAGCGAGGTGTGGAGTTCTATGCAGCCAACCGCGACTATCCTGAGGAGACCACAGACAATAATCCCCATTTTACCCGTAAGCTGAAGGCTGATCTCTTTATCGACGACCGTAATGTCGGCGGTCTTCCCGACTGGGGCACCATCTACCGTATGGTGTCGCGTGGCAAGAAGTGGAGTCATCTTATCGATGAGGCCTATTCTGGAGAGAAGGACTACAGTGATTCCAATCACTCGCATCACCATGGCGCGAAGAAGAGAGGCTGGTGGCCGTTTTAATTTTATTAAATCCGAATAATATGTATAAGAAGTTAAGTTTATTTCTGTTACTTGTAGTATCTGTATTAGTATTCACGTCATGTGGCAGTACTAAGAATGTTGCATATCTTCAGAACAGTGAGACGGTCGACCTGTCACGTTCAGACTTCCTCTACGATGCCCGAATCCTGCCAAAGGATATTCTTACCATCACGGTAAACACCGTCAACCCGGAGGCTGCAGCACCGTTTAACCTTACCGTTGCAACAGAGATGTCTGTTTCTCGTGGTCGTTCGAGTGTGACAAGTAGCGGTCAGACTCTTCAGACATATCTTGTCGACAACAGGGGCTGTATCGAGTTTCCTATTCTTGGAACCCTCGAGGTAGTTGGTCTTACCAAGTCAATGTGCGAGAAGATGATCCACGATAAGATTATGCCTTATCTTAATGAGAATGAGAATCCAGTGGTTACGGTACGAATGTCTAACTATAAGATCTCTGTCCTTGGTGAAGTAGCCCATCCGGGTATGTTCACTGTAGGCAACGAGAAGATCAATATTCTCGAGGCTCTTGCTCAGGCAGGCGACCTCACTATCTATGGTGTCCGCGACAGAGTGAAGCTTATCCGTGAGGATGCAAAGGGTCATAAGGAGATACATACCATCAACCTCAATGATGCCAATATCATCAATTCTCCTTATTATTATCTTCAGCAGAACGATATCGTGTATGTAGAGCCTAACAAGGTTAAGTCTCAGAACTCCCGGGTAGGTCAGGTTACATCTCTCTGGTTCTCTGCCACAAGTATCCTTATCTCGCTGTCATCACTGCTTTACAATATCTTGAAGTAATAATAGTAATAATATGTCAAAGCATCACCATCGTCATCACAAGGATTATGCTACCAGTTTCAAGGAGCGTAATCTTAGGTTAATAGCGATTCAGCGTTTGGCAGGTAAGATATTAAAGATAGTATTGTTTGTTATCACCATCCTTATGGTAATAGCAGTTATAGCTTCACGATTTATACAGTAGCCAGCGGTCCCTTAGCCTGTCGAAGGGCCGCCAAGCTTTCCAAAAATCCCGCCAAATCTCTGGCGGGATTTCTTTTTTTCTCCAAATCTTGAATTTTTTCTTCATTTTATTTGGAAGTAATTTGGAAAAGTATTATCTTTGCACTCGAAAGATACTTTTTTGGTTAATCATTAAATTAAAGAGTCTATGAAAAAATCAATTCTTTTAGCAGGTTTGTTCCTGATGGCTGCCAGTTGCAGCAGCGATGAGAGTGTTAATACCGTAGATGGTGCTGATGATTTTGCTCCAGTGACGGTGAGGGTAGACGGTTTCTCTGTGGAGCAGAGTGATATTCCTTTGACGCGAGCGACAGCGTTGAATGAGTTTAAGTTTGCTGATGTAGTTACGCTTGCCTTCTACAGAAGTGATGGTAGTGAGGCATATAAGCATACTCAGGTGAAGAACGATACAAATACCTTCACTACCTTTGGCGAGTTTAGCTGTAATCTTCCTTTAGGCAGTTACACTATGGTGGTGCTGTGTAATGCCGGAAATAATGCGATTACGCTTAGTAGTCCAACTTCTGCTACGTATGGTGAAAACAAGGTGATGGATACTTTTGCTGCTACTCAGGCGGTAAATATCACGAGTAACAATGCTGTGGAATTAAGTGCTACTCTCGACCGAATTGTGTCAGCGGTTGCTGTTAAGTCTAATGATAATCGACCCGAGGAAGTGACACAGATGAGGCTTACCTATTCTGGCGGTGATAAGAGCTTTAATCCGACAACAGGTTTGGCTGCTAATAATAATGGCTTTCAATGCGTCTTGAATTTTGGAGATTCTACTGGTAAGACAAATTTGGGCGGCTCTCTTTTCCTTGCTACCGACGAGCAGAATGTAGATATTTTAGTAGAGATGCTGAATTCTAACGGTGATGTATTATACAGCCGAAGTGCACAGAATGTTCCATTGAAGAGAAATCGTGTTACTTCCCTGACTGGTACACTGTTTAGTAATACAGGTGTCTCGTCATCGTTCCAGGTGAATGCTGAATGGATTACTGGTATTAGCGTGAACTTCTAAATAGTGAGATAAAAGAAAAAACCGTTGATTCACTGCGAATCAACGGTTCTCTTTTTATTTGTTACGTTCCCCAAGGGTTGGAGCAGGGGAGCGCGTCAGATCATTCTTGCGTTGGCCATCAGAATGCGATATGTCCGTGACCTATACAGGATGTTGCATCCTTTATCATTTATCATTTCCAAAGGATTTGATCAGTTGCCCATCTCGAAGCCTCCACTGCCGACGTTACATGCTTCACGATGTTGCCATTGCAGTCGTAGCAGGTAATCTGGATTGCTGTGTCAGCCAGCTCGTCCTTCAGATCCTGTGATGTGGTGAAGATGATACGACGTGTCTTGATGAGACCGGTCTTCACCTTGTTTACATCCTCGACAGACTTCGCGCGGAGTCCGAAACGCATGGTTCCCAGTCCTGGCAGTGCCACAGAGTGACCTTCAGTAGCCCACGCCTTGATTACCTCTCCGGCTGCATCACGTAGCGCCAAACGCTTTCACTGTTCTTCTCGAACTTAATGTTCTTTTCAACTGCTTTTACTTTAAGTGCCATAATTTTTATTTTTTAAAAGATTAATAGATTGCGTTGATTATTTTTACTTATCTCTACATCGACTCCGTTTTTGGCTCTCCCTCAGAAACAATATCCCGCGCGCAAAGGAATTTTTGTAGGCTGGGCAGGCCGCAAATTTCATCTTTTTTCATTGACAATGCAAAGGTACAAAAATTTCAGATGCAAAACAAATATTTCTTGTAAGAAAATCATGTCTTTTCCTGATTTTGGTTGACAGTTTTCTATTCTTTTCCTGATGTGGTTGGCATTCGTTTTACTAAGCAGGTTGACAGTTTCCTGGAATTTGGCAGAAGTCCGTGCCGGCCTGCATGGTGCAGTATGTGCTTCATGATTATTCTCTTTTTTGTTTGACTTTCTACTCTTATAGTAGGAGAAAAGTGGAAATATTACATCGAAAATGATGATATTTTGTCTTTTTTGAGAATTTTTGCGAGAAAATGCCTAACTTTACCGCGGAATAACGTAAAACTTATGTGATATGAAGAAGATTCTGTTTATTATTGGTTCGTTGAGGATGAAGTCCTTTAATCGTCAGGTGGCTAATGTGGCTAAGGAAATCATCGGCAATCGTGCGGAAGTGCAGGAATTGGATTATAGTGATCTGCCGCTGCTGAATCAGGACATTGAGCAGCCGGAACCTGCTGTGGTGGCTGGCATTCGGAAGGCTGTTGCTGAGGCTGACGGGCTTTGGATATTTACACCGGAGTACAACATGAGTTATCCTGGACATCTGAAGAATTTGCTTGATTGGATGTCGAGGCCAGTGAAGTTTATGGATTATGGTACACCGACTTGCATCAATGGCAAGCGAGTGGCTATCAGTGGGGCAGGAGGTAAGGCTGCTACTGCAGATTGTCGGAAGAAACTTACAGAACTGCTTACTTTTATGAAGGCTGATGTATTACCAGAACAGGTGGGTATCGCTGTGCCTGCTGAGGCTTGGGGAACCGATGTACTGATGCTAACTGATGAACAAAAGGCACAACTGAAGACGCTGGCAGATGAGCTAATCGGATAGACAAATGACTAAGTGCAAGGAGATTATCGCGTATATGGAGTCGTTGCAAAATGAGGAGCAGCGAGGGATACTTATGGGGTTCTTTAAGACGGGACTTGGTGAGTATGGCTATGGCGATGAATTCTTGGGGTTGAAGGTGCCACAGACTAGAGAGGTGGTAAAGGCGGTGGCGAAGGATATTGCGCTTGATGAAGTGCCAGAACTATTAATGTCGAAATGGCATGAAGTGAGGTTGTGTGGGTTGCTGATACTGGTGGACAAGTTTGAACGGTTGGCGACCAAACGACTTGCAAATGACGAAAAAGCCATTCGTGGACGCGACGAGATATTGATGATGTATCTGAAATATGCTGAGCAAGCGAATAACTGGGACTTGGTGGATTTGTCTGTTCCGAAGATATTGGGACATTGGCTGCTGTTACCATCGGACTTGGGCGTTAGGGACTATAAGCTCAAGGTACTTGATGAATTGGCAGCCAGCATGTGTCTGTGGAAGCAACGCATGAGTATCGTGTGTACTTGGAAGACCTCACAGATGGGGGATCCTTCATGGTGCCTGAGGTATGCTGAAATTCATTTGCATCATCCGCATGATTTGATGCATAAGGCTGTAGGATGGATGTTGAGAGAGATGGGTAAGCGTTGTTCAATGGACTTGTTGCGTGACTTCCTCCGTCAGTATGCCCACGAGATGCCTCGCACGATGTTGCGCTATGCCATCGAGAAGATGTCGGATGCAGAGCGGAAAGAGTGGATGAGTGTAGATGTGTAGTCCCCTTTATTTATTTTTCGATGCAAAAAATGACGGATTTCGATGCTATATGGCGACAACAGGATGAAATTAGAATGGTGGTAAATGCTGTCCTGGGTGAGTGCATCTGGAATTTGGCCTATGATGAAAGGCGTCATTGCCATCATCATTGCCATAATCATCATCTTCTTCATAACTTAGTTTCCTTTTACTTTAATTGTTATTAATCCCTGCATTATAGCCGCCCCTTATCAAGGGGCTCTAAATGTTTCTAATTCTCACTTCTTTGACGTAAAGGAGAGGGCGAAAGTACTTGGATTATTCCTATAATTATGGAGTATTTTCCCTAAATAGCAATAGGGGAAACCCACCCTGAGATACTTAAAGATTGTTGGAAATACGGCTATGGAGCACCGAATATGAGAATTATTCAGTATCTTTGTCCCCATAATTCACACAGTAATAGAATAATATGAGTAAAAGCCGTGAGTTAAATCTACGAGACCTTGGTGGAATAGATGATGTTATTCCCCAAGGGCTGTTTCTGCGTAGTGGCAAACTCAGCATACTCACACCAACCGAATGCGCCGAACTCTGCAAGAGGTACAATATCCAATGCGTCATCGACCTGCGTACGCCAGTGGAGGCAGCCGAGTTTCCAGACCCGTTGCCTGAAGGAGTAGAATACCTGCAAATACCTCTCTTGAAGGATGCTGCTGTCGGCATTACCCATGAGACAGGTTCTGACCCCATGACCATCATCCGTAATCTCCGCAAGCATCCTGAGAAACTGAAGGAGATGATACCAGACTTCAAGGCACTCTATACGGATATAGTGACTGACGGGTATTCCCGCAGTCATCTGGATCAAGTCGTTGAGACATTAAGAGCGAATGCTGATAAAGGCATTACGACGCTGTTTCATTGTACGGCAGGCAAAGACAGGACAGGTATTGCCAGCATGGCACTACTGAAATCATACGGTGTCGGTGACAAGGAGATTATCAGGGACTATATGCGTACCAACCGCAATGCCTTTTGGTCAACCATAAAGAAATGTATAGGCATAGCCTTGCTGACGAGGAACTGGAGTCTGGTCAAAACAGCTTACAAGGCTTTCATGGCTGACAGAAAACTGATAGTAACAGCCATTGAGAACTATGGTTGATACGGCCGCATTATTGACAAGAATATTAATTCTTTCGTATCGTTCCTGTACGGCCGCGTAGATGCCCCTTACGGCATCCTCATTGGAGATGTCGCTCTCGATAATTAGGTAGTCAGTGCCTATTTCCTGAATCTTGGTTTCTGAAATCATATTGTTATCGTCGTACCACAGCAGAATGAATGAAGCTGCTCACCCATCACACTTTTTAGGGTAGTAAAGACCTTATCACCCGTGCAATGGCTGGTGAAGAACTGAGTTTCGGGATATTTGGCTTTCAGCCTTTGAGCCAAAGCCGCCAGCTCTTCTTCCGCCTCCAGACCGTCGAGTAAGTGGAAACCTCCGACAACGGTATGAACCGTCCACGGACAAGCCGACAGAATGTTCTCTAAACCGCTATGGGCACAGCCTGTAAACAGCAGACCATCGACATACAGAGCCACCTCATGACGGAAATCGTCGTGGATATAATCTCCAGCGGTGTTCTCTGACCGTTGGTCAGAGTGTGGCGTTGCAATCTGCACATAGAGATTCACATTTCCTTTGGGCATCGGATGCTTCTGAGGGATATGAGCTATTACATGCATGTCCTCTGCTACGGCGCATGTCCTATCTATCAAGACGATTCTGCCATCGTCAATCTTCGGCCACTCCGCAGTAATACTATGGAGATTTCCGCGCTTGGAAAAGAACCTGCCAGTCATAGCATCTGGCGAGACGATGACATGTACCTTATCGTTTATCTTCATCAAATGCTGCAAGCCTCCTGCATGGTCGCTGTGGCCATGCGAGATAAACACATAGTCCACCGTACTGAGGTCGATGCCCATCTTCTCAGCATTGCGGATAAACACATCACTTGCTCCTGTGTCAAGCAAGATACGATGCTTATCCGTCTCTAATAGAATCGACAAACCGTGCTCCGTTTCTAACGAGTCATCACAGCTTCGGTTATCTGATAGTACAGTCCACTTCATTTCTACACCAATTACATTTTCTGTGCAAAGTTACTCATTATTCCCCATTTATTCGTATATTTGCACTCATATTTAACAAATAAATGAAATTGAATTGTCAGGTGTCGCTTGACAGTTTTTATCTATTATCGTGGCAAAAGGAAGGGAGTTTCGGTAAGCCCGCCATAGCTCTTGGCAGCAACCTGCAGTGCTTCTTCTGTAGTGTATTGCTCATACAGTGTGCAACGAGTCACAATGGTCTGCGGCGTACAGCGGTTTTCAATTACTTGTACCAATGCCCATCCCTTCATCTCGTCGGCAAACTCTTCGCCCGTCAGTGCCAACTGGCCATCCACTACGGTTATCTCCCGCCTCGTAACATCACGCTTGTTAAAACGTACTCGTGGCAGAGGCCCTTCTATCTTCTGTTCCGCGGTATATAGCCACAGCTTCTCGTGGAAAATCCGTTCGTCAGCCTTGAGACCGGTCATCAGAGCTGGTACTCCATCCACCTCGCCCAACTCCTGCTGCAATGTAGGCAACGTGCCGTCGCTCACAGGTATGCCCGGCATCAGGAACGACGCGTGTTCCATTTGCAGTCTTTCCACGTACACTACTGGCAAGCGGTTGGCCAACGATGTAAAATTCTGATAGGCATTGCCCCGCTCTGTGAACATCGTTTCACAGAACCTCAACATCTTCCACAGTTCCGTGGAGTGGCGCATCCGTTGCCGTTGCTTGAACTGTGGCAGCGTGTTGCAGCGCTTCTCCATCGATTCTGACACGCGCCCAATCACCTGTCCCTGACGCTTGTAGAATGTCATGCCACCAATGCGCATCTTCTTGGGAATCAGCAGTCCCATACCTGCTACTTGCTTCTTTTTCATTTTTTTATCCTATGTTTATTGTTTATATGATTTCTGTTACGTTTTTCTCTCGCCTTAGCCTTACTGCACCTTTGAAGTTCCTTCGTAGTACCCTATGTTGTTGTCCGCTACTTGTCCGTTACTTGTTCGATTAATTAGCGGACAAATAACGGCCACATCTCGGACAAATACCGCACAGATATCGAACAAAAACAGGGATTGCTCCCTTGCATTATCGGCGCAACTTCTAGACTATACCTTGCCATCTATGTCAAATTTTATACGAGCTCTTTACCGAATGGTGACAGGGCAAGCTTTGCCAGTCGGAAGTGCATCTTCCCGAAAGGTATGCCAATGATGGTGATGCAGAAAATGAGGCCGTATAAGATATGTGTGAGCCAAATCCAGATGCCACCCACGATGAACCACAGTACATTCATGAATATGCTCAGACAACCGGGCTGAGACGGTTTCCACTTCACCTTTGTACCGAATGGCCAGATGGCCAGCATACCCAGTTTCATACTCTGCAAACCAAAGGGTATGCCGACAATTGTAATCATCAACACCAGTCCAGCAATGAAATATTCCAGGGCAATGTGCAACCCGCCAAAGATAATCCAGATGATATTTCCTAATGTCTTCATTCTAATCTCTTTCTATATGTTTCTATCTGTTAGACGTGATTCGAAGGCAAAAAGTTGCCAATCTATCACTTCACCCCATGCACAAGCATTTTCAGGGTGTAAACGGATTTTGAGGCGGTAATAAACAGAATGTTCCGCTCTTTCCCGCCAAAACAGACGTTGGCTGTCCAGTTCTCAGGAATGGGGAAATGGGCTATCTTGTGGCCATCCTTGTCGAAGACGGTCACACCGTCGCCGGTGAGATAGATGTTTCCACGGTCGTCAATCGTCATCCCGTCCGACCCCATGTCGGCAAACACCTGCCGGTTCGTCAGGGAGCCGTCTGGCTGAATGTCGTATTTCAGGATTCTGTTTGCCTTTGCCTCCGCGACATACAGATGTTTCCCGTCGGGCGTTCCCACAAGGCCGTTAGGCTGGTTGAGCGTTGAGTCAAGCATGACGAGTTGCTTGCTTCCCGGAGCCAGATAATACAACCCTTCTACAGGCTGCTGGCGCTCCGGGCTGCGCGTCCAGTAGTCTCTCTGAAAATAGGGGTCCGTCAGATAGTAGCCTCCATCCTTCGAGATCCACACATCGTTAGGGCCGTTCAGCAACCTGCCGCCAAAGTCGGTTATCAGTATCGTGGGATGTCCATCCTTATCGAAAGACCACAGTTGGTTGTCCATATCCGCGCAGGCTATCAGGTTGCCCTGGGCATCAAAGTACATCCCGTTGGAGCGACCGCTCTGATCGGTGAACAGCGATATCTTTCCTGATTCGCAGTCCCAACGGTAAATCCTGTTGTTAGGCTGGTCGGTAAAGTACACATCCCCCTTCGCGTCTGCCGCAGGCCCTTCTGTAAAGCTATACGAATCAACAACTCTTACAGGGCTTTCCCATTCTGCAACAACGTCATTTGACTGCCCCTGAGCACATGCTGTCATCACACAAAGCATAGCGTATGCCAAAAATAATCGTAAATCCATAATCGTATAGTTTTTATGTTAAAGTCCAGCCATGGTCGCCGTGGTATATCATCTGACGGGTCATGCCGCCGTCGATACAGATGTTCTCGCCTGTGATGAAGCCCGCCTTGTCGGAACAGAGATAGAGCACCATGTTTGCAATATCCAAGGGATTGCCCACACGCCCGACTGGCTGCTGCACGGCATCGGGACCCTCGTAAACGGTATAGGCGGTGTCAATCCAACCGGGCGAAATACTGTTCACGCGTACCCTGCCCGCCAGACTTACGGCAAGAGCATGGGTCAGTGCCGCAATGCCGCCCTTTGCAGCCGTGTAGCTCTCTGTCTGCGGCTGGCTCATGCGGTCGCGCGAGGACGAGATATTCACGATGGCAGCACCTTCGACGAAATGCGGGGCGAAAAGTTTGGCGAGATAGAACGGAGCCGTCACGCCTACGCTCATGGCATATTGGAACTCCTCGTAGCTGCACTCGTCGATGCCCTTCATCAGTGGCAGGGCATTATTTACGAGGTAATCCACATGACCGTGTTTCTCTATCACTTCTTTAGCGAACTGCTCCAACACTTGTTTGTCAGCAAGGTCGCCAACAAAGTACTTGCCCTGCTGCTTGTCTATCACACAAGCCGTGGCACCTGCTTTCTGAAACTCTTCCGCAATACATCTTCCGATGCCCTGTGCGCCACCGTTTTTACGGCAATTTTTCCTTTGAAATCCATATCTCTGCTTGCTTTTCTCATTGTTATAATCTTAATGTCATTCTAATATGTGGTATGCCGTCGAGCATGAAGGTCTCGGAGGATTGCTTGAATCCTACGCATTCATAGAATCCTTTGGCATACTCCTGTGCTTCTATATCTATTTGTTTTGCATCGAAGTGCTTTTTCGCAGCATCAATGGCATGATGCATGATCTGTTTGCCATAGCCTTTGCCCCGTTCGGTTGTTATTACTCTACCTATTGAGACTTCCTTCATGTGGGTACCAGCAGGACATACACGAGCCAAAGCGACAATCTTACCTTCCAAGGTCAGCCATAGGTGGATAGCCATCTGGTCATCACCATCCATATCCTGATAGATGCAGTTCTGCTCGACCACAAACACCTCACTACGCACTCTCAAAAGTTCGTATAGCTCATCAACTGTCAGTTCCTGGAATGATTTCTGATGAAGTACAGAATCGATATTAAGCCTCTGATAAGCCATGCGCTCATCTCCGTTAGCAAGGTAGATGATGCCGCAATAGGAGAAGCCGTGCTTCTCGATGTTGTGCTGCATGATACGGTTGTCCTTATGGGTATCTATACGGATGTTTACATCATGCGAGAAACAGAAGTCCATGACATCGCTAAAGATGCCGTGAACATCTGGATAACTGGCTATACGATGAATGACATGGTAGGGCAGGGTGTCGTCTGTCCACTGACCATCATATATCTTCGAGTAGGTAGGCTCAGGAGAGGGTAGGAAAGCGAAATAGCCAACGATGCGGCCAGTCGATTGGTCCTCACCATCGCCTTCTTCAATGACATAGCCACCATGCTTTTCCATATCGCTGATGATGACAGCCTCAGAAGGGTAGCTATCAGCCCATTGGTGCATGTTACCTGAAGACCGCATGATCTTCTTTGCGGCCTCCATCACCTGCATGATATCAGTGATGTCTGTTGGCTTTGCTTCTCGAATTATTCTGCTCATTTTCAGGCAATCTTCTTAATATGCGTATACTAATCCGTACTTCTCATGTAAACTACGAAGGGTGCCATCTGACTTCATCTGTCGAATAGAATTATTGACCACCTGTAGCAGATCATCCTGCCCCTTGCGCATCAGCACACCTATCTCTCCGTGGGTGAAGGGAGCATTCAGAAGCGGGGCAGCGAGGCGCGGGTCGTTCTGCACGTACCACGGAGCCTCAGTGATTTCGGTAATCATCACATCGGCATTGCCCTCGGCTACCTGATGAGGGATTTCCTCGTTCTTCTGATAGACGATGATGGTGGCATGGGTCAGATTCTCGTTGGCAAATTTCTCGTTCAGCCCACCGGGGTTCACCATCACGCGAACTTCGGGCTTGTCGATGTCAGCCAGCGACTGGTAGCGGTCAGCATCGGTGGCGCGGCAAAGGATGGTCTTGCCATTGGTCAGATAGCCGTCGCTCATCAGCATGGTTTCTTTTCGGACGTCAGTAATCGTGATGCCACCGATGGCGAGGTCAAAGGTCTGTGGTTCTGTCAGTACATCAGCAGTTAGCGTAGGCCATGAGGTCTGCACATACTCTATGCTAACACCGATACGCTCAGCTATTTTCTCAGCCATCTCAATGCCGAAGCCCCAATAGTTGCCGTCGGTCTCGCGATACGAGAGCGGTCGATAGTCGCCTGTGGTTCCCAACAGCAGTTTGCCACGTTCCCGGATGCGGGTGACAGTGGGCTGGTGAAACTTGCGCCACTCCTTGGCCCGTACCTTGATGTTCCGTTGCAGGCACTCGCTATAGAGCCATGGCTCGCAACTGTGGATGTCACCCACATTAATGAAGTCTTTGTAGGCGGGATATTCTGAACCGCTGTAGCCACTGACAACGAGTACATGGTACTCTGGGGAGAGGGTGACGGTAATGGTGTCGTGTAGTATGGCTGGCGTAGCATCCGTACGCCAGTTCACGGGGTTGATTCCTATACAGGTGGCTGCTACGACGGGCTTGATGTATTTGACGTCCTTTACCGTGTTATAACAGATGGTGACACCTGTATCTGTCTCACCTTGTGCAGCCTTGATATGGTTGGTTTGCAACGTGTCTTCTGGTGTCACCTTATACCCCAAGACGTAGGCTGCTGCCAACTGACTGTAGGTCTCGTCGCTCATGTGCTTCAACAGTTCCACGACGGCGATACCGCCCTGACTGAATCCTGCAATGATGAGCGGACGACTCTGGTCGCGCTGGCTCTGAAAGTAGTCGAATGCCGTGCAGACATCATTCATCGCCATACGGACACGCTGTTTGGTGCTGTCCTGATTCTGCAGCATGAATGCCTCTCTCGTCGTGTGGCGGTAGTAAGGCGCATAGAATCGGTTGCCGGGTGACATATATGCTGCAGCCTTGTTGATTTCCGATGCCATGTGCTCACGATGGATGGGGTTCCATACTTCGGCATAGTGGCAAACTGTGCTGTCAGCCGTCTTCCAATCCTCTTCCCACGTTGAAACGACATAGAATACATCGGCCCCCATGCCGGTAGAGTCGCCATCCACTGTAATCCACATGGTAGCATCATGATAGTCGGGAACCTGAGGGATATGCTGAGCCACGCATATGCCACATGAGCAGAATAACAGAGCTGTCAGTATGAATGAAAAGGCGAGATGTTTCATAAAATGCAAATTATTAATTGCAAAAGAAAGTGATGCTATAGATATTTCTGTCGAATGGTTTTAGGGAGTTTTGACGCTACAAGAAGATAGGACTCTTTAATCCATTCCATGACCTGCGAATCGTCCAGTTGGTCGTAATACACGTCGTTCCAGTGCTTTTTGTTCCAATGCCAGGCCGGTGTCACAGCGGAGAACTGTGCCCTAAGTTCCTCATTCCTGTCTGGAGCTAGTTTCAGGGCAAGTCTTGGCTCGGTTTTTTCCATATCCTGCTCGTCACCGCCAATCCAAAGACACATGAAGATCTTTCCTTCCAAGCGGAAGGTGATATTGTCATCGCCGAATGGCTGGTCTTCTGTTACACCAGGGAGCGACAACGTGTATTCTCGTACTTGCTCAATATTCATACTTTACCTTGTAATTAATCTCTTGCATATCTATTTTTATGTAATTTATCTGCAAAGATAATGATAATTACGGAAAAACTCAAAAAAAATTTGGTTTTTCGCTCGAATTGTACTACCTTTGCATTGAAATTGCGAGAACGGGCTGCACCGTCCTTGCATTGTGATTCTGAAAAGAGTCACCCGTAAAGGTGCACTTAGCTGTGCTTAATTGGGAACTGGGGTGTGAATCCCCGACTGTCCCGCAGCAGTGAACTCCGTTATGGCTCCCAAGCATAAACGCCATTGTCCGTTTGGATGAGAAGGCGCTTGGGAGTGGAGGAAAGTCTGAAGACCAGCCTTTTTCGGTTAAAAAGCCGCTGCACCACGATGTATGGTGTCGGTAGGCGCAAGTTAAATTTTTGTGGAATAAAGGTCCGGAAGGACTGTCGTGAAGCGTAGTCTCTCTCTTGGCCAGCGCAATTGTGCGCATACGTGTATTATTATATAAGTTTGTGGGGCAGTCTGTCGTGAGACAATACTTCCCCATTTATCGAGTCTTCAAAGAAATTGGAATATGAAACATGAATCAATCGTTGTCGTGTACGACAGCTGTCAGGCTATTGCTGAAGAGATAGCCGACAAGTTGGGCGCTGAGACAGTCAGCGTCCAGAGTTTGAACAACAGGCAGATAGAAAACTGCCAGAGTCTTGTCCTTGCCGTTGAATTCCAGGCCGATGGCCCGCTTTCACCACATTGGCAGTATGCCTGTCAGATGCTACGTGGTGCCAGTCTGAGTGGCAAGAGCGTAGCTGTCATGGTGGCTTTGGGCAATAGCCGAGACAACAGTATCTATGCTGAGTCATTTTTCAGTGAACTCAGGCAAAACGGCGCACACATCGTTGGCGAACAACTCTATGCCGGCTCGTCTGGATGGAACACCGACAATTGGATTTGCAGCGTATCCCCTAACTTGTAATCAATAAAACTCCTTTACCATTATGAGCTATATCTTTATCGTCGCCCTGGAATTCCTGCTGACTTTCTGCGGCGTGGCAATGCTTATCAGATACTATAACCATAAGGCATAGAACTGACAAAAAAGGAGCGGCACCCTCTATAGATGCTGCTCCCTGCTGTTTTATTCAAGATAGCCCTTCATTACGAGACCTCAATGGCCTTGGTGACTTTCTCCTTCGGTTCAGTCTTCGGCATGGTGATGGTCAGGATGCCGTCCTCCACCTTGGCAGAGATCTGGTCTTTCACGACATCATCAGGCAGCGTGTAGTTCTGCTCGTAGTTCGAGTAGCTGAACTCGCGGCGCAGATAGTGATGATGCTTGTCCTCATGCTTGTGTTCGGCCTTGTTCTCGATGGCGATGGTCAGGTTGCCCTCGTCGTTGATACTGACTCGGCAATATTCTTTCTTAATGCCTGGAGCTGCAAGTTCCATCGTGTAGGCCTTCTCACTCTCCTTGACATTGACTGCGGGTGCTGTACTGTTGGCACGAGGCATCCAATCATTGTTCATGAAATCCTCAAATACTGTTGGCATCCAACTGTTCTGAAACATTACTGGTAACATAATCAATACCTCCTAGTTATACTTTTAGTTTAACGTATGTTGTTTGATCGCCTCGGCTTTCGCTTCAGCTTTCACTCACCTAAAAGCAACTTACGTGCCGATTGTCAAAATGGCACTCGAAGATAGTCAGAATGGCACGGAATTTAAACTCGGTTAAACAAAGCTGACAATTTATTAAACTCGTTTAAACAATGGATGTAGTGAATAGCATCTGTTTGCCGTAGAAGTGCAAAAATAATCTCTAAATTCTACTGTGTCTCTAATAAATTTCTTAACTTTGCGGCCGATTAGAAGATAGTTACATGAAAAAGTACCTGTTACGTATCAGTTTTATCGCATCATTAGTATGCGGTTTCCTCCTTGGCTCTACGGTTAAGGCACAGAGGGCTGTGGCTGAACGGCAACATGACAAGCAGCAGGTAAAGAAGTACGATGGTTGAATGGCGATGAAGTCTCTAAGCATTGTCAGGTGACTCTTTCTTGTTAGTATTGTAATCAATTGCTGCCCGATGCGCCTGCTGCATCTGCTGGTTCCGAGGGATATTGTACAGACGGCCATCCTTGCGGAAGTGCGCACCCGTCTGCTTAAAATGGAAGGGAACATTAGCTGCGATGCATTGCTCACGGATGCCGAGTACCCAGGCATAATCACAGACGCGGGCTTCTGAACCTGACTCGCCGCCAACCGTTACTTGTTCACACCAAGAGCCTAGACCATCGTGGAAGTCTATGCTCTCCAGTAAAGGTTCACAGATGATGGACTTATGACGGATAGGCAGTTCACGGTAGAGCGGCAAACGCTCATCCACTCGCCGCTGGTTCTCCATCGTACAGCAGATGGTGACGTTTTCATAGCCGTTGCCCCAATCCTCTGGCAGGCATTGGATAATCCGTTCGGGTCGCTTTGTGATCATGAAGAAGTGCAGGTCGCTGCGTCTGTGAATCATCAGCCAGGCATCTTTGCGCCACTGGTCAGCTTCCTCGATGAAGAAGTCCGACGTGAAGCATGTCCACATCAGCGTACCTGACGGCACTTTCCAGTTCCCGCTGCGGTCACGACGGATGGGAAGATTAAAGCTGGAGGTCTTGGTCACGATGTTGGAGTCCTTCTCAAACTCCGCATCGCGCCGAAACACATAGCAGTGTTGGCATCCCTCGCTCTTCTTATGGCATCCGTGCCACAGGTTCCACATCTCATCCATGCCTCCTATATTTCGCCTTAACTATTACAATGGAACGATTATTTATGTTTCCTTAACTTATGAAGTCATTTCTTTCTTCATCCTTCGTCGCCGAGCGATGATAGATATGCAATTGGCGTGAGCACATATTTGTCGTATCGATGGTCATCTTCTCAGATGTTATTTGTAATCGTATAATCTTACGTGGAGTATCTTCCATTCGCCGCAGGCGATGCGGACATGGCGGCCTTGATGGTCTTGGTCGCCGTTCAGTCGTCGCTGGTAATGCATTCGTCCTTCTTCGTCAATGCTTACCTCATCAACGCTGGCAATGCCCTTTCTCACTCCCTTGAAACTTGAAACCTGACTCTTAACACTTGAATCCTGAGTTCCTGCGGCCACGAAACCGTCCTCGCCTAATACCTGTTGTTGTTCGTGAGTCTTTTCATAAGCTGATGCAAAAGTTACAACGATACCTGTGCCTGCCAATAGATACTCGTTGTTGGCAAGTTTCTTTAGGATGGCTCCACCCTCTGGCCATGTAGAGCCGTCGGTGGCACGAGAATCCCAAGGCAATGTAAAGTAATGACGACAGGTGATGACCATTCCATCATTCTCGATGATGCGTTCCTTGTCCTCTTGGTCAAACAAAAGTCCCCAAGACTTTTGGCTATTTATATGTAAAAGTTGACGCAGGAGATAGTAGGCTTTCGTTACGCTTTCTGTCTCTTTGGGCGATGCCTGGTCGATGGCGAAGGGCGAGAATCCCAAGGCCTGATGCTCACCAAAGGCATACATTGCACGGGCTCCGCTGTTCTCACAGCAACGGCTTTCTGGGATAAAGAGTCGGTTGTTGGGCAGCGCATATTGGTCTGCCCAGCCCTTGAAGCCCGTATCGTAGATGTCGGGAGCCAGACAGAGCAACTTCGGCGCACCATAATGCCAAAGGTCGATGAGATGTGCCAAGGGACCTGCCGACGGATATTGCCCAGGCTGGCGGCCACGACTGTTCATCGCTGCATTTACATAGAGTGGCATCTGGGTGTATTTTCGGGCGGTCTCGCACAGTCGGCCTACATACTTGGCATAGTAGTAGGCCATGAAAATCTCGTCGGTATAGATGTCGTTGCCGAAGACCTCCTTCCAAGTCTTGCCTTTGGCATCGAAACGAGCTTTCAACCAGGGATGCAGCGTCTTTTGGTTCTTTTTCAGATAGCTGATAAGTTCCTGCGGCACACCTTTTTGATAGACCTCTTCTGCCAAAGGAGAGTGGTCGCGGGCATCCTCCAGCATACCAATTTCGTTTTCCACCTGAATCATTGTCACCACGTCGCTTCCTGTCTCGCAGATATGTTTCACCAGTGCCTCAAATGCCTTATTGTCAGCCTGAAAAACTTGCTCAGAGAAGCAGCTTGCTATCTCCAACGGCTTGCCGTTGCTGGTACGTGCTCGTGGGAAACGCTTCATGTCCTGTTTAAACCACAACGGTGCATAGCACGACATCGAGTTCTTCCATGCGCCAAACCACAGGAATACCACTTTCAGTTGTAGATTGCGTGCTTGTTGGATGGTGC
>Ga0256407_10002990_pt1 | contig 30934 bp, 26 predicted proteins | sample RumenRJG_04DNA_FD_193489 | JGI IMG/M metagenome (GOLD analysis project Ga0256407, IMG submission 193489) | Bovine rumen microbial communities from Lethbridge, Alberta, Canada - RJG_04 | ecosystem: Host-associated > Mammals > Digestive system > Stomach > Rumen | place: Canada: Alberta...
CTTTGGCATCATTCTGCTCCTTGAATGCTGTATATTTTTTAACCATTTACAGAGGCTCTGACGGGCTGTGAATAGTAACTATTAAAATGTTATGAAATATGAAATGGAAGTCCACAATTACTGTGTGTTCACATTTCTAACGTTGACTACACCACAAACATCATTAAAACAGATATAATCAAAAAACGTGATTTTTATTTTGAAAATTTCAAGAATTATGCATTTATTTTATAAATTGTGTTTCATCATTGTCTTAGGTTGTTTTTTAGGTGGTTGCAGTAGTAAAGATCCCAACAACCCGAGTGAGGATGATTTACCACAAAAACCTAGTGATGACACGGTTAATCTCCCTGAAAATTATCCGATTGCACCGTCTCCTACCCTAGATGGTGTCAAGTATATATGGGAACGGGCTGCAATAGGTTTAGAGACATATAGTACTTCTGCACTGAATCTTTATGAAGATCAATCACATAATTTAATGATATGCATGTATCAGACTGCAGATTTAAATTCAATCAACAATATGATTTCTCAAATAGGAGCTGGTGATATAAGCGCAATGCAGAAACTTCTGAGCTGTCAGAAGTTTGATGATAGTATTGTTACCAGTAAAAGAATTTTTATAACAGTAAAACAGCATAAAGTACAGTATTTTGACAGGGAAAAAGATGTTAAGCATGTCGTAATGGTCGCGGGTTACAATGATAACCTTTCTACAGAAAACATTATTATCAGAGATATTCCTATAAAGTACGCAAAAGTTGGTGTCATTTTTAAGGATGAGGAATTTTCTGTTGCTCCATTAAATATGAGAATTTTTGTAGGTTCAAAGAAAATACAAGATCTTCGGGAAGGGGAATCATTCAGATTGTACGAAAAGAAGGAACAAAACAAGGAAAACTATAGAACCGAGAAGATAATTGAAGATTACAGAAACCTTGAAAGTAATTTGTAACATTTTTTAGCAGTTATCGTTAACAATAGTGAAGAATTAAAAAATTATGGAGAGGAACAATATGGAAAATTTATTTGATTTCAAATTACTCTCATCAGCGGAAACAGACACAGATGATGAAAATAAGCAGAAGTATAAATTCGATGTTGTGAGATTTGACGGACACGAGCATATATCTGAATTATACAACTTTAATATTTTATTGGCCGTTCATAATGTAGATGATGTTCAAAAATTGGTTAATAAATTATTGAAAGATCGATCTGTTCTTGTGTTACATGAAACCATGGGAAACGATCGAAATATTTGCGGAGTTTGTGATAGTGTTTCCATTGTGGCAGAACGACAGGAACGTTTATTTATTAGAGTTCGATTGGTGCCGGCAATAAGCGTGTTGAGTCACGATGCAAGATCAAGAGTATTTTTGAATAAATCTATTCCTGACATAATTAATGAGGTTTTACAGGAAGAAACACGAAAATACGGTGCAATTGTATACAAAATGCAGTTGATAGATTCCGACAGTTATCCGACAGAAGAGATTGTCAGCCAGTTTAATGAATCAAACTGGGATTTCGTCAACCGACTGATGGAAAAAATTGGTCTGTACTATTATTTTGAGCAACCTCAGGGTGTTATTGACCAGGAAGCAACATTGTTTGAATCGCTTGTCATTGTGGATAATTTGATGTTTGAGAAGTTCCTAATGTTCAAAGATTTCTCTGTTAATCATGAAAGTATAGATGACGTAAGGTGTATTCATGATTTTGTTTTGAATTACAATAAGGGATGTGCAACATCAATTCAGAAAGGTTATGATTGGGATACTAGTCGTACTCAAAAGGTTAAGCCTACTGCAAAATTTGAAGCCTTGTTTTCAGACTCTTCCAATGAGGTTTTCAATGGTGTTTCAAATACTGTAATTGAGCATTTTGATGCAGCTTTGTTAAGTGCGAATGCATCCTTGTATGCAAATGTTGATGCCCAAAGAAATATATCTCTTTCTGAAACCTGTACCGGTACTAGTGCTAATCAGACATTGGCCAGTGGCTGTTTGTTTACAGTACTTGGCAACAGATATATTCAGGAAAAAAATTGGTTTATAGTTTCTTTGGATCATGAAGGTGTTCAGGCAAGTTACATCGTTGCAGGATTAGGATTTGAATCAGACCAAGATAAAAGTTTTTATCAAAATAAACTTCTTGGCATCCCGAGAGATGTTCAGTACAGATCTCCGTTAAAAACAAAAATACCTAAGTTTTACGGTGTACTGGTGGCAACAGTAGAGGGTGCTGAAGGCTCTACAATTGCATATTTGGATGATTTGGGACGATACAAGATAAAATTACCTTATGATGACTCACAAAAGAGCAGCGGTCAGTCATCATGCTGGGTTAAGCTTATGGCACCATACGGCGGATGCGATTCTACTACAGGATTCCATTTCCCTCTGCTTAAGGATGCGCAGGTGCTTGTTGGATTTATTGAAGGAAATATTGATAAACCGTACATAGCAGGTACTATCCAGGATAAAAGTGGAAGCATTGTTACCAGCGATAACAGTTATTGCAATATGATTAGAACTCCTGCCGGTAATTTGATGGTGATGGGTGATATGCCATCCGATGATTATTTCTATCTGATCAAGAATGGATATGGTTATCGTACGCTTGGTACCCCTCCTGATGAAATATTAAACAAATATTAGGGATTGTAAAAAATGAGCGAGACAGAAGTAAAAGTATCCAAAGATGATATTTTAAGGAATATAGAAGATCGTTTTTGCATAGTTGATATGACGTTTAATGGAACGGAAGTATTCCCTCAGCCATTTGAAGCATTTAATATTGCCGGAACGGTAGCTGATTTCTTTAATGAGAATATGGATTTTGAAAATCATGTTTTCGAAAAGTGTGTCTTTAAAGAAATGGATTTTAGAAGATGGAATTTAAAAGCGGCATCATTTTATACATGCTTATTTGATAATTGTTTATTTCCTGACGAATTAGAACAGTTATGTTTTGATAACTGCGAGTTTGAAAATATTGAACTGACAGATTCTAAAATTGTTGATTTGACAATTTTTGGAAGTAAATATCGAAAAGTTAGCTTTGCCGGCAGTACAGTTTCAAATTGCGGATTTACCGAATGTGTGTTTGAACAGTGTAGTTTTGAAAAATTAGTACAGAAAATAAAAAATGTTTTTCAGATGTGTTCGTTTTCTGATATAAATTTTTCAAATGCAAAAATTCCGCGCATCCATTTGTTGGATTGTGTGGCATTTACCAATGTTGATTTTTCAAATGCAGAATTGGAATCTGCCGTATTAAGTGGCATTTCTGCCGGAGGTGATACCTGTGTTAAATTTGACAATGCAGTGCTTACTACAACAAATTTTGAAAAATCGCATTTTTTTGCAGAAGCGTTTAAGAACACGGTTTTAGATCGTACTGTATTTAGCGGAAGCGATTTTAACAAAATAGAGTTTAAAGGCCAGAATCTGTCTAATGTGTGGTTTGACGGTTGTGATATTAAGGATTGTGTTTTTGAAGAGTGCAATATGTATGGAGCAAAAATTAATGGTGCAAAATTATCTACTGTAAAATTTATTAATGTGGATGCATCGGCAATTTTTGCGCAAAAGGCAGTTCTGAAAGCATGTGATTTTTATCATAGTAATTTGGATTACAGTAATTTTGCATATGCAGAGTTGTTGGGGTGTAATTTTGACCAGTGCAGTATGTCTTTGATGTACAGACATGATTTCAAATCTGATAAAACATATTTTGAATCATGTGTTGAAAAGAATATCGTTGAAATGGATCAGGATTTATACGATGCCGAGCATTTTTACTAAGGAGAGAGATTATGTTTGCGTGTACTTCAATGAATGGAATGGCTATGGCTGTTGCAGTTACGGATGTTTGTAAAACTCCTAGTCCGGCAGGTCCTGTTCCGATTCCGTATCCGAATATTGCAATGTTAAATATGGCTAATCCAGGTAATGTTGTAAAAAAAGTTGTGGTGTTAGGCATGCCTGCATTTAATGTTAAGACGCAAACCACGTTGTCGAATGGCGACCAGGCTGGCGTTAATATGGGAATTGTATCCAATAAGGTTATGGGGCCATGCACGTTTAAGTCTTCAAGTAAAAAAGTTAAATTTGGAGGGAAGCCGGCTGTTTTTATGACATGTCAAACAGGACATAACGGTAGCAGTAATCCAAATGCCATGGGAACGGTAATGGTGCCTTCGCAAAGCATTTTAAATGTGAGTTAGTATGAAACTGAAATCTTTAAATAAGAAGCAATTATCAAACCTTAATAAGGAAGAGGGGATGTCTTTTTCTGTTGAAAAATTTAGTCCTTCAATACCGGAAAGAGGCAGAGCTATTGTTTCAAAAGTATCTCAGGCAGGTTACTTTCTAAAAAAGGAAGTTAATGGCTCAATTGTGGAATTTAATGCTGCTGCAGCCTCTGATGTTTTCCTGGTGCTGGAAGAAAATGATGAAGTTCTCTATGAGAACATTGAGGGTGAATTCTATATTCTCAATGTATTGAAATTTTCAAAAGATCGCCAAATGTGTGAAATATCTTTTCCTATGAATGCAGGAATCAGATGTCCTGAAGGTTTTGGCATTGCTGCAAATAATATTTCCTGCAGATCACAGATAATGCAGATCATCGCGAAGCATGTTACGCAAGATGCTCAGAATTATGAATTAAAAGCAGAAAGAACAGAGATTAATTCTAAATTATTGGAGGAGAATGCTCAAACGGTAGTTCAACGAGCAAACATATTTAAAAGTGATGTTTCAGGAATATGTGATGTTCACCATGCAAATACAAGTATGAAAGTTGATAATACATGCGCAGTTTCCGCTGAATACATGAAATTAGATGCAAATGGTCATGTTGATATTGATGGCAAAAAGATAAATTTAGGATAAATGTTAAATGGTAAATGCAAGTATTTTGGATTTGGGTACCAAAGAACCACTCATAGGTTTAGAGGGAAAAGATCTGGATGATACACCGGAAATGACAAAATTAACTGAGGAAATGAGTAAATTATCTTCAGTGGCTAATCGTCAAGAGCCTAATTGGAACTTGGTAGAACAGTGTTCAAGAGTAATATTGCGTGATTATGTAAAGCACTTTCAGGTAGCATGCTATTATGGTCAAAGTTTATTGAAAATCGGTCAGGGATTGGTCGGTATTATAGCCGGTGCCTATGTTTATGATGGAATATGTAAAAATTTTTGGCAGAATTCCCTTCCTCCTGTAAAAAGAAAGAAAGGTCGCTTTAATTCTATTTCCTTTTGGGTGGAGCAGATTTCAAATTATTTGGAGTCGTACAACGGTGAAGAAATTGATGAGGAATTGATAAAAGAAGCTGTTGAGATATTTACCTCACTCGACAATACATTATATGAAATTGATGAGGAGAATGCCCCTAATTTAAGATCAATTATTACTTTAATCAATCGTTTGCCGGTTAAGGTTGTTTCTACGGAGGAACCTCAGGAGAGCAAGCAGGATAATTTATCTAAGGAATCAGAAAAGACTGATGTTTCTGCAGTAAAAAGCGTTGTTGGAGATGAAGAAACAAAAAGCAGTGCAGTTGCAAACAATGTGCAACCGAAGTCTCCTGTTGTTGCCAATGAAAACAAACCTGTTGAAGTGTCGGTTCCGGATAATGCAACAAGTGATCAGAAATTAAAAATAGCAACGAATCTAATAGTTGAGGTTGCAGATGATTTATTTAAACAGGACTTATATGAATCCAACAGTTATAGATTAAGGCGGGAATCGGCATGGTTATCGCTGAAGAGTATTCCTTACAATGAAAATAATGTAACAAGAATTCCTGCTCCGAATGAAGAAATAAAAAATTCAATTGAAAAGTTGTTTTTGAGTAATCAGTACGAATCCGTAATCAAGATGGTTGAACCTAGAATTACGCAGTATTTGTATTGGCTCGATTTATCATATTATTCATGGAAGTCTCTTGTTGAGTTGAAAAAGGAAGCGGCAGCTCAGGAGATTAGTATTTGCGTAAGTTCACTGGTTAAAAGATTTAAAGGAATAGAAAATCTGTGTTTTGACGACGGGACTTCAATGTGCAGTAATGATACTAAAACATGGATTCTTGGTTTGAGTGAAAATTGTGAATCTAATCCACAAAATTTGGACACAATAAAGAGTAATATTAATAGTGTGATCAATCAAAGTGTCTCAAATATAGGAGATTCACTGTTGATGATTGAAAATCTTATCAAGAGTTCTCATGGTATAGATAAACTTCGATATGAAACTGTATTGGCATACATATTTGCCAAGAATAAACGAACCGAACTGTCTGTAGGTATTATACTGGACGTGTTGAAAATTGTAGAGGACAATCAACTGGCAAGTTGGAACTCTATGATAGGTACGGAAATATATAGTTATGCTTTCGAGGTATTTAAATTGAGTGATAAGATTGAAAATGCCCAAAAGGTTTTAACAAAGTTAGCAAAATTAAGTCCGACGGTTGCGATTACAAAGACCTACGTGGATGATTAAGCTTTTTTATATCATGAATTAGGAGAAATATCATGGCTGGACAAGAGGGATCAATTGCCCCAAAAGAGAGAGTGAATATTGTTTATCGTCCTGCAACGGGTGATGCAAAGGAAGAAGTTGAATTACCATTAAAAGTGCTTGTAATGGCTGATTTTACTCATGCGGAGGATGAACGTGCGATTGAAGATCGCAAGCCTATTAACATTAATAAGGACAATTTCAACGATGTTTTAGGCGCTCAAGACATATCGTTGGATATGAGTGTTAAGAATAAGTTGGCAGAGCCTAAGGCCGGAGAAGATGCCGGAACTTTGGCTGTTAATTTAAAAATAAAAAATATCAAGGATTTTGAACCGGATCAGATAATTAAACAGGTTCCTGAACTTGCTAAATTATTAGAATTAAGGGAAGCATTGAAAGCTTTGAAAAATCCTCTCAGTAATGTGCCTGATTTCCGTAAGAAAATTCAGCAACTAGTAACAGATCCTGATCAGCGTGCAGCTTTAATGAAAGAATTAGGTTTGAATGAAGAAGAAAAGTAAAGAAAGGGAGATGAATAATGGCTGAAGAATTACAACAAGACGGAGCACAGACAACAGTCAACTTTTTAGATGATATTGTTGAGACTACGAGATTAAAACCTGAAGACGAGGCTTATGATGTGGCCAAGGAAGGTTTAAAGGTTTTATTGAAGGATTTGGTAAAACCTGAATATCAGGGTGCAAAGATTAATGGAGATCTCGTTGATATGATGATTTCCGAACTTGATGCAAAGTTGTCAAGTCAGGTTAATGAAATTATTCATAACGATGATTTTAAAGCTTTGGAAAGCACCTGGAGAGGTTTGAAGTTTTTGATTGATCGTACAGATTTCCGTGAAAATGTAAAAGTAGAAATAGTAAACGCGAATAAGCAGGATTTATTGGACGACTTTGAGGATGCTCCTGAAATAGTTAAGAGTGGTCTGTATCAGACTGTTTATACTGCGGAATATGGTCAGTTTGGTGGACAGCCTTTCGGAGCAATTGTAGCAGATTATGATTTTGGTTGCGGTGCTCAGGATATGAAACTTCTAAAAGATGTTGCGTCTGTAGCTGCCATGAGTCATACACCGTTTATAACTGCAGCAGGAACTTCTTTCTTTGGTATTGAATCATGGGACGAATTGCCAAAATTAAAAGATTTGCATTCTGTATTTGAAGGCCCTCAGTATGCAAAATGGAATTCTTTCAGAGAGAGTGAAGATGCACGATATGTAGCGTTGACATTACCAAGATTTCTATTGAGATTGCCATATGGCAAAGATACTGTGCCTTGCAAGACATTCAATTTTGCTGAAAGCACATCTAGAGGCGATTCCGATTTCTGCTGGGGTAATACCGCGTTTGCTTTTGCAAGTCGTCTGACAGATAGTTTTGCAAAGTATCGCTGGTGTGCAAATATTATAGGCCCTCAGAGCGGTGGTGCTGTTGAAGATCTGCCTTTATTCCAGTATGAAGAAAATGGTGAGGTTAAAAACAAGATACCTACTCAGGTTCTGATTTCTGAAAGAAGAGAATACGAGCTAGCGGAAGAAGGATTTATTGCATTGACCATGCGAAAGGGCTCAGACAATGCGACATTCTTCAGTGCCAACAGTGCACAAAAACCAAAATTATTCGGTAATACTCCGGAAGGAAAAGAAGCAGAAATGAATTATCGTTTGTCAACACAGTTACCTTATATGATGGTTATTGATCGTTTAGCTCATTATATTAAAGTGTTGCAACGTGAAAATATTGGTTCATGGAAAAATCGTGGTGAATTGGAAAGTGAACTGAACAAATGGGCAAGCCAGTATGTGACTGAAATGGATAACCCGGAGCCAAGTGTTCGCAGCAGAAGACCATTGAGAGCATGTGAAATTAAAGTTTCAGATGTAGAAGGAGATCCGGGTTGGTATCAGGTATCAATGAAGGTTAGACCTCACTTTAAGTACATGGGAGCTTCGTTCACGTTGTCTTTAGTGGGTAAACTTGATAAGAGTTAAAGTTAGTTTTTATTCTTTTGTTTGGCTGCTAAATTATATTTAGCAGCTTTTTAGGTTTAAATAATGTATTGTGAAACTTTATTAGAGCGTATTAGAAATCAGTATTATTCTGTTATTCCAAGAGGAACTGAAGAAGCTCGTATAATAGATTCCATAACACAGAACTTAGACAAAATATTAAACCATCAGCAGGGTAGCGCGTTGGCTGCTCCTGATTTGGGTTTACCTGATTTTAATTCAACTAGATTTGGTGACGGCCTGCAGAATATTTATGGCATGGCCAGGGTTATTGAGCAGTGCATAACCAAGTATGAGCCGCGGGCAAGAGATGTTCGAGCAGAATACATGAAAGATGAAAAAAATCCGTTGCAACTATTATTTAAGATTAGTATGTCAGTAAAGAAAGGAAAGGATTTTATCCCTTTGGTTTTTGAAACTGTCATGGGAATGGATGGTATTATCTATGTAAATTCTTCATCTCAGAATTAATAAAATGCAATTATTAAAAAAGTGATTAATAAATATTATCAGCAACAATTATCTTTACTACGTGATTTAGGTTCCGAGTTCAGCAAAAAATATCCGGCATTGGCTCCTATGCTTGCAGGACAGAATGCCGATCCTGATGTGGAACGAATCCTTGAAGGTTCGGCCTTTTTGACTGGATTGGTACAGGAACGACTTGATGATGATTTTCCTGAGTTGGTTCATGGCTTGACTCAGCTGATGTTCCCTTATTATTTGTTTCCGATTCCATCATGTACAATTATTCAGTTTTCTCCGCATCATGATTTAAAAAACTTTCAGACAATAGAAAGAGGAACTGAATTACTTAGTAAAGAAATTGAAGGCGAACGCTGCAAATATTCAACAACAGACGAGACTGTTGTTTATCCGTTGTCTGTCTCCATAGGGGAAGATAGTCAAAATATTTTGAAGCTTGATTTTAAATTTTCATCTGGTTCGTTAAAAGAATTCAATATTAAGCAGTTAAGATTGTTTGTGGATGGAAATTACGGGTCTTCATCTGATTTTGTATTTGAATTAGCCAACACATTGGAATCAGTTACCTTAAAATCTTTGCGCAGAACGATTACAATTCCGGCAAAAAATGCAGTTGATGTTATAGTACCGACAAATTTGGCTGTAGTTCCGTATGAATATGATATGTTTGGAGCTTTCCGTGATCTCCAGTCGTATTTTCAGTTGCCGGAGTTCTTTTGTTTTTTTAATTTAAAAGGTTTGGAACAGCTTAATTCATCCGATAGCGATTTTTCGGTAAGTTTTAAATTTAAAACCAGAAAAACGGTGAATTATACGAAAAATTCACAGATTGGTATAAAACTTTTTTGTGTTCCTGCAGTTAATGTTTTCAAACATGAGGCAGAAACTATAGTTGTTGATTATAAAAAAAGTGAATATCGTGTAATGCCTTATCGAAATAATAATTTGCGAGTGTATTCTGTTGATCGTGTCGTAGGATTCTTACAGGGAAGCGTCGTAGAGAGGGAATACAAGCCATTTGTTCATTTCAATCCGCAGACTGAAAGCATTCCGCTTTATAATGTAAACAGAAGAAAGTCGCGACTTAGTAATGGCTCTGACGTATATTTGAGTGTAGCAACACCGCAGCAATATGAAAATTTTGTACCGGAAACACTTGTGGTCAACATATCATGCACCAATGGAAACGCTACCGAAAAATTGAGATTAGGGGATATATGTGAAGTTACAGACAAAATTCCTCTGTTTGTTGAATATTGCAATATAACTCATCCTACCGCTCCAATTGAATGTCCTTTAGGACAAAATCTGTTGTGGCGACTGTTGTCTCATATCTATTTGAATCAAAAAACCATAACCACTGTAGAAGCTTTATCTTCATTGCTCAAACTGTATATCTTTACAGATACAACAAATAAAATGCAGGTTCAGGTTAATACGAGAAAGATAGAGAGTATTAAATCTGTATCAATGAAGGATGCAGTCAAACTTATCAATGGTCTTTTGGTCAAGGGAAGTTGCATTAATATTTCTTTTACCTCCGAAGGATTTGCGTCGCGCGGAGATATGTACATATTTGCTAATGTGATTCAGAGTGTGTTGGGAGCGTATTCTGCGATTAATTGTTATACAGTTGTAAACTTTACCGATTTAAGTAGTGGAGAAGAGTTTAAATGCAAGGAACTCCAATTCGGAAGCAGGCCAACTCTTTGATTTTAAATGCTTTGGCTTATCCTCATTTATATGATTACAGTATGTTGATAAAACTGCTTATCAATTATTTTGGTAATTTTGCAAGTATAGAAACAAAGCCTTCTTTAAATTTGGCCTTTAATGCTAGTGATGTTCAGAATATTGAAATTTTTGATTTAAATCAGGTTATTGAAACACAGGACAAAAGACAGATTCAATATAAACAGATAACGGTGATGGATTTACTGGATACATATGAAAGAGATGTGCAGTGCGCAGATAACTGTGCACCTGTGAATCATCGCGTGATTATAGTGATATACGTAAATTTTTTAGGTTTATACGGTTCATCATCTCCGTTGCCTATTTATTACAGTGAAGGTTTAATCAAAGATGAGTCTGATGATAACTATAGTACATGTGATTTTTTAAGTATTTTTAATACACCTATATATAAACAGTACCAGTTAAGTGTAAAAAAATATAGATTTTTCTCTAGACTTATAGAAGACCGCGATGAGATATTGCTGGAACGGATTTTAGCCTTTGCAGGGTTGGCATTGAAAGATATTCGAAAGACGAATCTCAGTGTCTATGATGTATTGCCGCATATTGGTGTTTTTTCTCTGATTCCGAGAAGCAGGGAAGCTTTGAAAACAATTTTAAAAGGAGAATTTCACGATAATGTATGGTTGGAGGAATTTGTTCCAAAAACTTATGATATTCCTAAAGAGCAGCTGATGAGTCTTGGTGTGGAAAATTCAAATCTAGGTGAAAATTCATATCTTGGAACAACGATCAATTCCACTGATAGTGCAATTATTATCCACATAAAGTGTGATAACTGGGATGAATATAAAATGTTGTTACCGAATGAACAGAAGTACAAAAAATTAAGTGGTATTCTATCTCTGTTTATGATGGATCGCATCGATATAGTTTTGGATGTTGAACTTGAAAATAATCGTAATAATTTTATTCGGATAGGGGATGACTCAATATTGGGTTTGAATTCATATATATATGGGAAGATTCCTGATGATCGCATTCACTTTAAGTATAAACTAGAATATTAACAGTTATTATTTTATATAGGAGATGAACGATTGGTTAATGTAGATTTAAAACAATTGTGCAATAAACTAAATTTTTATTGCACAAATACATTGAATAATGCTGCAGGACTTTGTGTATCCAGAACCAATTATGAAGTTACTGTAGAACATTGGTTAGTAAAAATGCTGGAAGGAAGAGACGGTGATCTTCCTGCATTGTTGGATAATAAACAAGAAGTTGTTGGGGCTATGATAAAGGAATTGAACAGTAGTCTTGACTCCATTGCTGCAGGAAACGGCGGCAAGCCTAGTTTTTCTCCTGAATTGATATCGTTGTTGTCGGATGCATGGTTAATATCGTCCGTCGATCTTGGATATTCTAAAATTCGTTCTGCATCAATAATTCTTGCCATTCTGGAACATCCGATGAAATGGGGACAGTATGGTTGGTACAAACCTTTAAAGACTCTTGATTCTGACAAAATAAAAGCCAATATAGATGTATTTTTGGCAAAAAGTTCAGAGAGCGCCATAACTCCATCTGAAGGAAGTGCAGAATCTGGCAATCAGAAATCTGATAAAGCCAAGGCAAATGTTGCAGACGGATTTATTGCAAGATTTTGCCAGGACTTTACTCAGAAAGCACAAGACGGCAAATTGGATCCTGTGTTCGGACGCGATAATGAGATCCGGCAAATGGTTGATATTTTGGCAAGAAGAAGAAAAAATAATCCTATTTTAGTTGGTGAACCTGGTGTTGGTAAAACTGCTGTTTTGGAAGGATTAGCTTTAAGAATTGTTCAAGGTGACGTACCTGATTTGTTAAAAAATGTCCGTTTAATCGGATTGGATATGGGACTGCTTGAAGCCGGTGCCGGAGTAAAGGGAGAGTTTGAAAACCGCTTAAAGGGTGTTATACAGGAAATTCAAAGTTCTCCTCGACCAATAATTTTATTTATTGATGAAGCACACACTCTTATCGGTGCGGGAGGTTCTGCAGGTACAAGTGACGCTGCAAATCTGTTGAAACCAGCATTGGCACGCGGTGAATTGAAAACTTGTGCAGCTACTACCTGGAGTGAATACAAGAAATATTTTGAGAAAGATCCTGCGTTAGCCCGCAGATTTCAGCTAGTAAAATTGGCTGAACCTTCTGTTGAAACGGCAGCGCTGATTCTGAGAGGATTAAGAGCAAGTTATGAAAAATCTCATGGTGTGATTATCAGAGATGATGCGTTAGAGGTTGCTGCCAATTATGCAGATCGTTATATAACAGCAAGATTTTTGCCTGATAAGGCAATTGATTTGCTGGATACTGCATGTGCCCGTGTTAAGGTTAATTTAAGATCTACCCCTGGTAATGTTGAAGATTTACATAGAAAGTCACAGGCATTGGAACGTCAAATTCATAGTCTTGAACGTGATTTGGAAAATGATTCACCTGTTGATTTGGAAAAATTAGAGCAACTGCGGACTGATTTGAAAGAGAATGAAGAAAAGTTCAAAGTAGCTGAAGAACAATGGCAAAAAGAATTAAAAGCTGTAAATGACGTTGTTGAACAGCGTATCAAACTTCAAGATCTTAAAAAATCATCTGAAAACAACGAAACAGATGAATACAAATCTGCAGTAGAAGATTTAAAGGCAAAAACAACAGCACTGAAGGAATTGCAAGGTGATAATCCTACAATTTTCTATGAAGTTACTCCTGATTTAGTTGCTCAGGTGGTATCGGATTGGACTGGTATTCCTTTAGGAAGAATGGCTCGTGATGAAGTTAATACCGTATTGAACTTAGACAAGATTTTAACTGAAAATGTTAAAGGTCAGGAGTTTGGAATTAAAACATTAACGACAGTCCTTAAGAATGCCAAGTCCGGATTGCGTAACCCGCAACAGCCTTTAGGTGTATTTTTATTGGTTGGTCCATCTGGTGTAGGTAAAACTGAAACCGCAATTAATCTTGCTATTCAGCTGTTCGGCAGTGAAAAGAATTTAGTAACTGTGAATATGAGTGAATACCAGGAGAAGCATACTGTGAGCAGACTGGTTGGATCCCCTCCGGGATATGTGGGCTACGGTGAAGGTGGTGTTTTAACAGAAGCTGTTAGACAGCAACCGTATAGTGTTGTTCTTCTGGATGAAGTCGAGAAAGCGCACCAGGATATTCTTAATATATTCTATCAGGTATTTGATAAAGGTGTACTGAGTGATGGAGAAGGAAAGGAAATTAATTTTGCCAATACTGTGATTTTATTGACCAGTAATCTTGCCAGCGACGTAATCAGTGAAATGTGTAATGATCCTGATTGTACGGTTGAAGCAATAACTGAGGCAATAAGACCAATTCTGAACAATCATTTCAAACCTGCTTTATTGGCAAGAATGACTGTGCTTCCGTATAAAGCTTTAACTAAAGAGGCATTACATGATATTGCGATCATTAAGTTAGGAAAATTACAGAAGCAACTGAAGAATAATAATGGCATTAAATTAACATACGATGACAATATTTTGGATGCAATCGTTGAGCGTTGTACTGATGCTGAAACGGGAGCAAGAAATATAGATTTGATTATAAATGTTAATCTGCTTCCAAAATTATCATCCTTTGTATTATCAACTATGAGTGATGGTAATGTTCCTGACGGAATTCATTTAAAGCTTGATGAAAATAATGAATTTGCAATGGATTTAAGTTAATTTTTTATGATCCTACCTTTATACTAAGTAAACAGGTAGGATTTTTTTCTTTAGGAGTACCTGATGGAAAAGAAAAAAATTTTTGTTACTGCAATGGAGCATGATGAGGCTCTTGTTAAGTCAGTATTTAACAAAGTATCAAGTTACGGATTTGATGTTAATGGACATTTCTGGAATTATGAAGAGCAGGATTTAACAAAGGAGATTCCTAGCGTTGAGCTTGAGACGTCATCCGCGTGGATTATTATAGCTTCAAATAAAATTGAAGAAAAGGCCATGATCGGGCTGTCATTGACTATTCTGACGTTGAAAAATTTTTCAAAAACAAGAGTCCCGATTCTGGTGATAGGTCCGAGTCAGGAGTTACCTCCTATTCTGCAATATGCAGAATTCTGTGATATTGGTAATATCGGCGCTAAACTGGCTGCAAAAACCGCAATAAAAAAACCGTGGCCAAAGGAGGAATTCAGATATTGTGCGCATAATCAAACCGGCGTTGGATTCTGGCTTGAAATTGGTCCGGCAGCAGATTCTTGGAATGGAGTTCTTTGCGGTGTTTCAACGGATTATGGTGCATCACTTGATTTTCAGGCTGTAGGTGATAAGGGAATGTTGCCGGAAAGATCTACCTTGAACTATCCTTTTAAAGATGCAAAATTATCTAACAATAATGTTGAATATGTTGCCAACGGCTGTAAGAATGTACTTACTTCAAATGACAGTTATTTTGTAAGACTTAAAGGTATAGGAACATCGATTATTATTGGGGAAGGTTTGGCTGATGATGATTCAATGGAATGCTATACAATAAAGTTGGCTGTATAAGATAATATGTAAAACTTGCTGATATTTGTATAATATTTAGTTGTAAATTCATATATATTTGCTTTATCGTTGAGATATTTTTTAATGTAAGATGCTACAATAGGCAGTACAGTGAATAAAATTTGCATATGCATGAATATAAATTAATGATTTTGAGAGGTGTATTTTGAGTTGTAGTTTATTAAATTATCAACAAGGTATGTTGTTGAAACCTCAGCATTTTCAGTTGGAATCATTGTTTCATCAGGAAAATGTTCGGCGCCTTTCTTCATTAATAAATCCATATTTGTTCGGTGTCAATAATTTTGAATTAAGCGAAGATGCTTTGAAATCACAGCAGATTGTTATTAAGAGCGGAACATTGCTTTTTCAGGATGGTGCATTCTGCAATTTATTGGATAATGCAGTCTGTGAATCAAGAAATATACCGGATAAAGAATTGGAAACCGGCGAAATTGTTTCAGTGTACGTTGGTTTAAAAAATTTTAACAGTACAGGAAATAATGTTTTTGCCACCAACGATATATCGCAGGTTAAGGAATGTGATTATCGCTATATATCATTATACGGCGGTGAGGAAATACCTGATTATTATGGTTCTGGAACCGCCAGTGTAATAAATTTTATGAAGTATAATCTGAGGATCTTCTTTTCGAGTGAGATTGAGAATATTGCTGATTATTCTTTAATTAAGGTGGCAGAAATATATCGCGATGGTACTCAGATAGAAAAAAATCATCAGTATGTCCCGCCTATTGTAAATTTTTATTCTGAAGATAATTTAGTAAACATAATGAATGATATGTATGCATTGTTAATGTCCAAAACAAGGCAATTTGAAAAATACAAGCATATAAAATCCAATAGTCATCTCTCTAGTTATGAGATTATGTTATTGAATATTGTTACGGCTCTCAGTCTTTCGGCTTCAGAAATTCAGATCATAAAAGAGGCAAAATCAATACATCCGTATTCTGTATGGTCATCCATGAATAAGATTGTATCAATGCTTTCTGCTTATTGTGATGATTTGAGTGTTGTTGAAGACTCTACGCGCTGCCCTAGTTATGATCATTTAAATTTGTTTAAGGTGTTTGAACGTATCCGTTCTCATTTAAGAATAGTACTCAATTCTCTGGCTGTCGGTCCGGAATATATAATTAAGTTTATCAGAAAAGAGAATAATATATGGTATGCTGATTTACCTGATTTATCAAAGTTGGATGAAATTCATGCGTACATAGCTCTGAGCGGTGAAAATATTGATATAAGTACTGTAACATTGAATTTCTTTAATCAGATTAAACTGGCATCTAATGATGCAATCAGTAATTTAATTGTCAGATCTTTATCTGGAATTCCTTTGGCATTAGCCACGGATGTCCCAAATGGGTTGCCAATGCTTGATCGCGGTTTTTACGGTATAATCGACGTTCATAATAATTTGTGGCAAGATATGGTTGTATCAAAAACAGCGGCCATGTTATGGGACGGTCCAAAAGATGCTCAATTGGTAATGTATATTACAAGGGGATAAAATTTTGTTTCTTGTTCGGGTTGTTGAATCGTTAATTACTGATGTTCTGATTACACCGGAAAATTTGCCGGAGCCTCAGAAGGTTTTTGACGGTATCACAGGGCAAATCAAGGAAGTTGCAAGAAGTCTGTCTTATTTAAACATTGATGATGAAACTGTAAATGAGGCAAATTTTATTGTTACTGTGTATATCGATGAGATAATGTTTATCAAATATCCCTCCTGGCCTTTGCAACAGATCGTCAGCTATAAAACAAATCGTGGTGGAGAAGAGTTCTTTAATAAGCTGGAAAACACTTTGGAACGCTATGAGAAGGAAGCCAAGGTTGAAGATTTGGCATTGATTGAATTATATAATTTTTTACTGTCTCTTAATTTTACTGGAAAGTATTGGAATGATACAAATAATGAGATAGAAAAGTATAGAATTCGGATGAATAAATTTTTGAATATAGATCAAAACCTTAGATTGGTTAATGTGGTTGAACCCGTTCCGCATGCGTCCAAAAACAGAACAGTCAATATGATATCTATTATCTTAATAGTATTCATTTGTTTAATAACAGTATTTGTTTCATGTCTATTTGATGATTTTTCAAATCAGCAAGGTGAGATGTGGCATAAAATATCCGATAAATATATCCAGGGAGTTGATAAAAAATGAAACGATTTCTTCTTGGATTACTAAAAATAGTACTCGGGTTGGCTATTTTTACAGTAGTAGCTGCATTGATCGTTTATGTTGTTGTTTATCATTATCAGCAATCTTATTGGGTTGCCTTTCTTGTTATAGGAATTTTGGTAGCTGTCGGACTGATAGTTCAGCTTATTCTTCGTTTTTTAAAGCGTTTCAGGCAAAAGAAGTTTGTCGAACACATTATTGCTCAGGATGATTTGTTGGCGCAAAAAGCTAAGAATGAAGAATATACAAGAATTAATGACTTGAGAAACAGATGGAATGCTGCAATTTCTTTTTTGAAAAAGAGCAAAGTTGGTCAATTTGGTAATCCATTATATCAGCTGCCGTGGTATCTTATAATTGGAGAAACTGATGCAGGAAAATCATCGTCAATATCCAACAGCGGTTTGCATTCCGTTAATTCAGAGGCTGGACCTATACCTGGTGTTACAAGTACTCATAATTGTGATTGGTGGTTTTTGGATAATGCAGTAGTTATAGATAGCGCAGGTAAGTATGCTGTTCCTGTAGATGGGAAAATTGATGAAATCGAATGGCAGGAATTTCTTGTTCAAGTGGCGGCATATCGTCGAAAGGAACCTATCAATGGAATTTTGGTTGCTCTGCCTGCTGAAAAACTGCTTGATGGCAATGAAGAAAATCTGTTTACATACGCAGGCTTTATTTCAGATCGTGTTAATAGATTGGTAAAGGTTTTAGGTGCAAGGGTACCTATATATGTACTTATTACTAAATGTGATTTGATAGCAGGATTTCATCAGTTTGTTAACATACTTTCGCCGGAAGAATTGCAGCAGGCTTTTGGGTATACTTCTAATATTGAATCTGAAACGCACTCTGCTGTTGTAGAAAAAATGGTGGAATCAGTGGTTAACAGTATTCATTTGATTTTATTTAATAAGACTATACAAAGCGATTCTAAGAAATGCAATAATATGCTGGTATTTATCCAGAATCTTAAATTGCTCGAAAATCGTATAAAAAAATTTATCTCTGCGGCCTTTGACAATACGACGTATCATGAGCGCGTTATATTGAGGGGCATTTACTTGAGTTCTGCCTTGCAGACCGGAAATCAGATGTCTTTGTATAAATCCGACATAATAGATACAGGTTATGATTTTGAACGAAGCAAAAGCATGTTTCTGAAGAATATCTTCAAGGAAATTATGCCTCATGATCGCGGTTTATACCAGCCTATATTGGAATTTTTACAATGGAAAACAATCAGTTCCAACCTAATTCTGATTGTCGTTTCTCTTATTTCGCTATGCTATATAGGATATATAGCTTACGGCGTTAATTACAGTGATGATGCCTCTGATAGTGTTGGCTCATCGATATTGACAGTTATTACCAACAAGACCACTAATCAGAGAATTTTTGATTATAACGAATTGAATAACAAAATTTTATCAATACAATCATCTTGGTCTTACCGTGCTCAAATTCCTTTTACAAGGGATAGTATTGAAGAAAGCATCAATACAGGAAAGGTTTTCTTCGTTCATGATTTTGAAAAAGAAATATTTGATAAAATTATAGGTGTAAATTACTGGGAAAATCTGATAGCTAATAATTTGGATGAATATGAGCCTCTGGGCGATGCAATTTACTTTTATTCAACATTGCTGAAATATATTGATAACTGCAAAAAATTTGAATGTAAATCAAAGCACATTCTAGAAAAATTGGATGTGATTAATTTGGAAAGACTGCATGTAAATAAGACCAATATTACTAATTTTATCAATCTGCTGGAACGTTATATTCAATATAAATATTACAGCAAAATAGATTATGATGCGGATATTGTAGAACCTTTGCGGGATGTTGCAAAGAACTCGCTTGATTACTTTTTGGAGCGAAACCAAAGTACAAAATGGTTAATAGGGTGGGCTGATGCCAAAGCCAACGGTATTGATATTGAAACGTTCTGGCCTCTTTATCATCTTGATACAACTGCCACATCGATAACAGGTGCCTTTACAAAGGAAGGATATACATTAATTTCAAAGATGTTTGATGTTCTTCCGAAGGAACATAAAAAGATCGATATGGATAAATTGAGAAATATCTTCCAGGATTATTATTTTTCCAATTATATTCAAAAATGGATAGAATTCCCGTCAAACTTCTATAAAGCCTCTGTAACAGCTCCTGTAAATGAAAAGTTGAGTATATTGCCGATAATGTTTGATGTTAATAAAAATCCGTTTTTTAACGTGCAGAAATTAATGTATGAGGAACTGGATTTTATAAGCAAGCAAAAGGAGATAGATTTATCGAAAATAAAATTATCACAGTCAGCAATAGATAATTTCAAAAGTAGTAACAAATTAACTGGTAAGGTAAATTCCTTTATTTCGCAGAATGAGAAAAAGATATCGTCAATCATTGATAAATTGGATTCCAACAATGACGCAGACTACATGGATAAAGTAGAAAATGTTACCGAAGATGTAGAGAAATTCTTTAATGCTGGTAAGGACTTGTTAAGTGTATTCAACAGCAAAACAATTATTAAGAAATATATAGTAAAAAAATTAAAGGGAGAACTTACTTCAGAGGATAAATCTTATGATATTAATAAGGCTTATATGGATCTGAAGGAATACTTGGAGATTAATTCAAATGTTGATTATAAATTGCAGCAACCTTCAGGTTTTATTCCTTTTGACAGTACTATTTTATTTCTTCAAAACTTGGCTGCTGATATGGTTGGTTGTTCCTTGCAGGAGTCGTGGCTGCGAAATGTATATCTGAAATTCATGAACACCAATGATACCGTTGATACACCGTTGTTTGGAGAAACAGGTCTTATTACTAAATATATTAATGAGGAATTGAATGTATTTGTTTCGCAGGATGAATTCGGTTATCACGTATCGCCTGATTTTGACAAACTAAAAATTACGCAGAATTTTCTGAATTATTTATCTACCGGTAGTGTAAAAACTTCTGCAACTAATCTTAAGGGATCAAAATTAACAATTATTAGTGCTCCAATAGAAGTTAATGAAGAATCTCGTATTTACCCTAACGGTTCAATACTTACATTAAATTGCGAAAGTGGTAAGCATGTTTTGGAGAATTATAATTACAACTCTAGTTTGGTTTATGATTGGAAACCTAATGATTGTACAAGTGTAAAGATTGAAATTCTTTACGATAATTTTACTTTGGTTAAAGAATCTGATGATGATTCGGCATTTTCAAGTTTCCTGAATCTGTTTTCAAGAAATAGCAGTGTAAAGTTTTCAAGCAGTGAATTTCCTGATCAGCGCCAAATGTTAAATGCTCTTGGTATTGAGTGGATTAATTTATCTTACAGATTTAAAGGTGCAGAAAAGATAAGGGATTATTACAACGCTATGCAAAATCCTTTGGGTATTCCATATTTGGCTGCGGAGTGTGTAATGCAATGAGTATTTTAAAAAGAATTAAAGTATCATTTGTACCTTTTCTGATATTTGGCTTATGGCTGATAATTGTGTTTTTAATCGTAAGAAGCACAATGTTGTCAGTAGAATTGAATTTTACAAATTTCAGGTGGGAAAATTATAAAAAGTACCTGACATTGCATATATCTCAGCTTTTTGGTTTTAGTGATAATGAAATAAATGTTGATGAGCAACATAAAAAATACATTAAGTCCAATTATAAAAATAATGATATTGGTATTTTGGTCAAGGATCATGATGATAATAGCGACTGGAATGATAAAAAGAGTAAATTGGTAGAAAAAAGTTTGTCTGATATTACCATTGATGTTACAGAAAGTAATGTTCCTCCGAGAAATAATGTTGATTCCGAGAAAAAAAATGTCAATGCTTCAAGTGAAAATAGTTCCAATAAAAAGAAGAAATCCTCCAGAAAATCTAAAGTTGAAAGCAGTATGAATAAAACTGACGGAGGAAAGACTTATGATAGTAGTTCAGGTGAAATCGAACATGATCCCAATAATGCCAAAAAAATTAATGCTATAAGGCATAGTAAATAATGTAATTTAATTAATATGAGGTTGCATATGGAGTTGAATTTCTTGAATGACAACATGAATAAAAATCTTATTCTTATTCACGGCTGGGGAATTAATTCTGTTGTATTTAATAATATTGCAACTCAACTAATGGATACTGCCAATGTTTGCTGTCTTGATTTGCCTGGATATGGAAAAAATCATTCTCTTGATTATTCATATGATGATTATCCTGAATTTATGGAGAAACTTCATCAGTCTTTACCGAAACACTGCTTTGTTCTAGGATGGTCACTAGGAGGGCTGATCGCTTTGGATTATGCGTGCAGATATCAAAATGATGTTAGTGGCTTAATTACAGTTTGTTCTTCTCCCAGGTTCACTGAATTGCTAGATGAGGATGATGAGCAGCACCAGATATGGAATGGTGTCAATGAAAGGACTCTTAAAGCTTTTACAAGATTACTCAAACCGGTTAATAAAGATCAAGTATGTGATCATTTTTTGGCACTGCAGGCAATGGGCAGTCCTTCAATCAGACAGGACATAAAGTCATTGAGAAAGGCTTTGAAAGATCAGGTAAAACCAACATATGAATCGTTGATAATGGGTTTAAAATTGTTGTCTTTTCTTGATCTCAGAGATTCATGCATAAAACTGGAAATTCCGATGCTTCATTGTTTTGGAAAGTATGATCGTTTGGTACCTACTGAAGATCTTGTGAAATATTGGTATGATAATCCGCAAGCAAAAACCAAGGTTTTTACGAAGACGTCACACAATCCGTTTTTGTCAGAGAGTTCTGATTTTATTGAAACTGTTAAATCGTTTATCAATTCTGTTTCCAATTGATGATCAAAAATTGATTAAAAAAACTTGTTTTTCTAAATTTTTAAACCATAATACAATAATATAGAGTGTATACATTATAGGCAGGAATTAATTATGAGTATGCAGATTTCAACTGGTTATTCCAATGCGTATCAAGCGTATAAAAGGGGTGTTGCTACAGTTAATGATGCTGCTTCCAGTATCGCTCAGGCTTCCATTGAAGATACTGATCCGACAGATTTGTCTATTAGTGCCGTTGATCTTAAAGAAGGCGAATTGCAAGCTAAGGCTGGAGCTAAGGTTTTTGATATTTATGATAAAACAATAGGCTCATTAGTAGATATTAAGGTATAGGGTATATGAATATAGTTGCGCAATATCCAAACTTTAAGCCACTTAATTTGAATATTCAAATTGAGTCGGTGCAACATGATTCTGCGCAGCGGGAAATTGTACCTGCACTTGTTCGCTCTGATGTTTCGCCAAACAATTATGAGTCCTCAAACAGTAAAGAGAACAAATCTTCAAGTTCTTATCATAACAGCGCGGTGGCAGAAGAGCAGGAAGAAGATCTTGTTTATGATTATGCAAAGATAACCCAGAAAAACAAGGAACAAAAAGATAGTCAGGGAGAAGAACAGGGTGATTCTCAAAACAATTCTTCTCCTGAAAATGATAAGAAAAGCAATGGTGAATATCTAACAAATGAAGAACAAAAGAAGCTTGATCAGCTTAAAGCTAGAGATAAGGAAGTTAGAATTCATGAACAGCAGCATCAGCGAGTTGGCGGTCAGTATGCATCTGCGCCAAGTTATTCTACCGAGAAGGGTCCAGATGGAAAGGATTACGCAGTAGGCGGAGAAGTTCAAATATCCACGTCAGAAGAGAGTGAACCTGAACAAACAATTACAAAGATGCAACAGGTAAGACGAGCAGCTCTAGCTCCTGCTGAGCCGTCAAGCCAGGATTATTCGGTTGCCCGCAAGGCTCAGCAAAAGGAGATGGAGGCTAGAGCCGAACTTAACTCCTCTAAAGCTGAGAAAGCTGATGAGGATGAAAATCCATCTGAGCAAAGTAAAAACGCAGCAGATGAAACAACAAATAAAAAAGCAATTAAGCCAACAGAAGAGACAGGAAGTTTAGCTTCTAAGTTTAGAAAAGTTATCTCTTCTCATTATAATAATTCATGGAACGCTAAAGAGTCGTCTGTTCAGGTCTTTGCATAGAAACGCTTAAATTCTTGTTATATCATCGTTGATTATATCTTCTTTGTACCAGTCTTCCTGTTGGTAGGATATTTTATTTATGTACCAGATAATAGTCCCTTGAGGCGCGTGAACTTTTACCTCGTCATCAACATGATGATGCAGGAGTGCTCTTGCTAAAGGTGAATCAATTGATACATAATCGTTACGTCCATAAATTTCCTCACTGCCGACCAAGCGAATAGTCTTAATATTACCTTCAGGACTTTCAATTTCTAGATACGCACCGAAGAAAACGGTTCCGTCTTGGATTGGATTATAATCAACAACTTTTGCTTTATCAAAAAAGGTTACAAGAAAACCCAACCTCCGATCTATTTGCCGAAGATATCTTTTGTTATATTGATAATCAGCATTTTCAGATCGATCTCCCAAACTTGCTGCCCAAGATACTTTTTCGGTTATTTCCGGTCGCAATGTTAATCTAAGATAATCAAATTCCTTTTTTAGCTTATTGTAACCATCTCTTGTAACTATCATAGTTGCCATTTTAAATTTCTCCTAATAAAAACAATTTATAATGACAGTTTATAGAAAAAGGTCCCAAATACACAAAATATTGGGACCTTTAGGGATCAAAAAATAATTATCTTAAATTATTTATTATAATTTAGGACCTGCTTCAACCAACTTCTTACCAGCTTCATTGTTAGTGAACTTAGTGAAGTTCTTAATGAATCTGTTTGCTAAGTCTTTAGCCTTTTCTTCCCAGTCTGCTGCATTAGCGTAAGTATCACGAGGATCCAAAATCTTAGGATCTACGCCTGGCAATGCTGTTGGAACTGTGAAGTTGAATAAAGGAATCTGCTTGGTTTCAGCTTTATCGATTGAACCATCGAGAATAGCATCGATAATACCACGAGTATCTTTGATAGAGATACGTTTGCCGGTTCCGTTCCAGCCTGTGTTAACCAAGTATGCTGTAGCACCTGATTTCTTCATCTTCTTAACTAATTCTTCACCGTACTTAGTTGGGTGTAATGATAAGAAAGCAGCGCCGAAGCAAGCTGAGAATGTTGGGGTTGGTTCGGTAATACCACGTTCAGTACCAGCTAATTTTGCTGTGAAACCTGACAGGAAGTAGTATTGTGTCTGTTCAGGAGTTAAAATTGAAACTGGTGGCAACACACCAAATGCATCAGCTGATAAGAAAATAACTTTCTTAGCTGGACCAGCTTTAGAAACTGGTTTAACAATGTTGTTAATGTGGTAAATCGGGTATGATACACGAGTATTTTCTGTAACTGACTTGTCTGCAAAATCAATTTTGCCTGTTGCTTTTTCAACTGTTACGTTTTCTAATAAAGCATCTCTCTTGATTGCATTCCAAATATCTGGTTCGTTTTCTTTTGATAAGTTGATAACTTTAGCGTAACAACCGCCTTCAAAGTTAAATACGCCTTCATCATCCCAACCGTGTTCATCATCGCCGATTAAAGCACGTTTTGGATCTGTTGAAAGAGTGGTCTTACCTGTACCTGACAAACCGAAGAAAATAGCTGTTTCGTCTTTTTCATTGGTATTAGCAGAGCAGTGCATTGAAGCCATACCCTGTAAAGGTAATCTGTAGTTCATGTATGAGAACATACCTTTCTTCATTTCACCGCCATACCAGGTGTTAAGAATGATTTGAACTTTTTCGGTTAAGTTGAAAACAACGGCTGTTTCTGAATTTAAACCTAATTCCTTGTAGTTTTCAACTTTAGCTTTGGAAGCGTTTAAAATAACGAAGTCTGGTTCGCCGAAATTGTTAAGTTCTTCTTCTGTTGGACGAATGAACATGTTCTTAACAAAATGAGCCTGCCAAGCTACTTCCATGATGAAACGAATTTTGATTCTTGATTTTGGATTTGCACCGCAGAAACCATCAACCACATATAACTTCTTGTTAGAAAGTTCTTTTTGAGCAATTTTCTTTAATTCATTCCAGCTTTCTGGGCTTAATGGTTTGTTATCATTTTTGTATTCTTCTGAAGTCCACCAAATTGTATCTTTGGTAACATCATCATAAACCCAAAACTTATCTTTTGGTGAACGACCGGTATAGATACCAGTCATTACGTTTACTGCACCCATTTCAGTTACTGTACCAACATCATAGCCAGTTAATGATGGATCAGTTTCATCCTTAAATAATTGCTCATAAGATGGGTTATAAATAACTTCTTTAGCACCGGTAATACCGTATTTTTCGAGATTAGGGCAATTAGCCATTATTTTGTTCTCCAATAAAATTTGTTAAACGACCTATAAATAAATTTTTCTTATATTCTATACGATTTTTAATTTTTAGTCTAATTTTTTGCGGTGTTTTGACCGGTTAAATCATTTATTTTTTGAATACTTAATTATCATAACTTTGCAGTATAAAATCCATTGTGTTATCTATTGCTAACTTAAGAAAGTAATGTAACATTTGTCTAATTAATATACAATAGATAATTTGCTGTTTGGCAAATATCGATTAGTAAATGAAATAGTTGACACAAAGTTTTAAAATGTCTGCTGTGTTGAGGATAATTTTTGGAAAATAAATGATAAAAGTAACTGTTGAAGCTCAGAAAAAATTTTCGCAAATGTTAAAAGATCGTGAAAGTGGTACAAATATTAGAGTTTTCGTTGAGAAGCCGGGAACAAAGGATGCTGAATGCGGAATGGCATTTTGTCCGCCTTCTTTGTATGACATGGCTGATCTTGTGTATGACTATGATGATTTTAAAGTAATTGTAGATCCTCTTTCTGATCCTTATTTATCTGATGCTGTTATAGGTGTCAATGAAAAAGACAATTTCACACTGAGTGCACCAAGCATAACTAAAGATTTCATGGAATCATCGTTACCTCTTATTGACAGAATAAAGTTTGTTGTTGCAACTGAAATTAATCCTGGAATAGCAACTCATGGTGGAGCCGTAGAAATTGTTGAACTTACTACAGATAATGTTTTAAAAGTTCGTTTCCACGGCGGATGCGTAGGATGTTCTGCAGTAGGCGCAACAATTACTGATTCACTACAGGTGAAACTTAATTATCATTTCAGAGACGAAAATATTAAAATTGAAGATGTAACCGAGCATAAAGTAACAGACAATACATTTCAAAATCAGTAGTTTGGAATCTAATATTGATTTTTATTCATGTTGGATTCAAATCCTTTAAAATTTAATTCAAAGATTTCAAAATTAACAGGATCGAAAATATTTATGAAATCTTTGAGGATCTGATTCGATTGATATAGCTTTTCGGATACACGTACTGTTTTGTACGTTTTCAGCATGGATGATACGCTTTGTGTGAAGAGATATGTACCCACACCTCTGTGTCTAGTTACCTCAAGAACGTAAAAATAATTTATTGTATTTTCGTTTGCAGAGCAAACTCCGAGGATGGAACCATTGAATACAGCAACAAATGTATTTTGTTTTGCGTCATCAAGGGGAATGGAAGTACCCATTTCTTCTATTAAACGGTCATAACTCTTCTGGTATTCCGACAAATTAATATCTTTAACACTAAATACTGTTAATCTCATTTCCTTTTCCTTAGCCATTTTGAAGGGTTTACTGATTTACCCTTGTGTCTAATTTCGAAGTAGAGCGCTCCGTCCAACTGGTACGAGTCGCTGTCAGTGTATGCTATTAGTTCTCCTGCATAAACACGATCCCCCACTTTTTTTAGATTATCTCGATTATTTCCGTATAATGATATATATCCGTCTCCATGATCAATCGCAATTATGAATCCGTAACCCGAAAGTTCAGTTGCCAAAACAATATCACCTTTAGCGATAGCTTTAACCTGCTGGTTTTTTGAACGAATTAATAACCCCATCCATTTTAATTCTCCAGCACGTGAATCGCCATATTTTTTCAAAATTTTACCATTGGCAGGCCAAACCAAATTGCCTTTTAGTTTCTCAAAACCTGACAGCTTTTCTTTCTCCAGCTTCTCTTTGAATTCCTTTTCTGCGTCTGTTTGGGATTTTCCTTCCTCTTTTGCATGAATTTTAACTTGTTTCAATTCTTCTTCAGCTTGTTTTTTTCGCTTTTCCTCTAATAATCGCTGGTTTTCTGCAATTGAATTTAATAAGTTTTGTTCAGCTTTTTTTAAATTTTTTAATGTTTGTTCTTCATTCTGAATGGATTTATTTATTGCTATTAAGGTTTCCGTTGTTTTTTTCTGCTTTATCTTATATTGATCAGCATTATTATTGTGCTCTTTTACAATTTGCTGGAGCTTTTGATTATTTTTAACCAATTCTTCATGGTTTTGTCTGATAAGGTTTGATATGGTATCAATTTCCTTGATAATTTCAATACGTGCAACTGATATATAATGGTAGTACTCCAGTATTCTGCCTATTTGGTTTGGATTCTGCTGATTGAGAATTAATTTTATATAGTCATTTTTCCCTAACTTGTAGGCTTCACTAAGTTGAATTTTTAGTATTTGGAGTTGGTTATCTTTCTTTTCCAGTAAATCTAGCTGCTCTTTTTCTAATTTTTTGATTTGATCTTTCGTATCGCTTAATTTTTGTTTTGATCTTTTTAATTGTTCACTGATTTGATGGAATTCTTCCTGATCTTTTTCAAGCTGCTTTTTTAATTCATTGAAATCGTTCTGTTTTTTTTCAATTAATTTTTTGTGATTTTCAATTTCCTTTTGTATCTGTTCTAATTTTTCATTATTTGCATACACTTTCGGAGATAATGAAAGCATAGCGCCGATCAAAAGGCCGACGCTAATAATATAAAACAAACTAAAAGTATTTATTTTTACCATTGTATTTTATTCAAGGGTAAATATGGTTTTACCGGTCATTTCTTTTGGTATTTCCATACCCATTAAATAAAGCATGGTTGGGGCTAAGTCTGACAGTTTGCCGCCTTCTCTTGCTTTGGCTTTTCTTCCGAAGTAGATCAATGGAACTGGAAGATTGGTATGGGCGGTATATGCTTCACCAGTTTCCAAATTCTTCATTCTTTCTGCATTGCCATGATCGGCAGTAATTAAACATTCGCCGTTGACTTTCTTTAATGATTCAATTACTCGACCAATTGACTCGTCGACAGCTTCGCAAGCCTTAACAGCTGCTTCGTATATTCCAGTATGACCGACCATATCTCCGTTAGGGTAGTTACAGATAATTACATCGTATTTACCTGATTCGATAGCTGCACACAGTTTATCGGTTAATTCCTTTGAACTCATTTCTGGCTGCAGATCATATGTTGCAACTTTAGGACTGTTGATTAATGTGCGATCTTCACCTTCGAATACAGCTTCAACACCGCCGTTAAAGAAGAATGTAACATGTGCGTACTTTTCTGTTTCAGAAATTCTCAATTGTGTCTTATTGTGTTTAGACAGCCATTCACCAAGTGTATTATTTAATGACTCAGGAGGATATGCGCAAGCTGTATTAATATCAGCAGCATATTGGGTTAACATTACAAAACTTGAAAGTTTCGGATATACTGCTCTTTCAAAATTTGTAAAATCCTTGTTGACAAAAGAACGGGAAATTTCTCTTGCGCGATCTGCTCTGAAATTCATGAAAATCAGTGCATCACCATCTTCCAGCGGAACTTTATCTCCAATGATGGAAGCTTTAACAAATTCATCGTTTTCATCACGTGCGTATGCTGCATTAAGTGCTTCTGAGGCGCTTGCAAACGGAGCAAATTCACTCTTCGCCTGGGTAAGAAGATCGTAACACTGCTGAACACGATCCCAACGATTGTCTCTATCCATTGCGTAGTATCTGCCTATCATAGTAGCAATTTTACCAACGCCCAACTTTTTAAATTCTTCATCAAACAGTTTAATTGAAGAATGAGCAGAACGAGGTGGCACATCTCTACCATCTAGGAAAGCGTGAAAATATATTTTCTTTGCTCCTTTTTGTGCTGCCAGTCTGATCATCGCTAAAATATGATCCTCATGGCTATGAACTCCGCCAGGTGACATTAAACCCATAATGTGAACAGCTTTATTGTTGCTTACAGCATCATTAACTGCTTTGCAAAGAACTTTATTTTCAAAAAAGTCGCCATCTTGAATGGCTTTGGTTACTCTAGTAAGTTCCTGATAAACAACACGGCCTGCTCCGATATTTGTATGACCGACCTCAGAGTTTCCCATCTGTCCGTCTGGCAGACCCACATCAAGACCAGATGCTGAAATTAATGTGTGAGCATATGCTTCGGTTAATGAATCCAATACAGGAGTCTTGGCATTGGCAACAGCATTAAATCTTTGTTCTGTATTGTAGCCCCAACCATCCATGATAATTAGCGCTAAAGTTTTTTTTGCGTTAGACATCGTTAATACCTTGTAATTAAAATAAATAACAAAAAATTAAAAATTACTTAATGGATTCCATTCTATCATGAAAGATAAGATCTTGTTACTAGCATTTATTTTCAAAACAAGAGAGAATGGCAAAATATATTTATTTACCAGCAATTTTTAGGGATGGTATCAGTACACTGCCGACTTTGATTTTGGAGCGTGGATCGATATCATTTGCAATACCTACTAGGTTTTTATACACTTCCTTTATATTTCCGGCAATGGTAATTTCGTGAACAGGGTGCGCTATTTGACCGTTCTCTACCCATAGACCTTCTGCACCAAAAGAAAAATCTCCGGTATTGGGATCAAAGTGAGTTCCCATTAGATCACGAACCAATAGCCCTGTATCCAATTCCTTTAGCATTTGTTTTTGCGTAATATTGGAATTTGTAACTTTCCATGTTGCTGATCCTCCTGCATTTCCCGTATTTTTCATTTTTAACTGTCTTGCAGAGTATGCAGAAAGTATGTATGTTTTTACAACTCCGTTTTCGATTATTGGTTTAGCCGTGGTTTTGGCTCCGTCGAAGTCAAATGCTCTGCTGTATGGATTCTTTTTGATAAATGGATCTTCGTTGATATTTATCCAGGAAGGGAATAACTGTTTGTTTAAGCAGTCGTTTATGAAACTTGTTTTTTTAAATTGACTTCTGCCACCTAGCCCGCCGGCTAAAAAGTAAAATAGGATAGGTGATACGGAATTGTCAAAAATAACAGGACTTGTTGTTGTTTGAATTTTTTTTGCGCCCAGTTTGGAAATTGTTTCATCTATAGCTTCTTTCGCAATTTTTTCATTTGACCAAAGATCATTAATATCGCAGGAAAAATGATGACCGTAGCCGGATTCCATTGCACCGTCCTTTTCTGCCAATAAGGAAATTGAAGAAGAAAAGTCGGAGAAAGGAATATTCAGCATTTGACCGTTACTG
>Ga0256407_10002991_pt1 | contig 30929 bp, 22 predicted proteins | sample RumenRJG_04DNA_FD_193489 | JGI IMG/M metagenome (GOLD analysis project Ga0256407, IMG submission 193489) | Bovine rumen microbial communities from Lethbridge, Alberta, Canada - RJG_04 | ecosystem: Host-associated > Mammals > Digestive system > Stomach > Rumen | place: Canada: Alberta...
CCGGAGCCGTCTGTCTCGGGACCCACCGGAAGCGGGACGTATACAACGAGACCGTCATCGGAAGCACGCTGGGCAGCGGTTGCAGAAGCGATATTCTCAGTAATGGAATATTCATCCGTATGAGCATACGCCTGAACATAAGGCGTTTCCGTACCAAAACCTCCCTGGGCCGTTTCCCAGTTGATGGTCTTGTTCATCGTCCGGCAAATTTTGTATGTCTTCTTTCCTTCACCCAAGAGCGTCGCATCCGTTACCGGAGCAGTTACCACCACTTTGGCAGCCTTGGGGGGCACGTTCTTGAAAGTGAGTTTCAGGACACCACCCAGGTGTTTGAACTCCAGGGGTTGTCCGGACTCCACTTTGGCCAGCATGGGAGCTTCCACATTGCCGTCAAACCAAGTGTAAGAATCCTTCAGAACCAGCTTAAGAGAGCCATCCTCTTCGCAGGGATACTTGGTGGTCCCAGTAGTGTTGACTTTGGCAGGATAATAGGCGAAAGAGTTATTTCCGTATACTATCACATCTTCGGAAGCATTGGTAAAAGTAGCACTTCCAGCCGTATCATCCCCCTTATATGTAAATGTGGAGAATCCATTTGCATTGTTGCTTCGGACAACCATGTTGTCGTTCTTCTTCCACATGAACACACCTCCGACAAAAGCTGTTTTCGTTGCATCATCATCGGAGATAGTAGCCGTGAGGCTCTGGACGGAAGCCTTCTGGTTTTCCGGGAAATCCTGTACCTTACTGCAGGAAATGGCAGAAATGCCCAAAACGACAAGGGCAAAATTCTTGATTCTTTTCATTGTGCGTCCTCCCATCATTACAATAACCCTTCCCACAGGCCTTCAGTGTCAATGAAAAAGCCTTCCAGACCCTGAGTCTCATCGGAAGTCAGGTCTGAGGCGCAGATCAGTTGTTCCTGCTGCAGCTCTATCTGCTGAGAAAGAGGCTGCTCATATAATTCTTTCTTTTTCATGGGTATTGAGTTATTAGTTGGTTATTGTAAAATCCACCATCAGCGGCCAGTGGTCGGAGGGGAAATACCCGTTATATTTATCGTCGATCACTTTGTATTTCAAGACATCCATATTGCCCTTGAAATACAGATAATCAATGCGGTGATACCACTTGCTGCGCTGTTCATCATCATAGCTGTACGCATTGTAGGTTGCAACAGGGCCCTCTTTTACGCCCAGGTCTGCACTGCGATAATATGAATCGGTGAGTTGGGATTTGAACCAGTCGACATGAGCAGATTCCGTAGTACTGCTGTTCATATCCCCACCGAGAATTACAGCGAAGTTTCCATCGGCATTCAGCGAAGCAATCCGGTTGCAGATGAGTTCGGCAGACTTGGTTCTGATGGTGACGGCCTCTTCCTCAGAGATAGAAGTCCCGGAGCTTTTCACCTCCAAGTGCGTATTCAAATACAACACTTTGTAACCCGATGCACGGTCTTCCAGTTTCACCCATTGGCAAAGGCGCTTGCGGCCGGGATCAGTGGACACCCATCCCGGATATGGCGAGCTGGGGACATCCGGCGTTGATGACAGATAGAAACAGCCTTTACCCAGTTCAACGAATTTTGCCGTATTCCATGCGAGGCAAGGCTCCTCCGGCGTTTCGAAGAAGGTGTATTCCGGAAGATTGGCTTTCAGATATGTCCTCTGGGCCGGACGGCTCTCCTGGAAACCGACAACCTCGAATCCATAGTCCTTGATGAGCTGCACTACACCTGTACGCCGGGAAGTCCAGCTTCGCTCTTCGGTATCCTTATCGGTTTCAAAGCGGATATTGAAAGTCGCGGCGCGGATCTTGGGACTTGAAGGAACGACAGGCGTTTCTGTATTACCCAGATAGAGTTCCCGGATTTGGCCCAGTTCCTGATCGGTAATATACAATACCGTCCCTGTACTGTTCAGAAGGAGACCGCCCAACTGGCGGAACGTGGCACTGGTTCCTACGCCATCGGTACCGGGAGTACTGGCAGCACACTGGGAGCCGCCCGCCACAGTTGTCACGACAGCATCGGCATAGCCGGAGGCTCCTTTCCGGATACGACGGATTTTGTACGAATCGGCCACATAGATATCACCGTTGGGTGCAATGGCAAGATCGGCCAGGTTGGCAGAGAATTTAGCGGTTAGCGGAGATCCTGCCGTTCCGTCATCAAAGGCTTTTGCATTCAGAATACCGGCGACAGCCTCAAAAGAACCCGTAGTAGGATTCACTTTGATTAACTGGCAACCATTTGTAACTACCATCAGATTGCCGTCGGCATCGAAGGCCATGGCATTGGGCCATTTCCCCAGGTATACCGTAAGTGAAGGAGAAGCCGTAAAATCGCCTCCGGAATACTTGTAAATCGTATTCAAGTCACGGACGGCCACCCAGCCATTTCCTTCGCCGTCAAAAGCCACATCCATCACACTCTTTCCGCTCCAACCCGTCTGGGCAGCAATCTGTGTGATTGCCTTGGTATCCGGATTAAAGGTATAAACCTTTGCCTTGGCTTTCTCTGCGAACCATACCAGCCCGTCTTTTGCGACGCCCAGCCAGGGGACATGACTGGCATCACCGTATGTATACGGATCGGACAGTGTCCCGGTCTCCACATCCCAGATTCGGACGGTCTGCGCCTGCTCCAGCACGAAGGCCTTTTTATCCGGAACAATCCATCCCAATCCACGGACGGCACCCAGGACGGCATCGGCTTTATCCCCGCCCTTTTTGCTGCCAACCGCGTTGGTAACCGTACCGTTTCCAAATAGGGTAGTCACCTGCCCCGGGGTCTTCAGCTCCGGATAATCCAACTCATGCATGGGCTTGATGGTCGCCCGTTCAATCCTGATATCCGTTGCCTCAACCATGGTCCCCGAAATGAGATTTCCGGAACCGTCCACCAGATAAGCCTTAATCTTCGGATAGACATGCCCGTTGCCGGGGCCTACCGGAAGCGGAACATAGAAGACCTTGGCCGATGAAGAGCCGGGTGTAAAGGACAGGCCGATGCAACCGTCCTCCCCCGCCACTGCCTGGACGAAAGGTTTTTCCAGGACGAAACGTCCTTCCCATCCCTGGACTGGCAGGTTTTCCGTAATCGCATAACCGGGGGTACATACAATCAGACGGGCCGCTGCAGAAGGGATGTTGGTCAAAGACACTTTGAGTACTCCACCCAGGTGCGAGAAGGCCAGCTTCTGTCCGGTCAGGACAGGCGCCATCATGGGAGCCTCCACATTTCCGTCGGACCAATAATACTGGTCTTTCAAGGTCAAGGTGAGCGTACTTCCTATCTGATGGATATTCCCAGCGGCCAAAGAAGGATACAAGGCATAACCCGCTTCACCGAATACAATGGAGGAAGAAGGAGATTCCGTCTGTGAGAAGACAGCCGCTCCGCTTGTGTTCGCTCCACCGTATCGCATGTCCAGCGTCGATCCATCCTGCAGTGCCACACGGATACGGTCACCAGTGCGCCACTGGAACACCGCACCGTCAAAACCGGTTTTCGTAACAGCTTCTGAGAATACGGCCGTCAGCTCCACTTTTGAATCCTGTACAAGCGGTTCGCCGTGACATGACGCCAGCAGCAATATGGGAAGCAGATAGAAAAAACGTTTCATAATCAGAATTCAAAGTCCACTATGATAGGCATATGGTCGGAGGGATGGCAGAAGCCCCTGATATTGGCATCGCGAACCGGCTTTGTGTACCCGTCACCCACAATCCGTGCATCCGTTATCGTGGGGAACAAATCCGGCGTGCAGAAAACGTAATCGTAACGGGTATTGTCGACGGTAGAGATTATCACATCCTCCGGATTCCAGCGTTTGATGATATCCCAGTACGGAGTATGGTCATGCATGTAATCCTGCGCCTGGAATTTCGGATCATCGGCAGGAAGACCGTAAAGAGCATTGTCTGTACGGGAAAGGGAATTGAAATCTCCCATCATGAGCCAGTTTCCTTCCGTCGCATTTCCAATCGTGTGCTTGCAAACGTACTCCACTTCCATCTTGCGATAGGCATCTCCGCCATGGGCAGCCGTGGAGGCTTCCTGGTCCTCTGCACCGAAAGCGTAGGGATGAGGCCAGGTATGCAGAGCAACGATATTGAGCACGCGTTTTCCGGCCTGGACCTGGGCCCAGAGAGCGCCGTGCGAGACCACGCTGTCAGGTTCGGCACCGACCATCTGTGCCATTCCATGTATAGGGGTCCTGGAAGTGACCACCTGCGGATAATTATCCCGCATGCCACCCACATACACGTATTTGTGGCCATAGCGGGCTGCCAGTTCCGGCCAGTGGTCCACCAGATACTTCTGCTCCACAGGCATTTTGTCACGTGTCCCGTCATAATAGATGGTTCGCGCTTCGCACCAGACACAGACATCCGGATTCTGGGCTTTTACCCAATCCACAAAACTGTTGTAATTCTCTCCCTGCCCCGACCACATTCCATTCTGGATATTCCAGAAGAGAAGACGGAAAGGTTCCCCGGCCTTCTGCCGGGGACCTATCTGACTGCATGCCGCAAGCATCAGGGTCGCGGCCAAAACAAGGACTCTTTTCATCGGATGCTCACTTTACGGATCAGGCAGTTCTGGGAATCGCAGATGTAGAGGGTACTCTCATCGTACACCAGGATGCCGTCCACTTCGTTGAACTTGGCATTGAGGCCTTTTCCATCGGCATATCCCTTGGTGCCGCCCAAAATGGTTTCAACCGTACCCTTGGAGTAGTCGCCATTCTCGTCCGGAGTAAGTTTCCGCACACAATGATATGCAGCATCGCCCACATAGATGGTGCCGTCGGGAGCGATGTCGAATCCCTGGCAGGAGCGTACCGTAGCCTTTAGTGGATCGCCGTCTCCGTCGTCCTTCTCGTCTTTTTTCTCGCCCGTACCCATAATCACAGTCTGAGTACCGTCGGGAGCTACAGAAACCAGTTTATAACCATTCCAGAGAGCTGCAATCAGATTCCCCTTGGGATCGAAGCCGATGAAAGAAGGACCGCCCGTTTCAAATGTGGCGTATTCACTCTTTTCCATGGTCCCGGCGGCAAACTTGTACACTTTCTGTGCATTGCGGCAAGGAACATAGATATTTCCGGAAGCATCGATGGCCACGTTCATCGGGTTATTCAGACCGGAAGCCATCACTTCGTTTTTCTTCGTGCCCGGATTGAAGCGATACAGTTTGCCTTTCGCCTTATCGTTGTACCAATAATTACCCTGGGCATCGAATGCGCCCTGCCATATGGCAGCGCCGCTTTCGTCAACAGATGCTTCACTGGTCACAGTCATATCGGGAGCGATGTGACGGATCTTGTTCCCGCCACGGTCCGTGAACCAAAGCGTTCCATCGGCAGCCTTGTTAATGCCTGTGGGCATATAAGTGGCAGCTCCGGTACCCACGCCATCGATGCACTCGCGTACGCCCTGCTGGCCCACGATCGTAGAAACCAGGTACTCGTGGTCGGGAATCTTCAGGTAATTGAACTGGACACCCTCGGCCTTGCCGGCAGGGGCTTCCACCGAGAACTCGTATTGGCCGGGCTCATGGTCGGGAAGGATGACCAGCAAACGGTTGGAATAGGCTTCCAATACCCTGGCACGTTCTCCGCCCAGCATCACGATGTTCTTTTCGGGATCGGTGGAGAAATTGTTGCCCAAAAGGGTGACCAAATCTCCCGGATATCCATTCTTGGGATCTACCGATACCAAGCGGACGTCCGTAACGCGAGCCACGTAAGAATTCTTATGGCAGGCTGTCATCAAAAGCAGCGGAAGCAGAAAATATAGGATCTTTTTCATGGCTTATTCAATAACGATTTCACGAATGAGGAAAGCATTGTATTCTGTTACAATAAGGCGTTTTCCGCTGGGATCCATGCGGATTTCACCCGGAGAGTTGAACCGGGCTTCGGCGCCCTTGCCGTCTACCTTGCCGCTCTGACCTGAAGTGCCCGCCACGGTGCTGATAACAGCATCTTCGTAGCCTTTCTCGCCACGGGCTATGAGCTTGATGACCTTGAAGGAGTCATCGGCCAGATAGATATTGCCATCCTTATCCAAAGTGAGGCCGAAGAGGTTGGCTCCGAACTTGGCTGTCAGCGGTTTTCCGGGTTCGCCGGGATCATCGGCCTTGCCACTGCGGATACCGGCAATCACGAACTTGGTGCCGTCGGGTTTCACGCCGATAATCTGACAGCCATTGGTACTGACAATCAGGTTTCCTTCGGGATCGAATTCCATGGCAAGAGGACCGTCGTCGAAAGTAACGAAGGACTGCAAGGTGGAAAGGTCATCACCGGTAGCTTTGAAGATAGCCTTGGAGCCGTCGCGGACCAGCACATAGGCATTGCCTGCAGCATCGAACGCAACATCCATGGGGGATGTACCTGTAAACGACGCAGCGACCACCTCGGCGACATCGGTCTTATAATTATAGCGGATGATCTTGTTGTTACCCTTGCTGGCATAGTAGAACCAGTCTCCCTTCATTGCTCCGCGCCAACCGGCGTTGGAAATGGAAGTTGTTTTCTTACTCGAAGTAACATCCCATGTGTTCAGATCCATGAAACGCATGGCATTGTTGCCATTATCCAAAATGGCCAGACGGCCGTCGGACAGGAATGCGACGCCACGGGGCTGACGGAACTTGGCAACGGTAGGGCCGCCGTCCACGATAGTTACGGCATCGGCGGCGCGGCCGGCGGTGCCGGACATGGTCTTTACCGTGTATGTATAGGTCTTGGCCACATACATGAAGACAGGGCCCTCAACGGTCTTTTCACCCACCGTGACGACAATGGGATAAGAACCCTTGGGATTCGAAGGAATCTTCACGCTGAGTTTGGTGGTGGTGGCCGACAGGACTTCGGCCGGCACGCCGTTGAAACTTACCTGGTTTTCGGCAGGAATCTCACTGAAGCAGATGCCCGCCACTTCCACGATATCACCCTCAGAGCCGGAATTGGGTGTGATGCTGAATACCGTCAGTTCCGGTTTCTTGTCATAAGTGAAATTAGGGCCGCTGACCGTTTCTCCATCAACGGAAACCACGAAAGGATACTGACCTTCCGGATTGTCGGGAAGAACGACCACCAAACGGGTATCGTTGGCAGAAACTATCTCGCACGGAAGATCGTTGATCTTTACGGTATTCCTCTCCTTCTTGTTGGAGAAAAGCTGTCCGCTGATGGTGATCTGGTCACCCTCGATACCGGACGCAGGAGTATAGGAGAAGATAGCCAGTTTTTCTTCCTCCACAGGTTCTGCATAGCGGAAGGTGAGGCCGGTGAGCGTTTCGCCGCCGGTAGTCACGCTGACGGCCACATTGCCCAGCTCATGTTCCGGCATCTTGAAATATATCCTGTCGATGGTGACAGAAGTCACACTGGCCTGGACGCCGTCTACGGAAACGGTGGCGGGTTCAGTGAAGCCATAGCCGGAAATCACAGCCGAAGTGCCGGGATAGCCTGCCTTGGGAAGGAGGGACAGCACCTTGGGCTTTACCACTTCGGGAGCCACAGGGTCGTGTTGGCAGGAAGCGGAGACCATTGCAGCCGCAACTGCCAATAATATGTATTTCAGACTCTTTTTCATAATTACGGTTCATTGACGGTTACCATCCAGGTGTTGACGACAGGGCGCTGGGCACCGTCGGAAGCACGGTTGCGGAGTTGATAGATATTGGCCGATGGATGACGGATCACCAATTGTGCGCTGCCGCCGCCGTCCAGGTTGGAAGCCCAGCTGCAGCCCAGGCTCTTCATTATTTCACCCATCTCCCAATAAAGCATGCCGTCTGACCAGAGCGCCTGGCGGCCGTCTACGATCATAAAGAACAGGGTATTCCCGTCCTCGGTATATCCTACGACATTACGGGGATGACGGTTGGTGGAATAACCGGAGAAGTCGCCCGGGACCTCACCGTTGCTCAGGACAATTACGCCGCTGCCTGTCACATCCCTGAGATCCGATGCCATTTGACGGTAGGTGACGGTATCGCGGATAACCGGCTTCCCGTCGAAATCCAGGCCGAAGAAACTGATGGCCTGATCGGTCAGGGTGGGAGAATACACAAAGGTATTCTTGAGGACACGACCGTTTCTGTGGATGGGGCCGCGGATCTTTCCGTTGGACGTATCCCAGAAGTCGGCGTTTACCACGGCGACCACGCGACGTCCGGGCTTGTCCACATATTCAATCATGTCGGAAGGGGTCTGGCGGCTGCCGATTACATAGGAATCCAAATCATACGGCATTCCCACCTTCATTTTCACGCCAGGCGTATTCAGTTTGATGCGCAGGATGAAAACGTGCTCCACTTTTGCCAGTGAAGTCTGCAGATGGATATCCGTTTCGTCCACGCCGGCAGCGATCATGAAAGTCGTGTCGGCATAGACATGACCTACCGAGGCGGCCAGTGCCACCTGTTTTCCCAATTCCGTCCTGGGGACATAGGAGGTATCCGGAATATCTTCCGGTCCGGCAGGCAGTTTCTTGCAGGCCAGGACTGACGGCAGCAGCAAGAGAGTCAGCAGTATATATGTTTTCTTCTTCATAAGGCTATTCCTCCTCATTGTTATTGGGTGTTGCAACCCAGAGTGGGTTCTGTTTCAGCAGTTTGTTCAGGGTGAGTTCACGGGAAGGGATGGGCTGTACACTATACTTGTGGTCTACGCCCACTACCTTCTCGTACTTCCCGGTACGAACCAGATCGAACCAACGGAATCCCTCACCAAACAGTTCCAGACGGCGCTCATTCAGGACAGCGTCCAGGAAAGCATCCTCATTGGCCGGTGACACATCGGGCAGGCCGCGGAAGCGTCTGAGTTCATTCAGACGGTCGATTCCCAGGGCAAGCCCCTTTCCTTCGGCACTGATCAGATACATCTCGGCGAGACGGGTGATATAGATAGGATCGTGACCGGCATCGCCCATGCAGTATTTGTTTACTACATTGTTGCTGCCCTGGATATCTACAGACACCGTACGGCGCTTGTCAATGTGCTGGAACATGTCCATGGCCTCCTGCGTGGGGCAGAAAGTATAGCTGCCGCCCACCGGGGATTCCTTCGTATAATAATACGAGCCGATATTGTAGCTTCCCTCCTCCAGAAGGTTGGAGAAAGTGAAAATCTCTTCCTTGTTGGCCACACCGCGGAAGATATCCGTGAAATCGGCCAGTGCGAAACGGCCGCAGGTAATCAGTTCTTCGGCCAGTTCCGCGGCTTCGGCTTTCTTGCCCATGGCCAAATAGGTTCGGGCCAGAAGAGCCTTTGCAGCATCCTTGGACACGTAATTCTTGGTGGTGAAATCGGGAGCCAGCTTCACGGCCTGCTGGAATTCAGATTCGACGAATTTCCAGGCATCGGCCTCCGGAGTCTGGGCAATATCCTCGGTGATAATCTTGTCCACGATGGGAACGTCTCTCCAGCGGGCCACGATATTGTAGTAGTACAGGCCCCTGAAGAAATGGCCCACGCCCAGCATCTCGTTTTTCTTAACCGATTCCGGCAGTTTCTCGATGGAACGGATGAAGTTGTTGATCTGATACATGCCGGCATAGTAACCATTCCAAGGTCCGCCAACCATAGAGTTGTCAGGGCCGATGGCACCTTGAATCACCAGAGCCGGTGTATTGGTAGATGTAGCACCCGGGCGGATGAGGTCACCGCCGATGATGTCAAACATGGCCCAGCCGTTGAATGTAGGTTTATACTGGGCAATGTTGTATACGCCAACCATCAGCATTTCGGCATCGTCTTCCGTAAGATTGTCACTGGAGACGGCATTATGCGGATACTGGTCCAGAAACTTGCCACAAGAAACCAGGGCCAGTGCTGCTGCAATAATATAGATATACTTTTTCATGACGCTCAGAATTTAAGATTGACGCCGAAGGTAAAAGAGCGGGGCTGGGGAATCCACATGCAGTCCAGGCCCATCTTGGTAGCATCCAGCGAGGTGTTCACCTCCGGATCCAGGAAACGGAATGGAGCCAGCAGCCACACATTGTCACCCTGGACATAGACACGCAGTTTTTCAACACCAATCCGCTTGGTCAGGTTTGCAGGAAGGGTATAACCCACGGAGACCGTACGCAGACGCAGATAGGAAGCGTCGTGAAGGAAGCGCGTGTTTTTGAACATGGTGGAGTTCCAGGTGTATCCATAAATGGCACGGGGCGTGGTATTGGTAGTTCCGGGACCGGTCCAGCGGGCCAGGGCTTCGGATTCCTGGGCAGGCCAGTTACCGTTACCCAGACGAAGGCCACCCGTCCAGTACTCATACAGTTTGGCACCGTACGAGAAAGTGAAGAAAATATTGAAATCGAAACCCTTATAGGTAAAGGAGTTATTCAGACCACCCGTGAATTTAGGGTTGGCCGATCCGACGAACTGGCTGTCATAGGCGCTGCTGATATCGCCGTCGGGCTCGCCATTGGGGCCGGAAACATCTTCATAGATGCAGTCACCGGCACGGACGCCGTAATTGTCGCGCAGATAAGTGGGGACCTCATCATCGCTTTGATAGATGCCGGTCATCTTGATCATATAGAAGCTTCCCACTTCCTCACCCACTTTCAAGGCGTGATAGTCATCCGTCCTCAGAATCTCATCCTCTCCGATAAGTCCAGTGAGACGGTTGCGGACGAAGGAAATGTTGAAATCACCTTTCCAGTGGAAGTCGTGCTTGCCAAGGTTTCCGCCGATGGCGAATTCGAGACCCTTATTGCGCATGGAGCCAATATTGCAGGTATAATTGGTAAAACCAGTGGTAGCTGCAGTAGGCTTGGAGTATAGCAGATTGCGGGTATCTTTCAAGAATGCATCGGCCGTAATGGTAAGGGCGCCGGAGAAGAATGAAAGATCTGTGCCGATATCATACTGGTCAGCCTTTTCCCATTCGAGGTCGCGGTTGCCCTGCGTCATCACAGCCAGACCGTTCTTGTTCATGTAATTGTAACCGCCGTTTGCCAGCGACTGGTAGGCATAGCTGCCGATACCGCCCTGGTTACCGGTGGCGCCGTAACTCACGCGGAGCTTGGCATTGGTTCCGGTGAATGTCCAGAAAGGTTCTTCGGAAATGTTCCAACCCAGCGAAACGGACGGGAAGAAACCGTAACGATGTTCCGGGGCGAACTTAGACGAACCATCATATCGGGCGTTCACAGTTGCCAGATAACGATTCTTCCAGTTAACGGTAGTGCGGAACATAAAGGACTGCAGGCCCCAGGAGGAAAGGCCAGAGGTAACTTCCGGGAATTCTGCTGCAACGGAGTTCACGTCAAAGGACTTGGAGGGGAAACCCTGGCCCTTCTGGCGGGCAGTGGAATTATTATCCAACTGGAAGGAATGGCCCAGCATGACGTCCAACGAGAGGCCATCGAATGCATGGTTGTAGTCGAGGATGTTGTCTACGACGATGGACGTGAAGTTTTTGCGGGAATCGATGAGCACGCCTACAGAGTTGCCGTACATGTGCTCGGCAGAATACTGCACATGGTCTTCGGCTGCCATAAAGTCGCCACCGAAACTTGTCTTGAAATGCAGATCCTTGGAGAAATTCAGGCGGACAAAAGCGTTCCCGTACATACGGTAGCTTTTGTTGTATACATTCTGTTCATTGATAGCCTGGACAAGGTTGTAGTGAAGGAGCTCGGCATTGATGATGGTATAAGAGCCGTCCGGTTTGAAGGGAGTATCCCAAGGGCGGTGCTCAAGGCCATGCGTCAACATGGATGTGCCGATATTGCCATCGGGCACACGGTTGGCGTTGGTATAACTGAAATTCAATGAAGCACCCACGGAAAGCCAGGGACGTACATCGCTGTTGACATTGGCTTTAATGCCGTATTTCTGGTACAGGCTCCCCATGCCCACACCTTCATTCTGTTTGGCGTTGGCAGAAATATAATAATTGCTGTTTTCGGAACCTCCGGAAACCGAAATATTGGTACTCCAGCTCTTGGCTACACGGAACACCATGTCCAGCCAGCTGAATTGCGGTTTGCCGGGATACGGATTCTCCAGACGGGCGATAGAACTGCCGGTCTGCATATTGTAATTGTCGATGGCCTCATTCTGCACTTCCAGGTACAGGTCGGCGTCTGCCACCTTCAGCTTGGAAAGGTTGGGCAGGTAACTCAGGCCGAAAGTTGCATCGGCCGACAGCTTGGGAGCGCCTTTCGCACCTTTCTTGGTGGTGATAATAATGACGCCGTTGGTACCGCGGGAACCATAGATGGCCGCCGATGCGGCATCCTTCAGCACCTGCACCGATTCGATATCGGCAGGATTGATATCGGAAAGGCCGGTAAGGGATTCACCTCCCCATGCGCCGGTATCACCCGAGGTATTGCTCATGGGAACACCGTCAATCACATAGAGGGGTTCGTTTCCGGCAGTCAGGGAGCCGATACCACGGATACTCACACGGCTTTTTCCACCCGGGGTGCCGGAGGCCGCCGTCACATTTACACCGGGCACACGGCCCTGCAGCATGGCATCGGGACTCAGCACCTGACGCTCGCCTTCCTCGGCCGGCTTATATGTTGCGATGGCCGATGTGATATCCCGGCGCTGCATGCTGCCGTAACCCACAACAACGGATTCTTCCAGCAGCGTGATATCATCCGACAGCATGATAATGAAGCCATCTGTCCGGGAGCCCAATGGAAAACGGACTTCCTTGTATCCCAGCATGCTCACAAGAAGGACATCGCCTTTCTGAGCCTGAATGGAAAAGGAGCCGTCGTTGTCGGACATGGCGACAGCCGACATACCTTCCACCTGAATAACGGCGCCGATGACAGGGCCATCTTTATCCTGGACCTTTCCCGAATAAACCTTCACTGCGCCCTTCTCTTTCTTGACAATCAGAATAATCTTGTCTTTGATACGGGCTTCACAATTGGTTCCTTCCAGAAGGGAGGCCAGGACCTGCGAGAGTCTCTTTCCGCTAGGAGCTGTTACTACTTTTTTCAGATCCAGCAGATTCTCATTGTATGCGATGGAATAGCCGCTTTGCTGTTCAACTGCCGACAACGCTCCGGAAAGGGTCAGGCGACTTTTGGAAAAGTTGATGACCGGTTCCTCCTGCGCTTGGAGCAGGTTAGGGATGAGCAGGCCTATCATCAGCATACAACATGTAAGCATAATAGTCTTTCTCATAGAAACGAGGATTGGTTATTAGATAATGATAAATGATTAACGGATGTAAATGGCATCATCAGTGCGGCTGTACCGCATGGACGGGACTACCGAACATATGGCGTCCAGCAATTCGTCCACGGTTTCTCCGTGGATAAAGCGTGCGCTGATCCTGGCCTTGTCATATTTGGAGGTGGTCAGGTAAACCTGGACGCCATAGTGGCGCTGGATAATCCTGATAATCTCATGGATAGACTCCGAATGGAAACAAAGATTGCCCCCTTCCCAGGACATGGATTCAGAGGAATTGGCACGCCCATGGACAAGGGCGCCGGTGGAACGCTCCAGAGCGCAGTACTGTTCCGGCTCCAGTTCCACCACCCTTTCAGGCGCGTTCTTCGGCCAGGCCGCGATGGCGCCCCTGTTCAGGGTTGCGGTAACCATGGGATCGTCGAAATAGGCTTTCACATCAAAGCGGGTCCCATGCACCTTCACCACCAGGTCGGAGGTCTGCACATAAAAAGCATCCTCCTCAGAAGCAGTCACATCGAAAATAGCCTCCCCGGAAAGGAACACCGTGCGTTCCGATTGGAAAGTCTCCGGATAAATGAGTACCGACTGTGCATTCAACAGGACACGGGAATGGTCGGGAAGAATAACCTCGGCGGTTTCTCCGCAAGATGTGGAACGCTGGATATAATTGACGGCTGCGACCTGGTTCTGCGGCGCAGTACGGCGTGCATAGCGGACAGAAAAGACCGGTACCAGAATCAGGGCACAGACAGCCGCAACCGAGAAGATGACTCGGAGGTACTTTGTCCTGCGGATGCTCCGTTCCCTGGCAAGATAGGCTTCCAACGTCCGGGAGCGCTTCATCACCTCTTCAAAAGCGGCGTCCAGTTCCTCCGAAGACATGGAAAACGGTTCAATCTGATCCCACCCCGGGAAATGATCGAAAGGTGTCATAGTTTTAGCGTTTACGTAATAAAGACGAAAAAAGGGGCGTCAGCCCCTAAGAGATTATAGAAAAAAAGCGATGCATGAAGTGATTTTACGCAATTCCTTCAGTGCAGCATTGATGTGATTCTCCACGGTTTTCTTGGAAATCCCCAGCTCTGCAGAGATCTCATCGTTGCTTTTCCCCTGTTTTCTGGACATGAGAAAGACCTGTTTCCGCTTCTGAGGCATCCGTTCCACCATACGGTCTATCTGATACTGGCGTTCGCGCGCAAAGTATTCTTCATCCAAATCATAGGATTGGGAGTCGTCGGTATGCTCTTCCAACGGAATCTTGACTTTATGGGTGCGGCCATAATCGATGGCGGCATTCCGGCACATCCGATAGAGATAGGCGCCAAGAGAACGGATCTTGCCCAAAGATGAGCGGATGAGCCAGATTTTTACAAACAGATTCTGCGCAAGGTCCTTCGCCTCGTTTTCATCCTGAATAAGCGCAAGGAGAAATGATACGGCTTTGGGATAATAGTATTCGAACAGTTTCCGGAAGGATTCTTCATCCCCCTGGGAGAGCCGTTCAATTATCTTTCCTTCATCCGTAAGCATGTAACAAAATTAACAATACTTTAATAATAACGAACAAAACGGCCTGGACACCCAAGCCGTTTTGCTGACGAATTGAATTATTTTCGGGATGAGCTACCTGAATTACTGCTCATCGGGGCCTTCGGGCTGAGGGCCGTTGGGCTGGGGACCACCCTGGAACGGACCCTGGGGACCGCCCTGGGCGCCGGCCTGCTGACCGGCCTGGTACATCTTCTCGAATGCCTTGTTGAGGGCCTCGGAGTACTTGTCAATGTCGGCGAGGTTCTGGGCCTTCACAGCTTCCTTCAGGGCATTGCAGTTGGTCTCCACCTCGTTCTTGACATCGGCAGGAACCTTGTCTCCGTTCTCCTTCAGGAATTTCTCGGCCTGGAAGGTAAGGGCATCGGCGTTGTTGATCTTCTCGATGCGCTCCTTCTCGGCCTTGTCGGCGGCCTCGTTGGCCTTGGCCTCGTCTCTCATGCGCTGGATCTCGGCGTCGGACAGGCCGCTGGAAGCCTCGATACGGATGTGCTGTTCCTTGCCGGTAGCCTTATCCACGGCGCTCACGTTCAGGATACCGTTGGCATCGATATCGAAGGTAACCTCGATCTGAGGTACGCCACGGGGTGCGGGAGCAATGCCGTCCAGGTGGAAGATACCAATCTGCTTGTTATCCTTGGCCATGGGGCGCTCGCCCTGGAGCACGCGGATCTCAACGCCGGGCTGGTTGTCGGCAGCCGTGGAGAACACCTGGCTCTTCTTGGCCGGGATGGTGGTGTTGGACTCGATAAGCTTGGTCATGACACCGCCGAGGGTCTCGATACCGAGGGACAGCGGAGTGACATCCAACAGAAGCACGTCCTTCACATCACCTGCGAGCACACCGCCCTGGATGGAAGCGCCAATGGCGACAACCTCGTCGGGGTTCACGCTCTTGTTGGGTTCCTTGCCGAAGAAGTTCTTCACCAGCTCCTGCACGTAAGGGATACGGGTAGAGCCGCCAACCAGGAGAACCTCGTCAATGTCGGAGGGGTTCAGGTGAGCATCGGCAAGCGCCTGACGGCAAGGAGCGATGCTGCGCTGGAACAGGGCGTCGGAGAGCTGCTCGAACTTGGCACGGGTAAGGGTCTTGGCCAGGTGCTTGGGCACGCCGTCCACCGGCATGATATAAGGCAGGTTAATCTCCGTGGAAGTCTGGCTGGAAAGTTCGATCTTCGCCTTCTCTGCGGCTTCTTTCAGACGCTGCAGGGCCATGGGATCCTTCTTGAGGTCAATGCCGCCGTTCTCGGCAGCGAACTCGCTGGCCAGCCAGTCAATGATGACCTGGTCAAAGTCATCACCGCCGAGGTGGGTGTCACCGTTGGTGGACAGCACTTCGAACACGCCGTCACCCAGCTGGAGGATAGAGATATCGAAGGTACCGCCACCGAGGTCGTACACAGCCACCTTCATATCCTTGTCCTTCTTATCAAGGCCGTATGCCAGGGCGGCAGCCGTAGGCTCGTTGATGATACGCTTCACATCCAGACCTGCAATGCGGCCGGCTTCCTTGGTAGCCTGACGCTGGGAGTCGGAGAAGTAAGCCGGAACCGTGATAACAGCCTCCGTCACTTCCTGACGGAGATATTCCTCGGCGGTCTTCTTCATCTTCTGAAGAATCATGGCAGAGATCTCCTGAGGAGTATAGAGCTTGCCGTTGATGTCTACACGGGGCGTATTGTTCTCACCGCGGACCACCTTGTAAGGCACGCGGGCCACTTCTGCATTCACCTGATCATAGGTTTCCCCCATGAAACGCTTGATGGAGAACACCGTGTTGTTAGGATTGGTGATAGCCTGACGTTTTGCAGGCGAGCCGATCTTACGCTCGCCGCCGTCGGTGAAGGCGACCACGGAGGGAGTGGTGCGCTGTCCCTCGTTATTGATGATGACGGTAGGCTGATTGCCTTCCATCACTGCGACGCAGGAATTGGTTGTTCCCAGGTCGATACCGATGATTTTTCCCATAATATTATTACTTTTTACTTGTTTTCTGACAAAAAAACTGGCGCCACCCGTTTTGGGGCGACGCCAGAGATTTTATCGAACTTCGTGCCAAGGGGCACGCCCTGCCAAAATGGCAGAAAACCGGCCGTTAGAACCGCATGCCCAGTGTAAGAATGGCATCAAAACGCCTGTATGTGGCACAGATTTCCGGCAGGGCATAAGGTGCGTCGGTCACCACATATTTGTTGGTATAGTCCGTTCCGCTGTAGTCATAATACTCATAAGGAGTAAAATACTGCGTGGGCATGGAACGATAGCGGAAGGTGATGTCGGTGAAGAAGGCGCCGTGGGTAAAGCCCAGGCCCGCCGACACCGTGTGCTTGACAAGGGCGGCACGCTCCGCTGCACTGAGTTCATATACCATCAGGTGCTCCTTGTCATCCTGGGGATTGTATTCCCACTGGAGATAATTGTGCTGTGCACCGGTAGTCATGCTGTAACCGGCCCTGAGGGCCATGCCCGGCAGCAGGTTCACTTCCACACCGGCCCGGAGCGAATGGCTGAAGCCCAGTACGTCCCGGATGTCGGCATTGGCATTCTCGAAGTACGAGCTGGGGTAGTAGATGTTGCTCTCCGTGCGGGAGCGGAACCGGTTACGGCCATAGTTCACCACCTCATAGTCTACGCTGAGGAGGGCCGCTTTCCCGAAGGTATAGGCCACACCGGCGTTGAAGCGCGCCGGAATCACGAGCGTATAGGCGTCATCCCATTCCGGAGACTGGGCCGACGGCAGGCTCACGCCGGTGACATCGGCTTTTCCGTACCAGGCCGACCGGGTATCCAGATTGAGGATGGTAGGCGTCTGGAAGGCGGCGCCCAGGCGCAGGCCGGTGCCGGCGGGACGCCACAGCGCACCCACCTTCAGATAAACGCCCCGTCCCTTGGCATCGAAGATGCGCTTCATCTCCAGCGACTGGAAACGGGCATTGGGATTGGAGTCGAAAGGAATGGCCGGGAATTCATTGACATTCGCCGGAGCCTCGGACCAGTATTCCGCCTGGCCGTAACCAAGGATGGTAATGCCCAGGTTCACGCCCCAGTAGAATTCGTCGGAGTGGTTGAAGCCCACGTTGAAGAGCAGATCGTTCTTGTAGCCCTTGGTCTGCATGCCGTACTTCTGGAAAAGGGGTGCCAGCACACCGCTGTTCTTACCGTCCTTATCCCAGTCGGTAAGACCCAGATAGCGGCCGTTCACCGTGCCGAAGATGCCGCTGCGGTAGGCCACCATGTCTCTCCAGGACAGCCCGTAGCTTTCGCTGAAGTCGTCCAGGTTCCACCAGCCGTACCGGGAGTCGGAGCCGGACAGCGCGCCCTCGGGATAGCCTTCGGCCGACGAAGCCAGCGCCCCGCTGAAGGAGTTGGAGGCATTGATGCCGGTAGCATACATGCGGCCGGTGTAATCTGCGGTGGAATTGTACAGGAAGCCGAAAGAAACGCGCTTGAGCCCGTGACGGCGCCCGGTATTGATATTGGCGACCAAGCCCAGGTTGGGCAGTTTCATACGGGTATAAAGCGTGCGTACGTTGTCTCCGTAAGCGAGCTCGGGATTGTCGCTCGTGGCCTGTGCCACCGAGAAGGACAGCGCCGGGCTCACGGTAATCTGGGAGTAACCCGCCACGGCCGAGCCGGCCGGATTGATACCCAGGGAACCCAGGTCTCCTCCCACGGCAGTGAGGGCATTGCCCAGGGCAATGCTGCGGGCCGTGCCGCCATATTCATTTTCGCTGTAAAGCAGGGCATCCTGCCAGGACTGGGCCGACGCCGAAACTGCCAGCGCCGATGCCAGAGTAAAGAGTATAATCTTTTTCATGATAGTCTTCAAAGGTTAACGACGTCCGCCGGAGCGGCTGGAGCCGCCGGAAGAGCGGGAACTGCTGCTGCCGCCGCCGGAATAGGAGCGGGAACTGCCGCCACCGGAGTACGACCGGCTGCTGCCGCTGCTGCTGCGGGAAGAACTGGAGCCACCGGAATAGGAGCGGGAGCTGGAAGAAGAGCTTCGCGAGCTGGAGCTTCCGGAGGAACGATAGCTGCTGCCGGAGGAACTGCTGCGGGAGCTGCCGGAGGAGCGGTAGTTGCTGCTGCGGCTAGACGATGAACTGCTGCGGCTGGAAGAAACGCTGGAGCGGGTTGAGCTGGAGCGAGAAGAGCTGGCGCTGCTGCGGCTGGCCGATGACGAGCTGCTGCGGCTCGCCGAGGCCCGGCTGGACGAAGTGCGGCTGGACGAAGCCACGCTGCGGCCGGAGCGCCCCGTCGAAGAGGTGCGGCTCACCGACGAACGGTTCATGGACGAGCGACTCACCGACGAGCGGGAAGCGCCGCCGCCACGGCTTACGCTGCTGGAGCGGGTGGCACCGCCAAAGGCCGATGCGCTGGTACTCTTTCTGGCTACGCTCTGGCGGCCGTTGTTCTCGGGGCCGTACAGATGGCGGTTCACGTGGTAGAAGCCGGGACGGCCATACCAGTGGCTGTATCCGTGGTAGCCAAAGCCGTAGTACCCATAATAGTGGTGTCTGAAATGCCAGGAATCATAGTACCAGGGATCATAATACCAGGGGTCCCAGGCCCAGCTGGGGCCGTAGTACCAGGGGCGGAGGTGCCAGGGCCGATAGTACCAGGAATCGTAATACCAGGGATCCCAGGCCCAGCGGGGACCATAGTACCAGGAATAATCCCACGTCCAGGAAGGCAGCGTGGTATCCACGATGGCCAGTACGGCGCTGTTGTTACGGAACCGTACCTCGGAGCCGGCGGGAACGACGAGGGTGTCACCTTCACTGAGAATATACGCGGGAGACTGTTTGCTCATTGCAAGGAGATTGTCCACTTCTTCGCCGGACACGGGCACTGCCTCCGCCGGAGCGGCTGCCACCGCAGGACGCGTGTACAGGCCGTCGTCATAGACCTGCGTCTGGAGACTGGCCATGGAAGAACAGGAAAGGGCAGCAAACGCCGCAAAGGCATATGAGAGAATGTGCTTTTTCATATTCGACCTCCTTTAATCCAATAAATTTAAGTATCTTTGTGGCCGGAAAACCGGATTTTTACCCTAAAGATGCAAGAAATGTACCTTTCGTTCGGCTTTCCCAGTACAATATTACGCATTTAACGGAAAAAAAGCAATAGAAACTATGGCAAAAGAGGTAACCAACCGGCAGGAAAACTACTCTCAGTGGTACAATGACCTTGTGGTCAAGGCAGACCTGGCCGAACAGAGCGCCGTGCGCGGATGCATGGTCATTAAACCCTACGGATACGCCATCTGGGAGAAGATGCAGCGCATTCTGGACGACATGTTCAAGGAAACCGGCGTGAAGAACGCCTACTTCCCGCTGTTCATCCCCAAGAGCTTCTTCAGCCGTGAGGCAGAACACGTGGCCGGCTTTGCCAAGGAGTGCGCCGTGGTCACCCACCACCGCCTCATGAACGACCCTAATGGCAACGGCATCGTGGTAGACCCCGACGCCAAACTGGAAGAAGAGCTCATCGTGCGCCCCACCTCCGAGACCATCATCTGGAACACCTACAAGAACTGGATCCACAGCTGGAGAGACCTCCCCATCCTGTGCAACCAGTGGTGCAACGTGGTGCGCTGGGAAATGCGCACCCGCCTGTTCCTGAGAACCGCCGAGTTCCTGTGGCAGGAAGGCCACACCGCCCACGCCACCGCCGCCGAGGCCGAGGCCCGCAAGGAGCAGATGGTGAACGTATACGCCAAATTTGCCCGTGAAATCATGGCCCTTCCCGTGGTCGTTGGCCACAAGAGCCCCGGCGAGCGTTTTGCCGGCGCCCTGGACACCATGACTATCGAGGCCCTCATGCAGGACGGCAAGGCCCTGCAGGCCGGTACGTCCCACTTCCTGGGCCAGAACTTTGCCAAGAGCTTTGACGTCACCTTCACCAACAATGAAGGCAAGCAGGACTACGTCTGGGCCACTTCCTGGGGCGTGAGCACCCGTCTGATGGGCGCCCTCATCATGGCCCACGGAGACGATAACGGCCTGGTACTGCCTCCGGCCCTGGCCCCTATCCAGGTGGTCATGGTTCCCATCTACAAGAGTGAAGAGGAGCACAGCGCCGTGCTGGACAAGATGTACGAGGTCAAGAAAGCCCTCGAGGCCAAGGGTCACAGCGTGGAAATCGACGACCGTGACACCCTCCGTCCCGGCTTCAAGTTTGCCGAGTGGGAACTCAAGGGCGTTCCCGTGCGCCTGGCCATGGGTCCCCGTGACCTTCAGAACGGTACCGTGGAGGTAGCCCGCCGCGACACCCTCGAGAAAATCTCCGAGCCCATCGAAGGCCTGGAGGACCGCATCATCGGCCTTCTCGATGACATCCAGAAGAATATCTACAACCGCGCCCTCGCCTTCCGCGACGCCTCCATCCGCAAGGTAGACACCTGGGAGGAGTTCAAGGAAGAGATCGAGAAGGGCGGCTTCCTCCTGTGCCACTGGGACGGCACCGCCGAGACCGAGGCCAAGATCCAGGAAGAGACCAAGGCGACCATCCGCTGCATCCCCGTGGACAGCGCCGTGTGCATGGAAGAAGGCAAATGCATCTATACCGGCAAGCCCTCTCACCAGAGAGTCCTGTTTGCCAGAAGCTACTAGTATCATGAAACGCATCGTCACCCTTATGGCGCTCCTTGCCACGGTCGTGGCATCGGCCCAGAACACCCAGACGGCGGCCGCCGAAGCCGCCGCAGCCCTCAGCGCGGCCGAGGACGTCCCCGAAAAGGTGGAGAAACCCCGCTACTGGACCAATAAGCTGGTGACCAACATCAGCTTCGGCCAGACATTCCTGAGCCAGTGGGCCGCCGGCGGTTACAACAACGTGTCGCTCTCCGGCACCATCGACGGCAGCGCCAACTACGCCAAGGGAAAGCTCGTGGGCACCAATCATCTGGTGATGGACTACGGCTTCCTCTACAGCGCCGACAAACCCATTCTCCAGAAGAACAAGGACCGTATCCTGTTCGAGTCCAAATGGGGCTACGAGACGCCGGTGAAGCATCTTGCCTATTCGGCCAGCTTCGACTTCAGGACGCAGTTCAACAACAACTACGACTACAAGACGCCGGCCGGCAACGGCACCGAAGAGCCCACCGTACAGGACTGGCTCGACGCCCGCAAACTCAAATCCGGCTTCTTCTCCCCGGCCTACCTCAACGTCGGTATCGGTGCCCTCTGGACACCCGCACCCTGGTTCTCGCTGAACGTAGCCCCTCTTTCCGGCGGTGCCGTGATCGTGAGCATCGAGGAGCTGAGAAAGACCTACGGTATGGCCCTTGTGGACGGCAGCACCACCGAGTACCGCAGTGCCCGTATGGAGTTTGGTACGCAGCTCAAGCTGGACATGGGATGGGTAATCAATGAGAATTTCTCCTACAACACCCAGTTCACCCTGTTCTACAACTACCTCACTCCCAAGGTAGAACCCCGTATTACCTGGGACAACAAGATTTCCTGGAAGGTGGCCCGGTTCTTCGCCATCAACCTGAGCACCTACATGATTTACGATCCGCTGGTACAGGTGAACCCTCGCCGGACAGACGGCAAGGGTCTCCAGTTCAAGGAATTCCTGGAGCTGGGCTTCACTTACTCCATCGCAAACAAAAAATAACCGGCACCGATGCTCCTTGTCGCAGTCAGCGGAGGCATCGATTCCATGTGCCTGGCCCAGAAGGTCCGTCTTGAAGGCGGACCTTTCGCCATTGCCCACTGCAACTTCGGGCTGCGCGGAGAAGAGAGCGACGCCGATGAAGCGTTTGTCAGAAGCTGGGCCAATCAATGGGGAATCCCGGTGCACGTGAAGCACTTCGCGACGCGCGACGTAGCATCGGCCCAGGGTATCTCCGTGGAGATGGCCGCCCGGCGCCTGCGGTACCACTGGTTCGGGGAGCTCTGCCGCGAGCACGGCTACGAGGCGGTGGCCGTGGCGCACAACGCCAACGACAACGCCGAGACCCTCCTCCTCAACCTCCTGAGGGGCACGGGCCTCCGCGGCATCACCGGCATGCGGCCCGAGGGCTTCATCCCGGACCCGGACTACGCCGACATTCCCCTGCTACGTCCGCTGCTGGGCATGACCCGGGCCGATATCGAAGCCTTCGCCGCCGAGCAGGGCCTTCAGTGGCGGGAGGACCGCACCAACGCCCTCAACGACTTCAAGCGCAACAAGATCCGCAACCTCGTCTTTCCCGTCTTTGCAGAAATCAATCCATCTTTCATCCAGACGCTGAACCGGGATATGGAACGGTTTTGGTCTGAATGGTCGGAGGCCGGGAAGGCACTCTCCCCTGAACCTGTGGCCACCCTCGGCCGCATTAGAGGGAGGGGCCCGCTGCCCGAAGGGCAGTGGGAGGGACGAAGGGGCGAAGCCCCGGAGGGTTCAGGGGAGAGTGCCTTCCCGGCCTCCGACCCAAACCATGACTTCATCATAACCGAAGAGCCTTGGGACAATACAATGGAGCTTAAGCAGCCGGCAGGCATGCTCATCCTGGATAAGGACATGGCCGGGGAGTTCACGGAGGGCCGATGGGAAACCGGCGACTGGATTAAGCCGCTGGGCGCTCCGGGGAAGAAGAAGATGCAGGACTGGTTCACGGACCACCATATCCCGGCCGACGAAAAGCCCTTCATTCCGCTCATCAAGAGCGCCCGGGACCCTCACCACGTACTTGCAGTAGTAGGTTACTGCATAGACCACTCGGTGAGAGTGACAAATTCCACCCGGCTAATCCTTCGGATTTCCATAAAAAATGCGTAACTTTGCAGGCTGCCTATATATAGACAGTCTGTTTTTGGTTATAATTAGAAAGATATATGAACCGTAAAGTTTTACTAATGATTCTGGATGGTTGGGGCGAAGGTCGCCACGACTATTCCAACGCTATCTGGACCCAGGGCACCCCGAACATTGATGCCCTCCGTGAGAAATACCCTTCCAGCCACCTGCAGGCCTGCGGCGAGTTCGTCGGCCTTCCCGACGGCCAGATGGGCAACTCCGAGGTGGGTCACATGAACCTGGGCGCCGGACGTGTGGTGTACCAGGATCTCGTCAAGATCAACATCGCCTGCCGCGAGCACAAGCTCCTCGAAAACCCGGAGATCAAGGCAGCCTATGAATATGTCAAAAAGAGCGGCAAGAAACTGCACCTGATGGGCCTCACCTCCCACGGCGGCGTGCACAGCTCCCTGGACCACGTGTACGAATTCCTGCGCGTAGCGAAGGAAGAAGGTCTGGACAAAGTCTACGTCCACGCCTTCATGGACGGCCGTGACACGGACCCCCGCAGCGGTCTGGGCTTCGTGAAGGAGCTGGAAGAGAAGATGGCCGAGACCACCGGCAAGGTAGCCTCCGTCTGCGGCCGCTTCTACGCCATGGACCGCGACAAGCGCTGGAACCGCGTGAAGGAAGCCTACGACCTCCTGGTGGAGGGTAAGGGTGCCGCCTTCGAGAGCGCCCAGGCCGGCATCCAGGCCAGCTACGACGCCGACGTCACCGACGAATTCATCAAACCCATCGTCGTCACCGAGAACGGCAAGCCCGTAGCCACCATCGAGGAAGGAGATGCCATCATCTTCTACAACTTCCGCAACGACCGCGCCCGTGAGCTCACCTCCGTCCTCACCCAGCAGGACATGCCTGAGGAAGGCATGCACACCCTGCCCCTCTACTACTGCTGCCTCACTCCCTACGACGCTTCCTTCAAGGGCGTGCACATCCTCTTTGACAAGGAACTGGTGCAGGACACCCTGGGAGAGACCGTCTCCAAGGCCGGCAAGCACCAGCTGCGCATTGCCGAGACCGAGAAATACGCCCACGTCACCTTCTTCTTCAACGGCGGCCGTGAGACCGTGTTCGAGAACGAAGACCGTATCCTCGTGAACAGCCCCAAGGTCCCCACCTACGACCTCCTTCCCCAGATGAGCGCCCCCGAGGTAGCCGAAAAGCTCATCGCCGAAATCCGCGGCGGCAAGCAGGACATGATCATCCTCAACTTCGCCAACGGAGACATGGTGGGCCACACTGGCATTTACACCTCCATCACCCAGGCCGTCACCTGCGTGGACCGGCTGGTAGGTGAAGTGGTGAAAGAAGCCATCGCGAAAGATTACGTGGTGCTCCTGACCGCCGACCACGGCAACGCAGACTTCGCCGTGAACGCCGACGGCACCCCCAACACCGCCCACTCCCTCAACACCGTACAGTTTGTGGTGATCAACGCCGGAGATGAGGTGAAGACCGTCAAGGACGGCGCCCTCTGCAATGTGGCTCCCACCATCCTCAAGCTGATGGGCATCCCGCAGCCCGCCGCCATGACCGCCGAGCCCTTAATCTAAGACTATGGAACTTACTGCCAAATTCCTTGCACAGCTGCTGAAGGGCACCGTAGAAGGCGACGAAAACGCCGTAGCAACCCAGTTTGCCAAGATTGAGCATGGCAAGCCGGGCACCCTCAGCTTCTTCGCCAACCCCAAATACGAAGAGTACGTGTACACGAGCGAGGCATCCATCCTCATCGTGGACAAGACTTTTGAGCCCAAGAAGCCCGTAAAGGCCACCCTGGTACGGGTAGAGAACGCCTACTCCTCCATTGCAGATCTCCTCAAGTACGTCGGTGACCAGAAGAAGACCAAGAAGTGCCACCGCAGCCTTCGGGCCCGCTACTTCTGGAGCACCAAGTTCGGGAAGAAAGTCTACGTGGGAGACTTCGCCTATGTGGGCCGGCACACGGTCGTTGGAGACGGCACCGTCATCCGCGAGCACGTGTATATCGGCGACAACTGCAAGATTGGCAGGAACTGCACCTTCTATCCCGGCGTGCGCATCTACCCCGGCATGGTCATCGGCGACAATGTCATCCTGCACAGCGGGGTGGTGATCGGGGCCGATGGCTTTGGCAACGCCCCGCGCGAGGACGGCTCCTGGGAAAAGATTGAGCACCTCGGGAACGTGATCATCGGCAACGACGTCGAGATTGGCGCCAATACTACCGTGGACCGCGCCCAGATGGAGTCTACCATCATCGGCAACGGCGTACGCATTGACAACCTGTGCATGATCGCGCACAACGTTGTCATCGGAGACCATACCGCCATGGCTGCCCAGACGGGAATCGCCGGCTCCACCGAAGTGGGCAAGTACTGCATCTTCGCGGGCCAGGTGGGCATCGCCGGTCACCTCAAGATTGCCGACCACACCACCATCCTGGCACAGGGCGGCGTCATCGGCAACATCCGCAAGGGCGGGCAGGTGCTCCTGGGCTCCCCCGTCATCGATGCCAAACTGTATATGAAGGCCTACGCCCTGTTCAAGCGCGCGGCCGAAGAATAATTTCCTGAATGGCGAAAAACCAACATACATTAAAGAAAACCTACTCTTTCGAGGGCAAAGGATTGCATACGGGCACCTTCTCGCACATGAAGGTGATGCCCGCTGCGGCCGGCACCGGCATCCGGTTCCGCCGCACGGACCTCCCGGGCAGTCCGGAGATCGAAGCCCTCGCAGAGAACGTCACCACCACAACCCGCAGCACCACCATCGCCTGCGGTGAGGCTACGGCCGTCACCATCGAGCACATCATGAGCGTGCTCACCGGTCTGGGCGTGGACAATGCCGTCATCGAGCTGGACAATCAGGAGGTACCCATCCTGGACGGCAGCGCCCGCCTTTACCTGGAGGCCTTCCTTGCCGACGGCCTCGAGGACCAGGGCGTGGAGCGCAAGTACATCACGCTCCCCTACACGCTGGAGGTGAAGGACGAGAAAACAGGTTCCTGGGTGAGAATGGAGCCGGCCGATGCACCATCGGCCCAAAGTACGGTAGATTTCAACTCCCCCGTGCTGGGCGTCCAGACGGCCCGCTGGGACGAGAACGTGGACTATGCCCGCGAGATTGGTCCCTGCCGCACGTTCTGCTTCTACCGGGAGATTGAGCCCATGCTGGAGAAGGGCCTCATCAAGGGAGGAGACCTCTCCAACGCCCTTGTGGTCACCGACACCGGCTATATGGGAGACCCCGAGCTGCACCACACCGACGAATGCGGCCGGCACAAGATGCTGGACCTCCTCGGAGACATGCGTCTTGCAGGAGGCTACGTCAATGCCCGCATCACCGCCTTCAAGCCCGGACATACCATTAATACGAAAGCTGCCAAGGCCCTGCGGGCTTTGCTAAAATAAAAAGAGACTATGATAAAGATTCATCCTATGGCCATTGTGGACCCTGCCGCCAAACTGGGCGACAACGTGGAAGTGGGTCCCTTCGCCGTCATCGAAGCCGATGTGGAAATTGGGGAAGGTACCAAAATCCTCAATGGCGCCAGCATATACAGCCACGTGAAGATTGGCAAGGACTGCACCGTATTCCCCGGCGCCGTTGTGGGTGCCATCCCCCAGGACCTCAAGTTCGAGGGAGAGGAGTCGTGGGTAGAGATTGGAGACCGCGTGAACATCCGCGAGTGCGCCACCATCAACCGCGGCACCAAGGCCAGCGGCAAGGCGGTCACCAAGGTGGGCAGCGATACCCTGGTCATGTCCTACGCCCACATTGCGCACGACTGCTGCGTGGGGAACCACTGCATCGTGGTGAGCTACGTGGGCTTTGCCGGTGAAACCGATATCGAAGACTGGGCCATCGTGGGCGGAAAGACCGCCTCGCACCAGTTCTCCAAAGTGGGCACGCACGCTTTCGTAGCCGCCTGCGCCAAGATTACCAAGGACGTCCCGCCCTACGTACTGGCCGGCCGTGAGCCCATCTGCTTCGAGGGCGTCAACCGCGTGGGCCTGCTGCGCCGTGGCTTCACGGAGGAAACCGTCAACGAGATCAAGGCCATCTACGATGCCATCTACTTCCAGGGCATGAACGTGAGCCAGGCTCTCGAGTACATTGAGGCCAACTTCCCGGCCTCCGAGCACAGGGACAACATCCTGCGCTTTATCCGCGGCTCCAAGCGGGGCATCATTTCAAAACCCCGCGCCCGCAAGTAGTGCTCCTTTCGAGTGCATATTTTCCGCCGCTGAGCTGGCTTGCCCTCGCGGCACGCGACATGACCCTGTCCCCGGACAGGGTTTTACCGTCCCACGCCCAGGTGGAGCTGCAGGAGAACTACCAGAAGCAGAGCTACCGCAACCGGTGCTACATCTTATCGGCCGATGGTGCCCAGATGCTGCAGGTGCCGGTGGTGCACGGCGCGTCGTGGGCGATGGCCGATGTGCGCGTAGACTACGCTACCCCGTGGGTGGTGCGCACGCAGCGCGCGCTGGACACGGCATACGAGACGGCGGCTTACTACGAGTACTACCGGGACGAGGTATTCGCCCTCCTGGATGCCCGGCCGGAGACGCTGTGGGAGCTCAACCTTTCCACGGCACGGTTCCTTCTGGACAAGATGGGGGTTGCTGCGGAGCTGGCACCATCGGCCCAATTTGTCACTCCCGGCAGCGTGGCCGACGACTACCGATATGGGGTGCACCCCAAGCGGGACGACACCGTTCTCCGAGACCTCGGCCTGGAAAAGCCCTACTACCAGGTCTTCCGCGAGCGCATGGGCGGCTTTACCCCGCGCCTCAGCGGCCTGGACCTTCTCTTCAACGAGGGGCCGGACAGCATTGGCTGGATTAAAAGATTACATTAATTATATATTATGAACATTCTTCTTGCTGTAGATCTTCAGAAAGATTTCATTGACGGAACGCTCACCGTTCCCGGAGCAGCCGGCGTTCTCCCCGCTATCAACGCCGTGAAAAACCAGTTCGACCGCGTGTACTTCACGCTGGACTGGCATCCCGTGAACCACTGCTCTTTCAAGGCCCAGGGCGGTCCCTGGCCGGTTCACTGCGTACATCACACCGCCGGGGCCTCCATCCCGGACCATATGCTGGAAGGCCTCGCCGAGGACCGCATGCGCTTTATCCTGAAAGGCCGTCTCCCCGAGCGTGAGGAATACGGTGCCTTCGTGGGCCTCACCGAGGCCGAGGAAGACGCGCTCTTCGCTCCCGGCGACGTCGTGACCGTCTGCGGTATCGCCGCCGAGTACTGCGTGCTGGAAACGCTCAAGAACCTGTACAAGATTAGCCTTCGCCGCGGCTTCCAGGTGAACGTCTACCTGGACGGCACCGCCCGCTTCGACAGCCTTGACACCGTTCTTGCCTTCATGCAGGAGAACAACATCCCCGCCTGGACAGGCCGGTAGTCGAATCTTTATAAACAACTAGCCATCAAGCGCTTAGCTTTTTCTCTTTAGGCCACCGCGCCTAAAGAGAAAAAGCTAAACCTTTAATTGATAGCACCTTACAGCGTGTTCGAAATATCCTCTTGTGCAGGGGTTTTTGTCAAAAGTTGTACAAATCTCCGGCAAAAATGAAAAATGCTATTGCTTTCATCCAAAATTGTACATATCTTCGGTCCGCAATTTCAACGATACATGATTCGTAACCGAAAAAACTTACCCGCTTTCTCCCTGCCAGAACTGCTTGTTGTGCTGGTGATTATGTAGGCCGATGAGAAAGGGTTCAAAGCCCGCGCTACGGCGGTCGTCGACTTTGGGTGGGGTATCCTTCCTTCGTTGCCCAGGCCGATGGAGAATATGTGCACAACACCTACACTGCCGGGGGGGGCAGCGCCTCGAGTCTCGTCGCACTGATGCGCAGGGCACTGTAACGACGATGTCATACGAGGAAAACGAGATCTTTGAAAACGGAAAACTTCGCATTCTGCTGTTTGACGGCGGCTATGTGGATTTCAATGGATATATGCATTATGGCGAGGAGATGGCTACTCTTTCCATCCCAGATGAAGTAATTCCGGAGGGATCTGAAGAGACTGGCTCCTCCACAAATCCAGGATTTACACTTCCAGGCGTAAACTATTCGGCTTCATCACCCGGCAACTGGCAACCCTTCAAGTTTAGCGGCAAGGAAAGTCTTACGCGCGTTGGCCTGGACCTCTACGACTTTGGCGCACGGATGTACTCCCCCTCCGCCATGCGCTGGATGACCATGGATCCCCTCTGCGAGAAGTTCTATGATATCAGTCCCTATGTCTACTGCAATGGTAATCCGATCCGCTTTGTTGATCCGGATGGAAGGACCCCTATTTATGCTCCAGTTGGGTATGCAATTTATGAAGCGGCTAAGTGGGCGCTTTTAGGTATTGCCGCTTATTTCTCTGCTGAGACTGTTGTGGAGTATGCTAGTAATAAAGATTATAAATCTGGGAAGAGATGGCAAGATCAGCAAGAAGATAAAGCACGGGATGATTATAATAGGAGGAGGATTAATATACAGAATTCTATAAATGAAAATTTCCGGAATAACACAGATCCCAACCAAGAACCACATATGAATAATACAAACCCTAAACTCAAGGCTCTTCTTATTATTTATTATTCTCAGGCTTGCTCATGATGTCAAAGCTTATTTTAATAAAATAGATGAGAAGAGCGCATCACGGGACGAAAAGAGTGATAAGAAAGAATTCGAGTGGAAGGGCTCTTCAAGTCCAAGCGATACCAGCAACGCGAAGAACGCTAACAACACGGGTAGCACAAATAGCGATGGTACGTTCCCCGTATTACACCCGGATGAAAAGCCAAACAATACAAATCAAGGAGAAACAAAAAATACTAGGTAAGGTAGAATATGAAAACAGGAAACAATACAATTCATAACCTTATACAGCGGTTAGGCGCTTTTTTTTGGATGGATGTAACACTGCTATTATGGGCGTTAACGTCTATTGCTCTTTCCTTTTATGTGGGAGACCTCGATATGACGATCCTCATACAAAAAGTGGATATTGTTTTTACAGTGTTGTTAAGCATCCCGACATTGTTTGTAAATAAAACTGATACGAACAAGTGTCCGAGGCCCGAAATACTAGGGAATGCATGGAAGGTGTCCCAGCTAATGCTGTTTTTGTTCGGACTAATAAACATTTTTAGGTTTGAAATCCAATCCGCTTTCGGTTTTGATTCCGAATTCCCTTTAAGAGCCTCTCTATTATTCGTTTTGTCGGTACTTGTATATTTCTCTATTCAGGTATGTGCACTGCCACCCAAAATTGAACACCTGATTGCCATCGAAAATTGAACACTTTGAGATCATTTGCAAGGGTCATTGGCTGGGCCCGCTCGTAATGGAGCGAGGCGTAGCCGAGCGGAATGGAGGG
>Ga0256407_10002993_pt1 | contig 30917 bp, 20 predicted proteins | sample RumenRJG_04DNA_FD_193489 | JGI IMG/M metagenome (GOLD analysis project Ga0256407, IMG submission 193489) | Bovine rumen microbial communities from Lethbridge, Alberta, Canada - RJG_04 | ecosystem: Host-associated > Mammals > Digestive system > Stomach > Rumen | place: Canada: Alberta...
CAGGAAGGGTGAAAAATACAACCCGGATTACGATTATCATGCAGCTATCAATGCTGCGTGACGATAAAGTGTTAAATATATAGTTAAAAACAGAAATTTACTTGGAATTTAACATAGAATGCGAAGGAGAAGCGAAGGCAAGACGGATGTAATAGGTTGGTGTAATACCCTTGCAAAGAAAAAAACAAAAAGTTTTTAGAGGGAGTATTACACCTTTTGTTATTATGAACGATATTTTTGTTGATTATCAGCGCGTTAGATGAGGTGTAATACCCTTGAAAGTATTACACCATTTAGGGTGATTTGGTGTAATACTGGTGTAATACTTTTGGGGGTATTACACCAAAGCAAACAGATTGTCAGTCAATTGATTAGTGTGCTCATAACTTCAAAGGTGTAATACTCGGCTTTGAAAACTTTTTGAAAAATAGTATTACACCAACTATTTTTCAACGCAAAGACGCAGAGATGCAAAGTTTTCTATGAACACAGATAGCACCGATTAAAGGGATTTTTTTTCGCAAGGCTCAACAAGCTACGCAAGTCTCGCTTACGCTCATGATTGAAATCCCTAAGATCCCGAAAATCTGTGGTTTCTAAAATTAGTGTTCCTACTTCTTCTTTGGCACTACGTATGCGCTTAACTCATATAATATGTATATGGGTAGTGAGACAATCATCAGCGTGAAGGCATCAGATGTTGGTGTGATGAATGCTGCCACGATAAGGATAAATACAACGGCATGACGGCGGTATCTGTGCATGAGTTCGCGGTTTAGTAATCCTAATTTGCCAAGGAACCATGATACTACAGGCAACTCGAACACCACGCCAAGCATAAGCGATAGTATCATGAAGGTATCTATGTAAGATGACAGGGATATCATATTCTCCACATCTGCCGATACCTGATAGTTGCCAAGGAAACGGAATGTGAAGGGGAAGACGACGAAATAACTGAATACCAAGCCCGCCATGAACATGACATAGCCACTCGTCACTATCCTCACGGCATATTGTTTCTCTTGCTGATAGAGCCCCGGGGATATGAACTTATACAACTCATAAATGATATATGGAGCTGCCATAATGATACCTGCATAAAACGATACCATCATGTGAATCATGAACTGGGAGGTCAGCTCTGTATTGATAAGCTGAACCGAAGGATCCTTTGGACCAAGGACAACGGCAAAGAGCTCGTCCTTGAATCCAAAGGCGAGCAACGCAAATACCATAGCGACTGCCAGCGACCGCAGGATGCAGCCGCGCAGTTCTTCAAGATGGTCCCAGAAGGTCATACTTATTTACAAATTACCGGCCCCTCACCCGTCCTGCGGACACCCTCTGGCACATACTCGGAGATACTCAATCTCCGACTTCCCCAAGGGGCGAGGGGAAAGTATGTAATGAACCATCAACGGAATTCCTCGTAGCGTTCAATTGTAATTCCTTCCTCGCCATTTGGGGAGAGGATGCCCGCAGGGCAGGTGAGGGGCTGTTTTTGTTTTTCTTAATTTTTACTTTTCTCTTCTTCCTTCTTCTCCTCCATCTTGAGATTGTCACTTACCTCGTTCATTCCTTCCTTGAAGGAACGGACTCCCTTACCCATGCCGTGCATGAGTTCAGGGATTTTCTTGCCTCCAAAGAGTAGGAGGACTACAAGTACTATAATAAGAAGTTCTGTGGTGCCGAGACCACCGATAAATAGAATGTTGTTCATAATAGAGACCTAACCAAGCCTTCCCCAAGGGAAGGATGTTTTATACACTCTTTCGCTTAAAAAGAAGGCTTGGCATTTATTTGATTTTATAATTTTAAACGTTTATCTTACTATATACTCCCCCTTGAGGGGGTGAGGGGGGAGGATCCCTCCCTTGGGGAGGGACTGGGTGGGTCTTTGGTTTAAAGTTTATTTTGCTTCAGCTTCTCCACAAACTCATTGATTCGTGCGAGTTGTTGAGGGATGTCGATATTCTGAGGGCAATGTGGATTGCATTGACGGCAGTCTATGCAATGATCAGCCTGACGAAGCGTAGGAATAGAGCGGTTGTAGCTGATGAGGTAGATGCGACGTGCCTCCTCGTAGTTCTCCGCTTCCTTGCTCTCTGGCACATTACCCTTGTTCACGCACTTGTTGTAGTGGGTGAAGATGCCTGGGATGTCAATACCGTAAGGGCAAGGCATACAATACTTGCAGTCGTTGCAAGGCACGGTAGGGTAGCTGACGATAAGATTTGCCGTCTCGCCCTCAAGCCAGTCAACCTCTTCCTTTGTCAATGGTTTCAGCGGACTGAATGAGCGGATATTATCCTCCAGATGCTCCATATAGGTCATGCCCGAAAGCACGGTGAGGATGTCGGGCTTTGTTCCACAATAACGGAATGCCCATGAAGCCACGCTATTCTCAGGCTCACGCTGTTTCAGATGCGCCACTACATGGTCAGGTAACTTGGCAAGTCTGCCTCCGAGAAGAGGCTCCATCACAATGGCTGGGATATTTCGTTTCTCCAATTCCTCGTAGAGATGCTTGCCGTCAGAGTGATTCCAATCCACATAGTTCACCTGTATCTGCACAAAGTCCCAATGATATTTATCGTGAAGCGAGATCATATAGTCGTAGAACTCCATATCGCCATGATATGAGAAGCCCAACTGACGGATAACGCCTTTCTTACGTTGCTCCAAGAGATAGTCGAGTACGCCATTATCTATGTATCGGCGGTTAAGACCGTCAATCTTTCCTCCACCAAGAGAATGGAGCAGGAGATAGTCGATATAGTCTGTCTGAAGATATTTCAGCGAGTTCTGGAACATCTTTATGCCTTCGGCATGAGTCTGTTGCTCAGGTGCGAAGTTCGACAGCTTGGTTGCTATAAAATAGCTCTTACGGTCATAGCCACTTGCCTTGAGCGCCGTACCGAGAGAAGCCTCGCTCTTACCGCGCACATAAGCTGGACTGGTATCAAAATAGTTGACACCATGATCCAAGGCATACTTACAGAGTTTGTTCACCTGTTCCTGGTCAATCTCCTCCTCAGGCGGTTTGCTCATATCCTTCGAAGGTTTCACCGGAAGCATAGGCAAGCGCATCCAGCCATACCCCAACAAGCTTATGCGGTCGTTATTGTTAGGATTGGTGCGGTAAGTCATCTTATCCGTAGGCACAGGACCGTCATGGTGGCCCATAGGATCCACATCACCCAGTTCTGCATTAGCATTATTTTTACAAGAAGCCAGGGCTACTGCTGCTGTAGCTGCACCTGAGAGCTTCAAAAAGTCACGTCTGTTCATAAGCCTAACCAAGCCTTCCCAAAGGGAAGGATGTTTTATAGTATTAAGTGATGAAAAAGATAGCTTAATTTGTTGCTGTTCAAATGATTGAAAATACTAACTACTCCCCCTGGAGGGGGTGAGGGGGGTGGAGCCCTCCCTTTGGGAGGGACTGGGTGGGCTGCTGGGGGACTTAAATCTCCCTATGCACCTCGTGTCCTTCTACATAGATAGCGCTGAAAGGGCGTGCCGGACAAAGGTTCTCGCAAGCACCACAGCCGATGCATATCTCGGAATCCACTACAGGAATACGGAGAATCTCACGCTCATTTACTGGTTTGCCCTCAGCATCCACCCATTTGCCATCCTCGTTCATCTTATAAGACTTGTCGATAGGCACCATTTGGATAGCTCCGCTTGGACATTTGCTTGCACAGTTGCCACAGGTCTTGCCGTCTCTTAGCGGTATGCAGTTCTTCTTCACCCAAACGGCATGACCTATCTGTATAGCGGTCTTCTCCTCTACAGTTATAGGAAGGATAGCACCTGCTGGGCAAACATTAGAGCATCTTGTACACTCTGGACGGCAATAGCCCTTCTCGTATTCCATAACAGGTTGCAAGAATCCTTCGAGCGAGGTGTTTGGTCTCAACACTCCGTTAGGACAGTTGCTTATGCAGAGCTGACAGCTCGTACACTTCTGTTGCAAATTCCTTGCAGATATTGAGCCTGGAGGTGTCAGCGGAGTCCTGCGCTTCGGAATCTGCTTATCCTCGATAGCTGCAAATCCGCCATCCGTTGTCTTCTCCTGCGCATTAACAGCAGCGGCAGCAGCAAGGCCAACCACGCCGATGAAACTACGGCGAGTCATATTCTCTTCAGTCTTGGGACTTTCGACTTCTGACTTTTTACTTTTAACTTTTGAAAATGAGATTGCCCCCTTCGGACAAACATTTTCGCAGTTTCCGCAATCTACGCATCGTGTATAGTCCATTGTCACAGGCTCGCCTTTCTGCACGTTGATACATGAAGTCTTGCAGTTCTTCATACAAAGACCGCACTTTATGCACTTGTTCTCATCCACCCTCATCTTAAACCATGAATACTTGCTGACATAGCCAAGCACCGTGCCTACTGGGCAGATTGTGTTGCAATATGTGCGACCGTTTCTAAAGGCGAGAACAAACAGCACCAAAGCCGAAATGCCTGCTACTATGCATAATAGGGTAGGGGTATTATGTGGCTCTATCTGATAGAAGGCATAGCTATCAGCACTTTCTGCCCATGTGGCAAGCAGGTTATTAATACCTATATATATAGGTTGCAAAGCAGCCGTCACAATTCTTCCGTATGAGCTGTAAGGAGCCAAAAGCATAACACCGGCGTTGAAACCAGCCAATATCATCACCACCATCAGAGCAAGCACGCTGAGGCGCAACCATGTCTTAGGTTTTGAATGTGAATACTTGTTGGCAAACTTCGTCTTCTTGTTCTTGCGGAAAAGAGACCATTTGCCAATCCATGCAAACACATCCTGCATCACGCCAAGCGGACAGATCACTGAGCAGTACAGTCGTCCTATGAGCAAGGTAAGAGCCAGTACCACAACAACGGAAATGATGTTCAGAGCCAGTACACTTGGCAGGAATTGCAGTTTAGCCATCCAGCCGAGCCAAGGCTGTACCGTTCCTGAGAAATCAAGGAACAGCAACGTGATGCCTATGAAAAAGACAGCGGCAAGCAGAATTCTGATATTATGCAACATGAAGTTTTCTGTAATGTTTCCGGCAAAGATACTCCATTTCCGTCAAAATACCAAACAAATTCACTTTTTTTCCATGTAATATGCATAAAAACGATTTTTCTCCTTGTTTTCGCGAATTATAATTCAATGAAGAAACTGATAGTCTTTGAATTTTGTTTCTTGTTGAATACCAATTAATTATCAATTGTCAATTATCAATTGTTAATTAATAACAAGGGATTTCCCCCTTCCACTTTAGGGAGATTCCCCTTCCGAATAGGGATAAATAGTTTGGTATCTCGATTTTTCGCAGTACTTTTGCTCTCAGAAATCAGAGATAGTTCTGATGACAACAAATTTAAAACATACAATTATGAAAAGATATATTATCACCCTCGTTACAGTAATGGTATTCATCTGCACAGGTACAGTTTCAGCACAGCGTCATCATGATCGCCATCACGACAGAATAGAGATGCGTCATCACGATCGTCATCATCACGCTCCTGTAGCAGTTGCACCACACCATCGTCATCATCATCACCATCACGCTCCTGTAGTGGTAGCTCCACACCATCGTCATCATCATCATCACGCACCAGTAGTTGTTGAGCGTCCGGTTGTAGTTGAGCGTCCAGTAGTGGTAGAGCGCCCAGTAGTGGTAGAGCGTCATCATCACCATAACAATACAGGTGCTGTGATTGCAGGTGCAGTAGCAGGTGCTGTTCTCACTTCAATTCTTGTAAAATAAGAAACAACAATATATAGCATTAGGTTTAGCTTCTATTAAAGAAGGTGAATAGATTTATTCAGGTTTAAGTTATTAGGTACAAAAAGTTTCATGAGTTTAGGCAAATGTATTCTATTTTAGTTTAGGTTTAGTTATGTAAGATTAAGTTTCCACACATTTACGATTTAGTTTATACTGTCAATACTATTACAACAAGGTGGAAAGACCCACTTTTAACCAATCAGTCGGAGTAAGGCGTTACTCCGGCTGGTTCTCGTTTCTATACTAAAAAATGTAACCTAAATCTAATTTCCGCAAATTCCTGTAAACCAATCTTAAATCTCGCGTTAAAAACATGTAAATACGGCCGTTAATGATATTTCCCTCTTGTATGGTTCTCGAAAACTTATTACCTTTGCAATCGAAAATCAGAGACGTGCGCCAGCCTTGGGCTGACACGCACTATTTTCTTCTTGCGAGGTGCTATGCACGTTGCCACCCAAAATCATAAAACTGGTTGCAAAACTTAATTTCTGAACTCGTTGGGCTTTATCGAATAATGAAATATATAACCGTCTTACTCTTCTTCGCATTCTTCGTCCTTCCCGTTGGGGCGCAGCAAATGATAAGTGTCATTGATGATGACACTCATGATCCCATTGGGAATGCCCTTTTCGTTCTTGATGGCGATACCATTGCCTATACCTCTCCTCAGGGCATAGCTATGGTTCCAAAGCGCTCAGGAATTGTCACCGTAACGGCATACGACTACAAGTCCATGATATTCATAGCCGATAGCATACCGGCTGTTATTCGTCTCAAGAGCGAAATAAAGAAACTTGACGAGGTGTTCGTCTTCGGCAAATTCGGCCTAAGGAATAAATTTACCGATAATAGCGGTTATGATAGAATACAAGGAAAATATGCGGGTGCAGGAGGCGACCTTAATGCTATCTTCCGTATTTTCGGCTATCGACCTGCAAGTGAAAGACGCCGCGAGCGTGTAAAGAAGAATCTTGAAGCCTTTGATAAGGCACCCTCCATCCCTGAACCCCAAACAAAGTAGCATGAAATGAGGCCCATTCTTGTCTTATTACTTATTTTCGCTACCAGCAACATCTATGCCCAACAGATGGTAAGTGTCATAGATAAAGACACTCGCGAGCCTGTAGCGCGAGCCGCCTTTACGCAGAATGGCGACACTATTACCTATACGTCTTTGCAAGGCATAGCCATGTTGCCAAAGGTGTCGGGACTAATTATATTGACATGCAAAGATTATAAGTCTATAGAAATAAATGCCGACAGCATCCCTGCCGTCATCAACATGAAATGCCTTGTAGAACGTCTTGAAGAGGTGGTTGTTGTCGGCGACAGTACAAAAGTAAAGAAGAAATTCGACCTTCCCGACAACATACTTCTTGAATATGACTTGAAAGACGCCTATAACAATAGAGGTGTGAGAATACCTATGACAAAACTCTACAAGTTAATAGGCTACAAACCCAAAAGCCAACGTCGTCGCAATCGTGTAAAGAAGAATCTCGAAGCGTATGGCAATGAAAAAGAATAGAAAGTCGAAATGGCTTTCTTAGCTTGATGAGCCATAGCGAAAAATAATTTTCAATTTTCAATTAACCACCGTTATAGGGTGTGTGTAAAAAATGTTTGACCATTAGACCATTTGACCTAAATGCTCCGCATTAGAGATTAATCTCTTAAATCTCTCCCCCCCATCCTATCGCCCATTCCAGAATGGGACTTGCAACGGACTTGAAGCGAAGGAGAAGCGGACCTGAAAAAGACCCTCTAAATCTCCCTTAAAGGGAGACTTTTTTCGCACCCAAAGTGACTGCTATCGCCTAACATCCAACACCTATCACCCGATTCCCTCATTTCCGCTCGTGGCCTTTGATTGGAAAACGTGACCTGCATTCTTCATTCTTAACTCTTCGCTCTTCACTTATCTGGTGACCGCCATCACCTAACACCCAACACCTATCACCCGATTTCTGAGTGCAAAGGTACAATACTTTCCCCGGTCAAACATTCCAACTTTCGGATTTTTTAGTTAAAGAATATCAAACATAAGCTAAGTCTTTGAGAGTGTGAATTTTACAGAAATGGACTTGGTGAATAATGGTCTAATGGTCAAATGGTCAAACGTTTTTAATAGACACCCTCAAAATATCGCTCTTCAACCTCAACTATATATAATATAATTATTAATAATTATATTATATATAGTTGGCTAAAAAGCAAGAAAGCCGAAGGGTGTGTGTGAAAATTGTTTGACTATTAGACCATTTGACCATATTCGACTTTAAAATATCGGCTCAAAGTATTGACAATAAACCACTTAACATACACAAAGAGAAAGATTTCAAAGACAAGCATTAATAGCCTCCTGTTAGGGAGTGAATCTAACATATAACTGTTAGGAAAAATAGTGAGAGAGGGTAAGGCACATTCCCATTTTGGGAATCTGTCTTTTCCTGATTTTGTCTATTCTTAAACTGCCTTTGTTGACATCGTTCTGAAATATGAGAAGATAAAACCACATTGGTAATTCAGCAATCTGGTTTGCAAAAAAAATCGGATTTTCTGCAAAAAAATGGCGAAAAGCGTTTGATGTCTGATATGTTTTTTGTAACTTTGCAAATGAAATCCTAATCCCCCAACATACCCTAAACACACAAGTCTATGAGCAATAAAATATCAGCACAGAAGGTCAAGGCATTCGTAGAACGATGGACTGGTAAGGGCTACGAGAAAGGCGAGAGTCAGATTTTCTGGATAGAACTCCTGACCGACGTTCTTGGCGTTGAGACTCCTTCCGAGATTATCAGCTTCGAGGATCAGGTGAAGCTCGACCACACCTCATTCATCGATGCCTATATCAAATCCACTCATGTGATGATTGAGCAGAAGAGCATAGACAAGAACCTCAGAGCGCCTATCAAGCAGTCGGACGGGAAATTCCTCACCTCCTTTGCCCAAGCCAAGCGTTATGCCGCCGAGCTACCCTACTCTATGCGCCCATGATGGATTGTGACCTGCAACTTCAAGTCGTTCCTCATCTACGACATGGAGCAGCCACAGGACGAGCCTTTCGAGATTCTGCTTGAAAAACTGCCGAAAGAGGCACACATGCTCAAATTCCTCGTAGAGGACAAGAACGCGCTTCTGAAACACGAAATGGAAGTCAGCATACAGGCTGGCGATATTGTGGGCAAACTATACGACGTGTTTCTTGAACAATATCAGGGCTCCCTTTCGAGGGATATAGAAAAATGAAGAGAAAACTAAAGATAAATATTCAAATGCAAGGCTTTTAGGTCAAATGGTCAAATAGTCAAACATTTTTCAAAGACACCCTATCATGTACCATGTGCAAATTTAGACGTATAATATATATAGGAGTTCAGCCTTTACATTCCTGAAAAACGACCAATTTCATCATCACTAAACCTACTTTTTGACAAGAAAACGCATATTGTAAGGAAAATGCATAAAAATACTTTCATAGTGTAAGTGATATAATTAAAAATACTTACAATTTGTTATTTTAGGGTGTTTTTAAGGAAAGTGATGAAAAAATATTTTATCTAAAACTTTGCAAAAAGAAAGGAAATTAGTAATTTTGCAAGCAATTTGAAAGTAAACATTGAATTTTGTTGACATTAAGGTCAAAGGTCTAAAGTCAAAAGTCTAAGGTCTGAAGTCAAAAAGGATAACATCGAGGGGCTAAGTCTTTTGTCATTTGCCATTAGGCTTTCGCCTTAAAAGAAATTTATGGACTTTAAAAATCATTACAGTTTAAAAGATATTAATATGGGAAATGGATTGTATAGTGCCGAGTATGAGCACGATGCGTGTGGTGTTGGCATGGTGGTCAACATACACGGAAACAAAAGCCATGAACTGGTAGATAACGCTCTCAGGGTGCTTGAGAACATGGAGCATCGTGGTGCTGAGACTCGCGACAAGACCGGTGATGGCGCAGGTATCCTCCTGCAGATTCCACATGAGTTTATTCTTCTTCAGGGTATTCCAGTACCCGAGAAAGGACGTTACGGAACTGGTCTTGTATTCCTTCCAAAGGATGAGAAGCGTCAGTCAGCTATCCTCTCTATCATGATTGAAGAGATTGAGCGTGAGGGACTTTCACTCTCTCATCTTCGCAACGTGCCAACGAATCCGGAGGTGCTTGGTGTGGGTGCGCGTGAGGTAGAGCCAGACATCAAGCAGGTTTTTGTTACAGGTATCAGCGATGATAAGGTAGAGCATTTCGACCGTATTCTTTATAAGATACGTAAGAAGATAGAGAACCGTATCAAGGATGAGGAGTTCTATATCTGCTCACTCTCCTGCACGGACATTATATATAAGGGTATGCTGACATCAGGTCAGTTGCGCCGTTATTTCCCAGACCTCTCCAACAACTATTTCACATCAGGTCTGGCGCTTGTTCACTCTCGTTTCTCTACAAACACATTCCCTAAGTGGAAACTCGCCCAGCCATTCCGCTTCCTCTGCCATAACGGTGAGATAAACACCGTGCGTGGCAACCGCGGTTGGATGCAGGCACGTGAGTCTGTGCTCTCTTCACCAGCGCTTGGCGACATCAAGGAGATCCGTCCTATACTTCAGGATGATATGTCAGACTCAGCATCCTTGGACAACGTGTTCGAGTTCCTTGTGATGAGCGGTCTGTCTTTGCCACAGGCAATGGCAATACTCGTGCCAGAGTCATTCAACGATAAGAACCCAATCTCAGAAGACCTCAAGGCATTCTATGAGTATCACTCAATACTGATGGAGCCTTGGGACGGTCCTGCTGCTTTGATGTTCTCTGATGGTCGTTTCGCAGGCGGTATGCTTGACCGTAACGGTCTTCGTCCATCACGCTATACCATTACAAAACAGGGTATGATGGTGGTTGCATCAGAGGTAGGCGTAATGGACTTTGAGCCAAGCGACGTGGTTTCAAAGGGCCGTCTTCAGCCTGGTAAGATACTGCTTATCGACACTCTGGAAGGTAAGATCTACTATGATGGTGAGATAAAGGAGAAGCTCGCACATGAGCATCCATACGGACAATGGCTCTCTACGAACCGCATACAGCTGGAGAAACTGAAGTCTGGCCGTAAGGTGGAGAACTCTGTAGAGAACTATGACCGTAAGCTCCGTGCCTTCGGCTTTGCTCAGGAAGATATCGACAAGACAGTCGTTCCTATGTGCACAAACGGTCAGGAACCAGTTGCAGCTATGGGTAATGATACTCCTCTTGCTGTCATTTCTGATAAGCCGCAGATATTCTTCAACTACTTCCGTCAGCAGTTTGCGCAGGTAACAAATCCAGCTATCGACCCTATACGTGAGGAACTTGTAATGTCGCTCACAGAGTATATAGGAGCAGTTGGAACAAACATCCTTACTCCAGACGAGAGCAACTGCAAAATGGTTCGTCTGCCACAGCCGGTACTTACAAATACACAGCTCGACATTCTCTGTAACATACGCTACAAGGGATTCAAGACCGTTAAGCTCCCTATCCTCTTCGAGATAGAGAAGGGCGAGGCAGGTCTGCGTGATGCCCTTGACAATCTTTGCAAGAAGGCAGAGGAGAGCGTTGACAGCGGTGTGAACTATATCATCCTCTCTGACCGTGATATCGACGAGACACACGCGGCAATACCTTCATTGCTTGCCGTAAGTGCTGTTCACCACTATCTGATCAGCGTGCAGAAGCGTGTGCAGACAGCCCTCATCGTTGAGTCAGGTGAAATACGTGAGGTGATGCACGCTGCATTGCTCCTCGGTTATGGAGCATCAGCCCTCTGTCCTTACATGACTTTTGCCGTTCTCGATCAGCTTGTCAAGACACACAAGGTACAGGAAGAGTATGCTACTGCCGAGAAGAACTATATCAAGGCAGTTGACAAGGGGCTGAAGAAGATCATGTCAAAGATGGGTATCTCAACGATCCGCTCTTATCGTGGTGCAAAGATATTCGAGTCAATAGGTCTTTCAGAGGAACTTTTGAAGACATACTTCGGAACAGAGATAAGCACAATCGGTGGTATCGGTCTGCGTGACATCGCAAAGGATGCTATCCGTCTTCACGATGAGGCATTCGTTCCAGATGAAATGCCTAAGTTCCTTCAGAATGCAGGTCTTTTCAACTATCGCAAGGATGGTATTCAACACGCCTGGAACCCAGAGACAATAGCCAACCTTCAGATTGCCACACGCCTCGGTTCTTACGCCAAGTTCAAGGAATGGGCAAAGAGTGTTGACGAGAAGGAGAAGCCAATCTTCATTCGTGACTTCTTCGGATTCAAGAAGGCGGCAAAGCCAACTCCGCTGGATGAGGTAGAGCCAGTAGAGTCAATCGTAAAGCATTTCGTGACAGGTGCTATGTCATTCGGTGCTCTCTCCATTGAGGCACACGAGGCACTTGCCATCGCTATGAATAAACTCGGCACCCGAAGCAACACAGGTGAGGGTGGTGAGGATAACGCACGCTACCACACAGAGGTTGACGGAGTGAGCCTGTCAAGTAAGACAAAGCAGATAGCATCTGGTCGTTTTGGCGTAACTGCGGAGTATCTCGTGAATGCTGAGGAGCTCCAGATCAAGGTGGCACAGGGTGCTAAGCCTGGTGAGGGTGGTCAGTTGCCTGGTTTCAAGGTGAACAAGATCATAGCCAAGACACGTAACGCTATTCCTGGAATCACTCTTATCTCACCTCCACCACATCACGACATTTATTCAATCGAGGACCTTGCTCAGCTCATCTTCGACCTTAAGAACATCAACCCAACGGCAGCCGTAAGCGTTAAGCTTGTTGCTGAGAGTGGTGTGGGAACTATCGCCGCCGGTGTGGCAAAGGCAAAGGCTGACCTCATCGTTATCTCAGGTGCAGAGGGCGGTACAGGTGCTTCTCCTGCTTCTTCCATGCGCTTCGCAGGTATCTCTCCTGAGATAGGACTTGCAGAGACACAGCAGACACTTGTGATTAACGGTCTGCGTAATCAGGTTCGTCTCCAGACCGATGGTCAGCTCAAGACAGCCCGCGATGTTATCATCATGGCTATGCTTGGTGCAGATGAGTTCTCTTTCGGTACGCTTCCACTGATCGTGCTCGGTTGCTTGATGATGCGTAAATGTAATACCAATACCTGTCCGGTGGGTGTTGCTACACAGGACGAGAAGCTCCGTGCTAAGTTCCGCGGTCATGCAGACTATGTGGTGAACTTCTTCACCTTCCTTGCACAGGAAGTTCGTGAGTACCTCTCAGAGATTGGTGTGAAGAACCTCAAGGATATTATCGGCCGTACAGATCTTATCGAGGTGAAGGCAGCTGATCCGGCAACAAAGCAGGGTACGATAGATTTCTCACGCCTCCTCCACAAGCCAGAGACCGACAAGGCACTTTACTGGGATCGTGGTCAATTTACTAAGGTTGAGGGTGTAAAGGATGAGGAGATTATCAAGGCTTGCGAGAAGGCAATAGAGAACAAGGAAGAGGTTAACCTCGACTATGCAATAAAGAATACAGACCGTGCCGTAGGTACGATGCTCTCAGGTGTAATTGCCAAGAAGTATGGGGAGGCAGGTCTTCCTGACGGAACTATCAACATCAAGTTCAAGGGCTCAGCTGGTCAGTCATTCGGCGCATTTGCCGTGAAGGGCGTGAACCTCAGACTTGAAGGTGAGACAAACGACTATTTCGGAAAGGGTCTCTCTGGTGGACGAATCTCTATCCTGCCACCATCACGCTATGATTCTGATTTCGTTGCAGAGGATAACATCATCGCAGGTAACACAGGACTCTATGGCGCAACGACTGGTGAGCTTTACGTGAACGGTAGGGTAGGTGAGCGTTTCGGCGTTCGTAACTCAGGTGCCATTGCCGTTATCGAGGGCGCAGGCGACCATTGCTGTGAGTATATGACAGGCGGTCGTGTGGTAGTGCTTGGTGAGACAGGTCGTAACTTCGCAGCCGGAATGTCAGGCGGTGTGGCTTATGTATGGGACAAGAACCACAACTTCGACTACTTCTGTAACATGGATCAGGTAGAGATCAACCTCGTAGAGGAGGCATCAGCTCGCAAGGAACTTCATGAGCTTGTTCGTCAGCACTATCTCTACACAGGTTCTGAGCTTGCCCGCCGTATGCTCGACGACTGGAACCACTACATCGAGGACTTCGTTCAGGTTGTTCCTATCGAGTATAAGCGTGTGCTTCAGGAAGAGAAGCTACGCGAGCTCCAGCAGAAGATCGCTGATATGCAGATTATTAATAACTAGGCCCACCCAGGCCCTCCCAAAGGGAGGGATGCGATATAGTATTGTTGATTAAAATACAATCTATATAGGGCAGTTTTAATAAAAAGCAAACATTTTCAATTAACATTATTCAATTGTAAGTTCTGATAGGCTTTTAACCGATTGGAATAAGCAATAAAATCTATAAAACATCCTTCCCTTTGGGAAGGCTTGGTTAGGCTTCAATATGGGAAATCCTAAAGCATTTTTGACCGTGCCTCGCGTTGAGGCTGGTTATCGACCAATAAATGACCGTATTCACGACTTCGGAGAAGTTGAGCAGACATTGAATACACACGACCGCAAGGAACAGGCTTCACGCTGTATGGATTGCGGTGTACCTTTCTGTCACTGGGCTTGTCCTCTTGGCAATAAGGCTCCTGAGTGGAACGACGCTCTCTACAAGGGCGACTGGGAACTGGCTTATCGTCGTTTGAATGATACAAACGATTTTCCAGAGTTTACGGGGCGTATCTGTCCGGCACTCTGTGAGAAGGCGTGTGTTCTTAACCTTACCGACCATGCGGCTACTACTAACCGTGAGAATGAGTGTGCAATAACAGAGGCTGCATGGCGTGAGAACTTCATCACTCCGCAGCAGTACAAGCGCAATGGCAAGACCGTTGCCGTTGTGGGTGCAGGGCCTGCGGGACTTGTTGCAGCCAACCGTCTCAACAAGTTGGGCTACAAGGTTACTGTATTCGACAAGAACGAGGCAGCTGGAGGTCTTCTCCGCTATGGTATTCCGAACTTCAAGCTCAACAAGGCTGTCATAGACCGTCGTATCAACCTTCTTGTAGAAGAGGGGATAGAGTTCAAGTATAACACCCCTGTAAACTTCAAGGGTGATAAGGTCTCAGAGGCTGACATCGAGAAAGCACTTGGTGCAAAGTTTGATGCAGTCGTTATCTCTACAGGTACCCCAACTGCACGTGACCTCAAGATTCCTGGTCGTGAATTGAAAGGCGTACATCTCGCTCTCGAACTCCTCTCACAGCAGAACCGTGTTCTTGCAGGCATGGAGTTCTCAAAGGAAGAGCGCGTAACGGCAAAGGGCAAGAACGTACTCGTAATCGGTGGTGGTGATACTGGTTCTGACTGTATCGGAACATCTCACCGTCAGGGTTGTAAGAGCGTTACCCAGATTGAGATTATGCCAAAGCCAGTAGAGGGACCGGAAGACCCTCAGAACCCTTGGCCAAACTGGCCTCGCACTCTGAAGACCACCTCTTCACACGAGGAAGGCTGTGTTCGTCGCTGGAACATCAACTCCCTTGAGTTCCTTGGCGAGAACGGCAAGCTAACAGGTGTGCGTGTTCAGCCAATCGACTGGAAACCAAACCCAGAGGGCGGTCGTCCTATCATGGTTGAGGCAGGAGAGCCAGAGATCATCAAGGCAGAGATTGTCTTCCTTGCTATGGGGTTCCTCAAGCCACAGCAGCCGGAGTTCCCAGCCAATGTCTTTGTATGTGGTGATGCTGCCAATGGTGCAAGTCTCGTAGTTCGTGCTATGGCAAGCGGTCGCGATGCAGCAAAGAAGGTGGATGAATTTTTAAAGTAAAAATACAAAAAGGAGATCCATTCCCAAATATCTCAAATAAACACCTTTGGGCGGACGTTCACGTTGAGTGAATGTGCGCCCTTTTTGCTTCCTAAATCGCTCTATTTACTGCATTTATAGTTAAAATTGGGGTGAAAATAACATTTCTTTGGGTAAATGCTGATAAAAGTCGCACTTTAATGATTGTTATTCTAAATATTTTTCATATCTTTGCACCCAGAACTATTTGTTGTCTCTGTAAGTAAATCTTGGATTGAGGTATTGAACCTGAGACTATTTAATGTTTGTATGTTGAACTATAAATAAAACACCAAAATATGAAAAAGATATTTTTTGTTTTTGCCATGCTGTTTATGACAGTTATAAGTGCATTGGCTGAGGAATCGACCGAAACATTCTATACATCAACTGGTACTACTTATGGTGGTGGTCATTTCACTATTGAGGGGACATATTGTGATGGAGATGGTTTGTTTCTCCATGATGGTAACACGATTACTATAAAGGCAAAAAATGGTGAGAAAATCACAAGGGTGGAATGTCATATAGGCTATGGAGCTCATGGCTTAGGAGAATATGGTAGAAAAATAACTAATCCTAATCATGAGGAGTTTGATTGTGATTATGATGATTACAATTTCACCATAAACAATGTCAATGCTACCTCGCTGGTCATCTCTAGCAATATTACGGGTAATGATTATAGTGATTATCTTCAGATAGATGAAATAACTGTTTATTATGAACTCGAAAATGCGGGGAATAACGGAGAAAATAACGGTCCTTCTATACCGGATGACTATGTGCAAACCGAAAGTTTTGCCAATGGAGGTGAATATTTGGGCGACAACATTAAGGTGGAAGGTAATGCCAATGGCCTGTATATAGGTAATGGTAAGACCATAACCATAAGCCCAAATAACGACAATGATGTAAGAATCTTTAAAGTGGATCTTGAGTTTAGTAATCAGTTTAATGGAACAATCAATAGTCTGGATGGTTCTGTTGTAGAAGGTAGTGGATCAAACACGACAATAAGCAATATTTTCTCACCAAGTTTGACTATTTCAAGCCCTGATGGTAGTGGACAGATTAGTAATATCACAGTATATTATGTGAAGATGTCAGAAGAAAAAAATCAGGCCTTTGCTACAAAAAATGGGACGGAATATATTGTAGCTGATGGTCGTATTAATGTAATTGGCACAGAATGCACTGGTGGATACGGTTTGGATATAGATGGAGGTCAAAGCGTTACCATAACATCAAACTATGGCGCGGAGATTTCAAAGGTGGAATTGCATCTTTACTATCATGAAGGTCTAGATATCGAAAGTACTGTAGGTAAAGTTACAGGGAAAAATAAAGACTGGACAATAAGTGATATCAATTCGTCAAGCCTGACGATTTCTTATCCAAAATATTATGAAACAGATGAATTTATACAGATTGATAGAATCACAGTATATTACAAGGAACCTGTAATTAATTCTGAGATGGTAGTGGCAGCAAGTCCAGGTGAGGGTTTCTACTGGACTACATTCTATAGCAATGCCTGCAACTATCAGGCACCAGAGGGTACTGAGGTGTATAAGGTCAACCTTAATGGCACTAAGATCACAATGAATAGGATAGAAGACGGCATAGTGACTAGGTGTCAGGGCGTGGTATTGAAGAGTACGACAGAAAATATCACTATGACCAAGACTGACGAAGAAAGCTCTGATGATTATTACGGCAACAGCCTTTGGGGAACTTCTTCCCGTATTACCAACCCTGACCCTGGTAACGTATATGGACTTGGCTATAAGGAGTCAGCGGGTGTGGCTTTCTATAAACTTAAGAGCACGGGTACAATTGGCGCAAATAAGGCGTATCTTAAGGCTAATAGTAGTGCTGCTGCTAATGCGTTCTTCACCTTTGACTTTGACGCAACCGCTACAGGCGTGGATAGTATTAATGCGCAAGAAAACGAGGAGAATGCAGAAGTGAAGATATATGACCTTCAGGGACGTCGCGTGGCTAATCCTGGAAAGGGTATATATATAGTGAATGGTAAGAAAGTATTAATGAAGTAAACACTTTAATTAGAATATGACTATGAAGAAGATATATGTAAAGCCCTTTATGAAGGATCATAAACTTCTGCAAACAAACCATCTGCTTCTCAGTGCCAGTAAAAATGATGGCAAGCCAGATGAAGAAATACAGGATGATGATGAACTTGACGAGGTTTTTTAAGCGCTTCGTTTAATATCCATGTGATATTTAGAATATATGCCAAGGTGCCTTTGCTTTATAGCAAGGGCACTTTTGTTTTCCCCTTTTCTCTGCTAAAAGTCATAAGATACTCCATCGCTACTCCATATCAAGTCCATATCAACTCCATCGAAACGATGGACTTACGATGGAGTAACGATGGAGTATCTAGGGAGGAAGATGGGAGGAAAATGGGAAGAAGAAGGGAGGGGAATGAATGGAAAATGGATGGGGAAAGAGAATGGACTGGGAGGGCTTTGCGAGTTTTTTCCTGATTTTTTTGGTTAGTTCAATAATTCTTTATATCTTTGCAGCGCATTTGGTTCTTCACCGTTCATATTCATGCCGCATTTTCATTAAAAATGCACGCATTAAGTAATGCACGCGTCGGAGCTAAGACGGGAATGCAGTGAGAATCTGCAACATTACCCGATGCTGTGAGTCCTTTCTTGCAACTCCGACACACCAAGTCACTGGATGATTGTCCGGGAAGACGTGTCGGATAAGGATAAAGTCAGAAGACCTGCCATTTGCGATTTAAACGCGTGTCCGCGGGATCACGGGCATTGACGGAAACACATAAAAATTTATACATGATTAGAAAAGTACTTGTTGCTAATCGTGGTGAAATAGCAATACGCGTGATGCGTTCCTGCTATGAGATGGGCATACGCTCAGTTGCAGTCTATAGTACTGCCGACCGCTTGTCACGCCACGTTTTATTCGCCAACGAGGCAGAATGTATTGGAGGAGCCCAGAGCTCTGACAGTTATTTGAACATTGATCACATCCTTGAGGCTGCCCACAAGCATCAGGTGGATGCAATCCATCCTGGCTATGGCTTCCTTTCGGAGAATTCCGAGTTTGCACGCCGTTGCGTGGAAGAAGGTTTTGTGTTCATTGGTCCAAAGCCGGAGACCATGGATTTGATGGGTGATAAGATCAGCGCCCGTCAGACTATGATTAAGGCAGGTGTACCCGTTGTGCCCGGAACAGAAGAACCTCTGAAGAGTGCCGAGGAGGCTATAGAGGTTGCGCGTAAGATTGGTTTCCCCGTCATGCTTAAGGCAAGCATGGGTGGCGGTGGAAAGGGCATGCGTCTCATTGAGCGCGAGGAGGATGTCGTTGAGATGTACAACGCTGCTCGTAGTGAGGCTCGTTCAGGATTCGGTGACGATACCGTGTATATCGAGAAGTTTGTTGAGGAACCTCATCACATCGAGTTCCAGATTCTCGGTGACAAGCATGGCAATGTCATCCACCTCTATGATCGTGAGTGCTCTGTTCAGCGCCGTCATCAGAAGGTAGTGGAGGAGTCTCCATCACCATTCCTTGACTACAACCTCCGTATGGAAATGGGTGCTAAGGCTGTTGCAGCTGCGAAGGCTGTAGGCTACGAGGGAGCTGGTACTATCGAGTTCCTTGTTGACAAGCACCATAAGTTCTATTTCCTTGAGATGAACACCCGTCTTCAGGTGGAGCATCCTATAACAGAGGAGGTAGTGGGTGTTGATCTCGTTAAGGAGCAGATTCGTATTGCTGATGGTCAGCCGCTTCGCTATAAGCAGGAAGACCTTCGCCAACATGGTCACGCTATCGAGTGCCGTATCTGTGCAGAGGATACAGAGCATAACTTCATGCCATCGCCTGGTATCATCCGTCAGCTCACAGAGCCACACGGAATAGGTACACGTATCGACTCATACGTATATGAGGGCTATGAGATTCCTGTTCACTACGACCCTATGATTGGTAAGCTCATCGTTTGGGCTACAACTCGTGAGTATGCCATCGAGAGAATGCGTCGTGTGCTCTATGAGTATAAGATAACAGGTCTGACAACCAACATCCGCTATCTGCGTCGTATCATCGACGTACCTGAGTTCAAGGAGGGTAACTATAACACCCACTTCATTGAGCGTAACGAGGAGCGTCTTCGTCCACGTTCAGGCTTCAAGAACGACTCAGAGCCAATGGCTGTCATAGCAGCTTATATAGATTATCTCATGAACCTTGAGGAAAATACATCTGTAAGTCCTACGAATGACGGCTCTGCAATAAGCAGATGGCGTGCATTTGGATTGCAGAAGGGAGTACTGAGGGTGTAATAAAACTGCCTCTCCCCTCGCCCTCCCCCGTAGGGAGGGAGCCGCTGACGCCAGTTCGGCTTTTGACGGCGAGGGGATTGGCTCATAAAATTAAGAAACAAATCGGGATAAGCCCCCCTTTTAGCAATCCGGCTCCCTCCCTACGGGGGAGGGCGGGGGGAGAGGCCTTGGAAATTCAAGTTGGAAATAAACTTCAGGAAGTAACCCTTCTGAGCAAGGAGGGAAACAAGGTGAGCATCAGCATCGATGGAAAGGTATATGACGTTGATGTGGCTATGCTTCAGAATGGCACATGCTCACTTATATATGGAGGCAACTCCTATAATGCCGAACTCATCAAGGGTGAGGGTGGCAAACACTATACAGTAAACCTCAACTACTCTGCCTATCAGATCGATATCCTCGATTCACAGGCTAAGTATATGAGAATGCGCAAACATCAGGGTGATGCTATTCAGGCTGATACCGTTACCGCTCCAATGCCTTGCAAGATCGTTAAGGTATATGTAAAGAAGGGCGACAAGGTGAAGGCTGGCGATATGCTCTTCACCATGGAGGCTATGAAGATGCAGTCAAACTACAAGGTGGCAACCGACTGTACTATCAAGGATGTCCTCATTGCAGAGGGCGATACAGTTCGCGCAGAACAGGTTCTTATTAAACTGGAGGTAGAAAATGCAGAATAAACTTACAGCAAGAGAGAGAATAGAAACCCTGCTCGACAAGGGTACATTCGTCGAGATGGACAAGCACGTAGTGCATCGTTGCAACGATTTCGGAATGGATCAGAAGCGCTTTGAGGGCGATGGTGTCATTTCCGGCTACGGTAAGATTGACGGTCGTATCGTCTTCGTATATGCTTTTGATTTCAGCGTTCTCGGAGGTTCTCTCTCTGCTGCCAACGCTCAGAAGATAGCTAAAGTGCAGGATCTTGCACTCAAGAATGGCGCACCAATTATTGGTCTTAACGATTCTGGTGGTGCACGAATTCAGGAAGGCGTAGAGTCGCTTACAGGCTTCGCACATATCTTCCGTCGCAACGTGATGGCAAGTGGTGTTATTCCACAGATTAGTGCAATTATGGGCCCTTGTGCAGGTGGTTCTTGCTATTCACCAGCACTTACCGACTTCATCCTTATGGTGAAGGGACAGAGCCAGATGTTCGTAACCGGTCCTAATGTTGTAAAGGCTGTGACAAACGAGGATGTAGATAAGGAAACCCTCGGCGGAGCAATGACACATAACTCTGTTAGCGGTGTCAGCCATTTCATCTGTAATGATGACGAGGAGACTCTTATGACTATCCGTGAGCTTATCGGATTCATTCCTTCAAACAATATGGAGGATGCTCCTGTACGCTCTATTACAGATGAGGTTACACGTGTATGTCATGAGCTTGACAACGTGGTTCCTACTGATCCAAATATGCCTTACGACATTCACGACATCATCGAGCCTGTCTGCGATCAGCAGTATTTCTTCGAGGTGCAGTCGGAGTTCGCAAAGAATATTGTCGTAGGTTTCGGACGTATTGCAGGTCGTACAGTCGGTTTCGTGGCTAACCAGCCAAACTATCTCGCAGGTGCTCTCGACATCGACGCTTCTGATAAGGCTGCTCGTTTCATCCGTTTCTGTGATTGCTTCAACATCCCTCTCATCGCTATTGAGGATGTTCCTGGCTTCCTCCCAGGTGTTAAGCAGGAGCACAATGGTATCATCCGTCATGGAGCAAAGATCGTGTATGCGTTTGCAGAGGCAACCGTTCCAAAGATAACTCTTATCACACGTAAGGCTTACGGTGGTGCGTATATCGTTATGAACTCAAAGTGCATTGGTGCTGATGTGAACCTTGCATATCCAACAGCTGAGATTGCCGTTATGGGTGCAGAAGGTGCTTGCAACATTCTCTATCGCAAGGCTACTCCAGAGGAGCGTGCTCAGAAGATTGAGGAGTATAGAGAGAAGTTCGCTAATCCGTTGCCAGCAGCACAGCTCGGTTATATTGACGAGATTATCCAGCCATGTGATACCCGTATCCGTCTCATTCAGGCTCTCGAGATGACTCGCAACAAGAACCAGAGTAATCCTCCGAAGAAGCACGGAAATATTCCAATGTAGTATATTGAAAAAATATATATAAAGTATTGTGTATTGTATTAAGTAGATTATTAGTCATGAAGAAAGCGCCCGAACTGTGAAGTCCGAGCGCTTTCGCATTTTTACACTTGACAGTTATTAAAAAAGCGTAAAAATAGTGTATGTTGGCAATAGAATTATTGTAATTAGAAGAAAAAGATGTAATTTTGCACACATGCTTAATAAATACAGGTGTGCAGAATCCTCCTCGCTATATGGAGAACCTACATACCATCAAACCTAAATTCGTATAAATGTTTAAGAAAATTCAGATGATGGCTATTACGCTCACGATGTGTAGCGTAGCCAGTGCCCAACAGTCAAACGTCAATCTCAGTTACAACCCGCAGAAGGATACCGAGGGACTTGTTCCTTTTAGTGCCTCGCTCAACTCTCCACAGGTGAACGATGACCATACCGTCATCTTCCGCATCAAGGCACCACAGGCGAGTGAGGTCAAGTTGTCTGGTGCAATGCTCACGGTAATGCATCAGCGAAATCCGCTGCCGTTCACAAAGAGCGACGACGGCATCTGGACACTTAAGATTGGTCCGCTGCCGGTGGATATGTATCAGTACAACATCATCATTGACGGCGTGAGCGTGGCAGATCCAAACAACACCTATGCCGCATTCACAGCAATGCCTCCCTACAGCGAACTCATCATTCATGGAGACGGGCCTCAGTGGTATGATGCAAAACCTGTGCCTCACGGTTCCATCACCCGCCACATCTATACAAGTTCGGTGACAGGTGGTGAGCGTGACATGTACGTTTACACTCCTCCTATGTTTGATCCGAATAAGAAGTACCCTGTGCTCTATCTTATGGGAGGTAGTGGCGAGCTGCCATCCAATTGGATGTACGATGGTCGTGTGAATTTCATCATGGATAACCTACTTGCAGAAGGGAAGTCAACCCCGATGATTATTGCAATCATCAACAATCAGGTTGTGCATCGCAACCATCCGAAGCATGCCGACCTCACATTCGATATTATGGCACGTGAGTTGCGCGAGGTCATCGTGCCTTTCGTGGACAGCCACTACAACACTATAGCCAATCCACACGGACGTGCCATCTCTGGACTGTCCATGGGAGGTCGCCATACTATGTTCAGCGGACTTGAGAAGAACCTCGATCTGTTCGCTAACTTCGGTGTTCTCAGCGCAGGCGATGCTGACCCAGCAAAGACTATGCCTGTATTCATGAATACTCCTAATGTGAACGACAAGATTGACTACCTCTTCGTTGGACAGGGTACCGAAGAACAGTCAGGTTTCTTCAATGTTCGTGTCAAGGGATTCATCGATGCTCTGAATGCCCGCAATATCAAGCACGAATACTATGCTGGCGGACATGGCGGTCACGACTGGTCAACATGGCGTCATCTCCTCTATTACAGATTCCTCCCAAATCTGTTTAAAGGGACTAAGTAATGTAACGTGAGTTCGACGAATTCCTTCTATATGGCAGCAAGCACCAAAGATGCGTATTCGCCGAACTCACGTTAAGTATCGCGATGAACCTCTCATTTTTTCACTCTTAGAAAGGGAGCTTCGTCGAGTATGGATTCCTTTTTCTTTATCCCAAATTTTCGAATTATTTTTTTGCTGAACTCAACAAGCTGCGTAAGTCGGGATGAAGATTTACGTTAATTTATGGTTGGGAGGAGGGAAGGTATATAGAACTCTTCTTGTACTTGTTTTGAGGAAAAGGGGTTGGGAGTCTCTGTAAAAACGAAGAAAATGTTGTAACAGAATTCGCATAGTTTGCAAAGGAATGATTACATTTTTCTAAGATTTGGCTGCATTTTGTATTTATAATGTAAAAAAATAGTATGAAAATTTGTATATTTTGTTTTTTTGCTGTACTTTTGCAGACGGATAAAGTAAGAATACTTTTTTGCCGATGATTTTTTAATTACAAATTTATATAAGCACTAAGAACATATAGTGTAAAACGTTACAATTATTATGAAGAAATTAATTATTTCAGGTTTGGCGATGTTTATGTCGCTTACTTCTGTTATGGCTCAGGAGGAAACAGGTATTGGTAATCATCTTGGTTGGGGTGTCGGCTTCGGTACAGAGGGTTTTAATGCTAGTATCGCTACTGACTTGACTCAGTATGCAGAGTTGGAGTTTGGTGTAAACTATGCTCCAGGATTCTCTCGCAAGAGCGATGGTGGCGTGTTCCACTCTCCAGGGACAAAAGATGTAGATATACATCGCAAATATATAAATTATGAAAACAACAAGCCTGTTAATGTTGGTGTAAAGACGAGCATTAACCGTGCAACTCTTGATTTCAAGGGTAGTGTTTATCCATTCGCAACAAGTGAGAATTTCTCTTCTGATTTGTTCGTTTCTCTTGGTATTTCTTTTGCAAGCAAGGAAATTGCAACAATAGAGGGCTCATGTACTTCTACAGGTATTTCTGATGATGATTTGAATCAGAAATTGTTTGTAAGAGCTGGTAAGTTCATGCTTCCTGTTGACTATGACAAGAATAATGGTGAGCTTGTAGTTGACGGCTCTTGCCGTGTGAATAGCGTTCGTCCATACGTAGGACTTGGTTATGGTCGTCTCGTTCCAAAGAACAATCTTGGCTTCCGTGTTGAGGCTGGTTGCCAGTTCTCTGGTAGCGTGAAGGTATATCACAATGACGAGGAAGTTGAACTTCTTAGTAAGTATAATATTGAGGCAAAAAGTACCGCAAAGAACTTCATGGACTTCTTCTCTGTATATCCTGTCCTCAAGGTTTCTCTTCGTGGAAAGTTCTTCTAAGCAATCAGATTTATATAATATAAGGAAGGCTCGCACAAATCAATGTGCGGGCCTTCTTCTTTTATTCGTTTTAATTTTCGGAAAAATTTGGAGATTACATTTTTTTTGTATATCTTTGCACTCGCAAATTTGCTAATGGATCACCTAATAGCCAGTTTGGAGAGATGCTCGAGTGGCTTAAGAGGCACGCCTGGAAAGCGTGTATACGTCAAAAGCGTATCGGGGGTTCGAATCCCCCTCTCTCCGCTGTTATAATGTCGTCACTTGCTGATTTTCAGTTAGTTACGACATTTTTCTTTCCTTGAATTCCCAAAATCAGACCCGTAACATATTGAAAAACACGAAGATACAATAAAATCTAATTCTTAAAGTTTCCTGATGTCTGCGAAGAATTCCTGTTATAATCTGTGCTATTATGTATTAAAAGCATCTTTTCTTGCAAGATTACAGGTCTTTTAGCGAGTCTAAGTCTTGTCTGAAGATATAAAAAGACATACTCTTCCTGTTACTTAGATACCAAAAGAGTAGTCTCTTGCATGGCTAATCATCTTGTTCTTGGTATGAAAACATAGAAAGAGAGAAAAGAAAAATCCCCACACCGCCAAGGAATCAAGAGTAACTGGTGGAGATGTGGGAAGCATAATACAGACTATGCTATTTTAGTTCATATTCTGTGTATTTTACTTCTTTATAATGATAGAGTATGAAATTAAAATCATCCGCAAGATACAATTTGTCCTTATAAATAATATATGGATGTGGAGTGCCTTGCTCAACTCTATAAACATTAGCCTTTTGTGTATCTATAATTTTATTATATACAATCCACGGACCAAATACCACGCTCTCGTATTTATATTTATTATAATCATTAGTATCCACAAGCATCAATAAGTGTTTAGAGTTTATTGCAAAACATATTGAGTCATAATCAGACACAGACAAACTCGCTTGCACTTCTTTTGGCAATTCTTCATAAGCAAGTTCTCGATTTGGAAGTTTGCTTAGCCTATAATCATAATCTGTACAAGATGTAAGAAGTACAACAAATACAAACAATGAATGTATTAAGCGTTGATAATCAGCAACTTCCTCGTTAAATGGTAGAAAAGTGAATTGACGAATTTGAAATGTGCAAAAACGGGAGCAGATTTAACGAATTTAACCTTCATTAAAAGGGTGCGTACGTTTAATAGGCTACAACAATTGCACTAAAAACGCCAGAACAAACATGGTATGTGTTCTGGCGTTGAATGAAATAGGATTGCTTTATTTCAGTAGTTCTTCTGGATAGGTTGGCATGGCTCCATTCTGTGTGCAGACGTAGGCGGAGACCTGAACGGCGGTACGATGGGCCTCAGGCACGGACTTGCCGTTGAGGATGCTGCCCACGAACGAGCCGGTGAAAGAGTCTCCAGCTCCTACAGTGTCGGCCACTTTGACCTTAGGCGTTTCCTGGAAGGATACGTGACCAGAAGTGAATACGTAACTGCCGTTAGTGCCACAGGTGAGAACGAGCATGTCGAGGTTGTACTTGCCCAGAATGAGCCAGCACTTGTTCTCGATGTCAAGACCGGGATAGCCAAACATACGGCCGATAAGCACCAGTTCCTCATCATTAATCTTCAAGATATTGCAACGCTGGAACGACTCACGCAGAATCTCTTGCGTATAGAATTGTTGGCGTAGGTTGATGTCGAAGATCTTCAGGCAGTCAGGGGGTGTGGCGTCAAGGAACTTCTGGATGGTCTCACGGCTCACCACATTGCGCTGGGCTAATGAGCCGAAGCAGACGGCGCGGCAGTTACGGGCAATCTCGGCGATGTCGTCATCGAAGGGGATGTTGTCCCAAGCCACGTTTTCCTTGATGTCATACGTGGGAATGCCCTGCTCGTCGAGCTGCACCTGCACCGTGCCGGTGGGATAAGGTACGCGAGGCAGCAGGTCGTTCAGGCCGTGGTCCTTCAGGGCCTCGATGGTCTCGTCTCCTAATTTGTCCTCGCCGAGTGCGCTGACGGCGATGGTGTTGTCCATGCCCAGGAACTGCCCGGCATGATAGGCGAAGTTGGCAGGTGCGCCACCAAGTTTCTTACCTTCGGGAAGTACATCCCACAGGACTTCTCCGAGTCCTACTACATAACGTTTGTTCATATTCTATGCGGTTTTTAATTAAACTTCGTTTTTTGTTCTCTCGCCATGACATAGTCCGAACAAGTTCGGCTCTGTGCATGACTTATCGAGAACATTGTTTGATATACGTAAAGAGATAGATGACACCCACAGCCATCACCAATACGGCACCGGCCTGTCCCATTGCGTCGCTTAAAAGGCCCATGAAGAGCGGGAAGATGGTGCCGCCGAAAAGGCCCATAATCATCAGGCCCGATACCTCGTTCTGCTTCTCAGGCATCGACTCGAGGGCGGTGGCGAAGCACATGGAGAAGACGTTAGAATTGCCGTAGCCTACAAGGGTGATGGCAGCATAGAGCATCCACTTCTCCGTACCCACAAACAGGCCGCACATTGACAGGGCCATCATACAGACGGAGATGATGAAGAATGTACGCATCTTCAGCACACGCAGGAAGAATGAGCCCGTCAGACAGCCTATGGTACGGAAGATGAAGTAGAGCGAGGTGGCAAAGGCGGCCTCATTGAGCGTCATGCCCAGTCGCTCCATCAGGATTTTCGGAGCGGTAGTGTTCGTGCCCACGTCGATACCCACATGGCACATAATGCCAAGGAACGACAGCAGTACGATGGGCGTGCCCAACAGCTTGAAGCACTCCACAAAGGTTGACGGTTTGCCCTCCACTGGCGGCTCCTCAATGGGTGTCACGAAGAGCAGTATCGTGGAGAGTATGCCTACGACAAAGAAGATGCCAAAGAGCACGCGCCAGTTTAGCCCGAACTCAGGGATGACCATCGTGGCACCCCACATAGCCAGATAAGGCGCCGAGAACGAGGCGATGGCCTTGATGAACTGTCCGAAGGTGAGCGTCGAGGCAAGGTTGCCGCCACCCATCACGGTCGACACCAGCGGGTTGAGCGAGGTCTGCATCAGGGCGTTGCCGATTCCGAGCAGCGAGAAGGCTACGAGCATTACGCCGAAGTTCTCGCCAAACAGCGGGATGAACAGCGACAAGACCGTCACCACGAGCGAGAGCAGCACGGTCTTTTTACGACCGATCTTATTCATCAGCATACCCGTGGGCACACTGAAGATAAGGAACCAGAAGAACACGAGCGAGGGGAACACGTTGGCTACAGAGTCCGTTAGCCCCAGATCTTCCTTCACATAGTTGGAGGCGATGCCCACCAGATCCACGAAGCCCATGCAGAAGAAGCAGAGCATCACAGGAATCAGATAAATGGATTTGTTTTGATTGCCCATATTGTTTTAGTATTTGATTTCGTAAATAGTTACTTTTCCGCCCTTCACCTTAATATTATTATAGGGTTCCGAGGGGAACACGAGGTTGGTCATGGCCATCTTGCCGTCGGCATCGAAAGCCTCGATGGAGCAGCGGTCGATGAACAGGCGCAGCTGCTTGATCTGGCCGTAGGTGGGAGCTGTGGTGACGCAGGGGAAGGCCTCGCTGAAGCTCACGTCGCCGCTCTTCGTGCGGTCCATGCAGAACGTCTGCTTGGCTGCATCGTATTTCATGATGACCTGCTCGCCCTTGGCGTTCGACAGCACGATCTCTGCCTGTCCCTTCACGTCGACCAGGATTTCGCAGGCCTCCGTGGGCTTCTTCGCCTTGGCACCGCGCACGGCCAGCATCTCCTTCGAGGGCACCACGCTGACGTAGGTCTCCTCGCCGCAGGTGAACAGGCCGAGGTCGCGGGGAATGCTGTTGGCCGAGCGGAACTGCTTCGTGGGCACCTGGTTGGCATACTGCCAGTTCGACATCCACGCCAGCACGGTGTGGCGGTTGTCGGGAGCATTGTAGAACGAGACTGTGGCATAGTGGTCCTTGCCGTAGTCCAGCCACTTCGTCACCTTCGGCATCGACTCGCAGGTGAACTTATGGCCGTCGAACTGGCCGACGAAATACTGCGTGGCCGAGCCGCCAAAGGGACCGCCGGGGTTGATGTTGCACAGCAGCACCCACTTTTTGGTCGTTTGGTCGTTTGGTTGTTTGGTTGTTTGGGTAAGAGGGAAGAGGTCGGGGCACTCCCATACGCCGCCGTGGTTGCCATACTCCTTACCGAAAGACGACTCGTACTTCCATGTCTTCAAATCTGGTGATGAGTAGATTCGCATCTCCTGTCCCACTGCGAGGATGAGGTTCCAGGCCTTGACATCCTCGTTCCAGAACGGACGAGGGTCGCGGAAGTCCTTGTCTTCGGCAGTCAGCACGGGGTTTCCCTCATACTTCGTAAACGTCTTACCGCCATCATTCGAGAAGGCTATACACTGCGCCTGCACGTCACCGCCAAAGGGAGTGGGACGGCTGGCAGTATACATAGCGACAACGTTGCCCCGATCTACCACACATGATCCGCTGAACATCGTCCCCCACACGTCGGGAGTCAGTGCCACGCCCTCATCCTTCCAATGGATGAGGTCGGTAGAGATGGAGTGGGCCCAGTGCATATTACCCCACATAGAACCGTAGGGGTTGTACTGATAGTACAGATTCCAGGTACCGTCTTTATAAAACATCCCATTAGGGTCATTCATCCATCCGCGCTTGGGCGTATGGTGGTACAGCGGGCGAAACTTCTCATCAATCAGCGCATAGTCCGCATCATCGTTCTGTACCAGCTTCTTGAAGCACACGCTTCCCGTCGGCACATTCTGCACGCAGATTCGCAGTGCCTCCTTGCCATGATACGGCTGCAAGTCGAGTGCTACATAATAGTCCACCTGCTCACGAGCCATACGTACGTTCTGCTCCATCAGCAACATACCGTTCACGATAACCTGCACCTTCCCTTCAGGAGCTGACTCCTGGATGGGCAGCCACAGATAGCGTCCAGTGTTCTTCGGCGTCACGATGCTCTGCTCACAAGCCTGAGGTATCACCGTCTGAGCCTTGGCCATTGTCAGCGTCATGACTGCTGTCAGTGTCATTAAACATCTTTTCATCATGTTCATTTGTTTTTAGTTATTAATATTCTGCTGTAAAGATACAGGATTTCTCGCTAAAACGCTGTCATTTCTGTTACATTTGCTATAAATAATCGTTCGTTGTAACAATTCTTTTATAAATGTTATCCTGAAAAGCAATCTTTTCCTTACCAACTAACTAAATACTAATAATGAATCAATATCTATTCTTTTTAACCAAAACCTTTTTCCCGTTGACGATATACAGGCCCTTGCTGGGACTATCTACGTGCTGCCCAGCGAGGTTATAAGCTTTACCATCCACTTTCTCACTATCCATTAGCGTAGCGCTGACACCCGTGGTTTCTTTCTTGACGAGCACGATGGCTGTGAAGTTGAAGGGATTGCCGCCTTCCTTGTTGCACTGAACCATGAGCCTGTCAACGTCAGCCAGCTTTGCAGTCATATCAATGCCCTCAAGGCTGAGTTCGACATACTCGTTAGTCATGGTCATCGTCGTCTGATCACCCAACTTGCCGCCATCCCCCCACTTGGTAAGCACATTGATGACATAATCCGTGCGGTTAGCCTCCGAATAGAAGCGGATAGCCTTGTAGTCGCTCCAGTTGATACCATCGAATGAGGTCTTGGCCACCTCTAACGTACTCCATTCGTCCATCCAGAAGTAGCCTGTCCATACTGTGTTCCCATCGATATTGTCCTTGCCGTCGCCATACCATACCTTGGTAGCGGTGAAGCCCTTGCCACAAATCTCCATTCCGTGCTCCTTCAGACAGGCAAGCATTCCCGGGGTGATGAACACTTCCATTTCGTGCTGGTCGGCATAGAGAAAGTGGGCGTAGCGTGTGCCTGGCAGCATGCCGCCGTTCGAGTGCAGTTCAATAACTTCTCCCGTGGCATCTT
>Ga0256407_10002994_pt1 | contig 30915 bp, 26 predicted proteins | sample RumenRJG_04DNA_FD_193489 | JGI IMG/M metagenome (GOLD analysis project Ga0256407, IMG submission 193489) | Bovine rumen microbial communities from Lethbridge, Alberta, Canada - RJG_04 | ecosystem: Host-associated > Mammals > Digestive system > Stomach > Rumen | place: Canada: Alberta...
CTGGTGGAGCGCTTTTGTCGTGCTGATAGTGATATGGTAATACCCGCTGCGGCTATAGTCGTGTGAATGGCTGCGCCGCTTCATGTTATGCGCTGTCGGCTTTCTGACGTCCTTGTCCATGATCCGTTGTTATCTGTATGGGTACAAAGGTACGAATAAATCCCGATAATCTAATCAGACCATCGGGAATTTATGAATTATTTGCAGACGGCCTGGGCAATGCAGTTCAGGGTCTTGTCGTCACGTCCCTTCGATAGCTTCAACGTGTAGGCGATGTATTTTCCATATGTACCATGCCGACAATAATAGACCCAAGAAGACTGGTATAAACGATGCTTCAGCCCCAAAGGCTCCACCTGTAAGCCAGTCAGGGCCGCTAACTGTTGACTTCAAGAGGGAAGCTCCTAAATCTTTACCAGATACCTCAAAACCGAAAATATTGCCTTGCGTGAAATTCCATGCCCAATGAATGCCGATAGGAAGCCACAATGTTCCTGAATATTTGTATGCTGCGCCCAGAAGGAGTCCTGCTTCCACGGCGATGGCCAACGATGACCACAGGGTCGCGTTAGGCTCGGAAAAATGTATGAAACCAAAAACCACCGAAGATACAATCAGAGCCGCCACATAGCCCCATTTCTCATCAATCCAGCGGAAGAGTACCCCTCGGAACAGAATTTCTTCCCCTGTTCCTACCAACAGAAAAAGGAAGAATGCCGATACGATTTGCATTGGCTTGTCTGTTTCTATGTTATCGATGCGATATAGGCCCAAAAGCATCATTATCAATACTACACTAACAAAGAAACCGAATCCAACTCCAAGACCTTTTGCCGTATCCTGCGCAAAACGTCTGAAGGGAATATCCATTGCTTTATGTTTCTCAAACCATTTTACAAATAATGCATAAAGCCCTATCATAGCAATGGAAGAAACCACGCCAACTATACTTTGCACCCACAGATTGTCAATAGCCAGAAACACTAACTGAGCGAAGGAATACATGAGTATGGCGAGTACCAGACTTACCACCAGTAGCAGCGCCCATTTCCAGACGCGCATTGTTTTAATTGTAGAAGTATTCATATTGATAATGATTCTTCTATTATGCTCTTTTGCTGGCAAAGATACAAATAATTTCTGAGATTAAAGCACGAAGTCCCTGAAAATACACATTAATAAAATGAAAAAGAGCTAGTAGCGTCACAGCGTCCCGCGTCCCATCGTCCCATTAAGGTCGATGGGGATGTCGGACGGTGGGGGATGAAGTACAGAGGTTGATGGTGGGTGGAGTACAGGGGATATTGGTGGAGGTTAGTAGTATTATAAATATTATTATATTATAATATAATAATATTCTTAAAGGGGGTCAGTGCGCAGGTCGAACATGCTTAATGGGACGTTGGGACGATGGGACGTGTGGCGCTGGCGTGAGGAAGTTGTGAATTAACAAATTTTTGCACTACAAAGCGCGTTGGATTTGGAAACACGATGAAATTTTCGTACCTTTGTAACGTCAATGAGAACGATGGAATGGGCGCGGCAAGCAGGAAAAATTATCGCCCTGGCCAAGCAGAAAATTCTCCCTGGGCAGGCCGCAAAAACGAAGTCCTATCGGCGACAGGAGACAACAAACCTATGTTTAACTAAAATTTTTTACAGATTATGGCACTGAAAGTAAAAGCAATTGAGAAGAAAATCAAATTTAGTAAGACCGACGAAGGCGTGTGGCGCTACGTGATGAGCCCCGAGCTGTACACCCCGCTGAGTCAGGCGAAGGTCATCAAGGAAGCCGCCCTGCGCAGCGGTGTGAGCCGAGGCGTGATGCAGGCCTGCTGGGATGCAGCCGGTGAGGTGATCAAGGCGTGGGCAACGGAAGGCCACTCGGTGGCACTGCCCGGACTGGGTACGATGCGCTTCGGTCTGCGCAGCAAGGCCGTGGAGGACGTGAACGACGTGAAGACGAGTCTGATCTCGAGCCGTCGCATCATCTTCACCCCGAGCGTCGACCTGAAGGACGAGCTGAAGAACACCGCCATCCAGATTACCTGCTACGACCGCAACGGCGAAGAGGTGAAGCGCGTGACCTCGACCTCCGGCGAGGTGGAGGACAGCGAGAGCCTCACCCCCGACCCCTCTCCAAATGGCGAGGGGAGTGATAACCAGGGCGGCACCAATACCGGTGGTGACAACGGTGGCGGAACCAACACTGGCGGTGACAACAACGGCGGCAACGGTGGTGGTGGCAACCCCGGTGGCGGCATGGACCAGAACTGATGTAAGATGGCTGAGGGCTGATGTCTGATGGCTGAGGCCCCAGCCTCTTCCAAGTTAAGAGATAATAGATAAAAGTTAAGTTATGAAGAAGCGTTTTATTGAGATTGCGGTGAAGGTTGTAGTAGCCGCTCTCACAGCCTTCCTGACGGCCATCACGACGACCAGCTGTATGGGTCACGGACCGATGGTCTTTTAGTTATGAGATAAAAGATAATAGTTAAGAGTTGAAAAAAATAGGGCTGCCAAAAACAGGCAGCCTTATTTTTGTTACTCCCACTCGATGGTTGCGGGTGGTTTTGAGGAAATGTCGTAGCAGACGCGGTTGACGCCACGGACCTTGTTGATGATCTCGTTCGAGACCTTCGCCATGAAGTCGTAGGGTAGGTGAGCCCAGTCGGCAGTCATGGCGTCGGTAGAGGTGACAGCACGCAGGGCGACAGGATTCTCGTAGGTGCGCTCGTCGCCCATGACACCGACGCTGCGGACGGTGGAGAGAAGGATGGCTCCAGCCTGCCAAATCTGGTCGTAGAGCGATACTTCGATTTCGCCGTCGGTCATAGCGGCAGGAATGCCAGCGGCCAGTACTCTGCGGGCCTCTTCGCCCGAGAGCTTCACCTTATATTCGCGGAGGCCGCGGATGTAGATGTCGTCGGCATCCTGCAGAATGCGCACTTTTTCGCGGGTGATGTCGCCCAAGATGCGGACGGCAAGGCCCGGACCGGGGAAGGGGTGACGCGTGATGAGGTGTTCGGGCATCTGCAGCTGACGGCCTACGCGACGCACTTCGTCCTTGAACAGCCACTTCAGTGGTTCGCAGAGCTGGAGGTGCATCTCCTTGGGCAGACCGCCCACGTTGTGGTGGCTCTTGATGACCTTGCCTGTGATGTTGAGCGACTCGATGCGGTCGGGATAGATGGTGCCCTGAGCGAGCCACTTGGCATCGGTAATCTTCTTGGCCTCGGCATTGAACACTTCGACGAAGTCGCGACCGATAATCTTACGCTTCTGTTCGGGTTCGGTAACGCCAGCAAGGTCGGCAAAGAACTTTTCGCTGGCATCGACGCCAATGACGTTCAAGCCCAGCACCTTGTAGTCGTCCATGACCTGCTGGAATTCGTTCTTGCGCAGCATGCCGTGGTCGACGAAGATGCAGGTGAGGTGCGAGCCGATGGCCTTGTTCAACAGCACGGCGGCAACGGAGCTGTCGACACCGCCGGAGAGTCCGAGGATGACGCGGTCGTTGCCCAGCTGATAGCGCAGCGTGGCGACGGTGCTTTCTACGAACGAGGCAGCGCTCCACTCCTGACGTGAGCCGCAGATGTCGACGACGAAATTCTTCAGCAGTTGCTTGCCCTGCAAGGTGTGATAGACCTCGGGATGGAACTGGACGGCCCAGATGCCTTTGGCAAGTGAAGAGTGAAGAGTGAAGAGTGAAGAATTTGCTACCGCCTCAGGGGAAGCCCAGAATGCGGCGTTAGTAACGTCGGCGGTAGAGCCAATGACCTTGAAATCGCTGGGGATGGCGGTGATGGTGTCACCATGCGACATCCACACCTGCGAGTGCTGGTCGAAGCCCTTGAAGAGCGGATTCGAGGCGTCGACGGTCTGGAGATTTGCACGGCCATATTCGCGGGAGTCGGCCTTTTCCACACGGCCGCCCAGCGTATGGCTGATGAACTGTGCACCATAGCAGATGCCGAGCACGGGGATGCGGCCTACGAACTGCGAGAGGTCGACCTTGAAGGCCTCCGGGTCGTGCACCGAGTAGGGTGATCCGGAGAGGATGACGCCGATGACGTCGTCGTCGTTGCCTACAGGATACTTGTTGTAGGGCAGGATCTCGCAGAAGGTATCGAGTTCGCGGACGCGACGGCCGATGAGCTGCGTGGTCTGCGAACCGAAATCGAGGATAATAATCTTCTGTTGCATATTAATATTCTTTCTGTTGGGTGTGCAAAGTTACTAATTATTTTCCATACTGCCAAATCTTTCGATGATTTCGAGGCACATGCGGCTGTTGTGGTAGGGACACTTCCAGAAGCCCGCTTTGTCGTCGACGGTGTTCAACGTGCCGTCGGCATGGCGGCTCCAATGCCACTCACCATGCTCATAATCAATGATTTGCGCCTTGATATAGTCCCAGCATTTCAGGGCTCGCGCAAGGGCTTCCTCGTCGCCGAAGTGCTGGTAGAGATTGAACCAGCCCACGACATTCTCGGCCTGTACCCACCAGTGGAGGTCGTCGTCGACGTGACCTGTGTCGAGGTTCGCCTCGTGAATCATCGAACCGTCGGGACGCAGCCCTTTCTCGCTGGCTTTTGCCACTTCGCGGACAACGGGTTCGACACGCGCCAACACCTGTCGGTCGCCCAAGACGAGGGCAGCCTCGTGCATGAGCCATGAGCACTCGATGTCGTGGCCATAGCTCTCGAGACGGCCAGCACCACGCGTCCAGTCCATGTCGAAGAAGAGGTCGAGGTGGTGGGTTTCGGGATTGAGGATGCGGTCGGTAAAGATGCCGATGATGTTGCGCAGGGCGCCTTCGACCCTTGCGACTAAATCGCAAGGCACGGTGATGTCGATGGGCAATACGGAGCCGATGACGGGGACGTAGTCGCACGATGAATTGGCTTGAAACTCCTTCAGCGTGCGATAGAGGTTGGCGTAGGGCTCGATGATGTGCAGATGGGTGTTCTGCGACTTCGGGTAGTTGGCGTCGAGTTCGGAGAGGCGCATGTCGGCCAGGGGTTGCCAGTCACGCGAGAGGGCTTCGATGTAGCCGTTGTGCTCGTGGTCGAAGGCGTGCTCCTCGATGCATTCGAAGAGCTGCAGGGCATAGTCCAAGGCTTCGCGGTCGCCCGTAGCGCGGGCATATTCCGAGAGGCCGTAGATGGCGAAGCCGATGGCATAGAACTGCTTCTTGGTGTCGAGGGGATTGCCTTTGTAGTCGACGCTCCAATAGACGCCGCCGTATTCGTGGTCGATGAAGTGGTCGATGAAGTAGTCCTTGGCGCGCGTGGCGGCGGCAAGGTAGGCAGAGGCCTCGGCGGCCGAACCGCCGAGCACACGACTGGCATCGGAACCGCAGCCACGACCGGCGGCCGAACCGCCGAGCACACGACCGGTATCAGAACCGCAGTCACGACCGGCGGCCGAACCGCCAAGGACGCGGTAGGCGGCGGAGAAGGACCAGAGGATGCGGGCGTTGAGGATGGCGCCCTTTTCGGCCTCGCGGTGGAGTTGTTCGTTGGCGTCGATGCGCCCGTAGAAACCACCGTTTTCGTTGTCCTGCATGCGGTCTAACCAGAAACGCAGGATGTTGTTCTGGACAACATCCTGCATTTCACATTTCATTGTTTCAATCGTTTTCGTCAACATCGCGATAGTAACTGCGTAATTCCTTCAGTTGGGTGTTAATCTGCGTGATACGCTCGGTGGTGAGCGGATAGAACCAGACGATGCACATAGACACGAGGGCTACAAGTGCAGGAATGAAGCTCATGAGCCAGCGCAGACAGCTGAGGGCTTCTTCGGGCTGAATGACACCAGCGGCAAGCTGCTGCGGGTCAGTAATATAGCCGAAGCCGTCGAGCAGCCACAGTACGGCAGCACCACCGATGGCGCCACCAAACTTCTGGGCCATGGACGACGACGAGAAGATAAGACCCGTGGAGGCCGTATGGAACTCGAGCTCAGCATAGTCGCTGACGTCGGCGTACATCGACCACACGAGGGGTGACATGATACCCGTCAGGATGGAGATGAGCACTTGGAACACGAGCATGGTCCAATAGCCCGTCGGCGTGCAGGGAATGAAGTAGAACGCGATGCTCAGGACGACCAGCGAGGCATTGACCATGATGAAGGTGGTCTTCTTGCCCAGCTTGCTGGCGATAGGCACACACGAGGCCACACCCACCATGTTCGACACTTCGCCGACACCGAGGAAGAGACCTGCGTAGAAGGCAAACATCAGTCCGAAGAACACGAGGCTGACGTCGGCACCGATGATGTCTTGGAAGTAATATGCCACGGTAGCACCACGCACGGTGTTGAACAGGTTGAAGCACAGGGCGGCGCCGATGAGCAGCCACCAAGGCTTGTTGGAGAGCAGCGCCTTGAAGTCGGAACCTACGGAAACGGTAGAGATGGTCTTCAGGTGTTCGCGCGTCATTGAGAAGCAGATGAGGAACATGACGAAGCAGGCTGCTGCGATGACCACCATGGCCCAGAACCAGCCCTCGGGCGTGTTATAACCGCCCATCATGTTGGTCAACGGTTCCCAGAGGAACAACGAGATGAACGAACCGCCGTAGGCAAAGAACATGCGGAAGGAGGAGAACACGGTCTTCTCGTTGGTGTCGTCGGTCATCACACCCAGCATGGCGCCGTAAGGCACGTTGATTCCTGTATAGACGGTCATCATGAGGATGTAGGTGACATAAGCCCAGATGAGCTTGCCACCATAGTCCAGGTCGGGCGTGGTGAATAGCAGGATACCTGCGATGGAGAAGAACGGTGCCACCCAGAGCAGGTAGGGGCGATACTTACCCCAGCGCGTATTGGTACGGTCGGCAATGACACCCATCATGGGGTCAGAGACGGCATCCCAGATACGAGTTACCAACACCAGCACACCGGCATCGATGAGCGACAGTCCGAAAATGTTGCTGTAGAAAAACGGCAGATAATAAGAGAATATCTTCCAGAACATGCTGGACGACATATCGCCAAAGCCATAGGCGATTTTTTCTTTTAAACTTGTCATAGGTTATGATTTTTTGCGATTAACTTCTTGATTGTTTCCACGCTGGCGGCGGTATAGAGGCCGTCCTCGGGGGTATTCATACAGTAGTCGACGAGTCGGTCGACGGTAGAGGTTGCGACATGCATGCGCGTGTCGGCAGAGGCGTAGTAGATGAACACGCGGCCGTCGGGGTCGGCAATCCAACCGTTGGCGAAAGCCACATTCATGACGTCGCCCAGATATTCGTCGCCTTCAGGAACGAGGAAATATCCGCCCGGCTGAGCGATGACGCGCGTGGGGTCGTCGAGAGCCGTCATGTACATATACAGGACATAGCGCAGTCCGTCGGCCGTAGCACGAACGCCATGCGCCAGATGAAGCCACCCCTTGGGAGTCTTGATGGGGTGGGGGCCTTCGCCATTTTTCACTTCCGTGATGGTGTGGTAGTGGCGGGCGTTGATGATTTTTTCGTCCTTCACCTCAGCGTGGGTGATGTCGTCGACCAGTGCCCAGCCGATGCCGCCACCGCTGCCCGTATCGATGAAACCATCCTGCGGACGGGTGTAGAAGGCGTATTTGCCATTGACGAACTCAGGGTGCAGCACAACGTTGCGCTGTTGCGACTTCGTCTTCAGGTCGGGCAGACGATACCAAGTCTTCAGGTCCTTGGTGCGCGCAATGCCTGCCGTAGCGGTTGCCGCAGAGAGGTTGCCCGGCTGTGCGTCGTCGTGACGCTCGGCACAGAACACACCGTAGATCCAGCCGTCCTCATGCTGCGTGATGCGCATGTCGTAGACGTTGGTGGCCGGAATGACATCCTCGGGCATGGTGATGGGCTCGTCCCAGAAACGGAAATTGTCGACGCCGTTAGGCGACTCAGCCACGGCGAAGAACGACTTGCGGTCGGCACCTTCGACACGTACTACGAGGCAGTACTTTCCGTTCCACTTGATGGCTCCGCTGTTGAGCGTAGCATTCATCATGATGCGCTGCATGAGGAAGGGGTTGTCTTTTTCGCAGAAGTCATACTTCCACTCCAATGGCGTATGTTCTGCAGTCAGAATGGGGAACTTCCACTTCTCGTAGATGCCATTCCCCCATTCCAGGGGTTCGTTTTTTCGCGTCAGCAACTGCTCGTGGTGAGCACGCAACGCTTTTACTTTTTCTTCGAAATTGCTCATTTATTCTTTTTGTTGATTTTATTTTTTTTTTCGTTGTTTCGTTATTTCGGTATTGCGGGATTTCGTTATTTCGGGATTTCGGTATTCCGTTATTCCGTCGTTCCTTTTTCCGGCTGGATGTCCTTCAAGAACAGCGTGTTCGGGGCCTCGTAAAGCTTGCGGAAGTCGGCTGCACACGGCAGGTTGGGCGCAGGGCCGAAGAATTCCTCCTTGTAGTTACGCCAAAGGAGGAAATAGCTGATAGGATATTGGTCCATAATGGGTTTCAGCACGCGGGTCCACCACGTAGAATCCGTCATATTCTTCAGTCCACACTCGGTCATGGCGAGCAGTTTGCCGTTCTTCTGGGCAAAATCGCTGAGGAATTTCAAGTCGGCGGTGAGGTCGCGCTTGAAATCCTCCTCCGTGCCCCACTGATAAGCATCTTCACCGATGAGCGTCACGCGCTCGTTGCCGGGATAGCGTGCCAAGAAGCGTTCCTCGTTCCATTTTCCGTCGAGATTGGGCGAATAGCTCCACAGCAGGTTGGTCAGTCCGCGACTGTTCAACTCGTCCTGCAACATGCACCAAAGACCTTGGAATTCGTTGTCTGTGCAAAGATTCTGCCCCCACCAGAACCACGAACCGTTGTTCTCGTGCCAGGGACGGAAGATGACGGGTACGGGCTGGCCGTCCTTTGTCTTCAGCGTCAGCAGGAAGTCGCCCACGCGCTTCATCCATGTCTGGAACTTCTCGAACTCGCTGCCACCAGGGAGAATGCTGGCAACAATGGTGGAATCGGCAACATCCCACGCCGAGCCTTCAGGAAATTTCTGACCATCCAGTCCTCCACGCGGAGCAGTAGTCTTAGGATTACGCGGATGCCACGAAATGGTGACGATACCGCCACGTTCGTGGTGAGCAATGATTTCGTCGTGGATGCGGGTAAAGGGCACGCTGTCCAGATTCTTGGCGTCGTCCACCTCGATGCCGCCCAGGTCGAAACCCATGACGGCAGGATAGTCACCGCACGTGTTCTTCACGTCGCTGCTGTCAGCTTGATATTCCCACGTCAGACCATAGAACGGGTCATCCTGATGGCCCATCATATAACCTTTCTGTCGCAAAGACTCCAGGCGTTCTGCCAACAGGTCAGCAGCGGTCTTAGGCGCCTCTTCTTTTTTACAGGCAACCATCATGATGGCTACACCTATTATTATATATAATGCTTTCTTCATATTCTTACATCTTACACCCTAATTCCTTCAGCAGCCAGTTTTCCCATTCGTCCCATTGCTCCTGATGCCAGTAGTGCCACGTGGCCTGATAGGGCGAAATCTCCTTCGGACCTGTAACGGTATTGTACGTAGCCCAAGCGGTGGTGGGAGGCACCACGTCGTCGTTGTAGCCGAACGAGAACCAACCTTTCTGTTTGTCGTTGATGAGGCGGGCGAAATTGACTCCGTCGTAGTAGCGTGAGGTATTGATTTTCGCTTCCTGTCCCTTGCCTTTATTCCAATAGAAATAGTGCGGCCACCCACAAGCCACGCCCTTCAGCGAAGCCGTGTGGTCGCAACAAGCTGCGTGGACGGGCGCGTAGCAAGTGACGCGTTTATCGAGTCCTGCACAAGCCAGCGAGAGGAATCCGCCCTGGCTGGAACCTGAAACGGCGAGCTGTTGTCCATTCCAAGGAGTGTATTGCTCGATGTAGTCAATAGCCCGGATGCAACCGATGATGACACGCTTGTAGTAGCTGTCGTCGCGATTGTCCATGCCCCAATTCCAGTAGTTCATCAAGGCACCGTTGAACACGTCGTCGTAAACCTTCTGGTCCATCGTGACGGAAATGCCGTGAATGCCAATCTCCAGCGTAATCGCACCCTGCGAGGCAGTATAAATGTCGCCACCATAGGGACGAACACCGGCACCAGGCACACGCAGCAGAGCGGGATAACACTTTGCTTTCGCAGGATTGGCCTCGGCTTCCACAGGAACACAGAGAATGCCGTAGGTTCGCCAGTTCCATTGGATGTTTTGGAATGATACCTCATAGACGTTGACATCCTTCGTGCAACGCTCAGGCAAGAGGCGCTTCGTGGGGTTGAGGTCTACTTTGCGAGCCTCGCTGATGGCGTTCTGCCAATATTCGTTGAAGTCCTGAGGCATGACGGTAGTCGGTTGCAAGCGTTCCGGCGAGAAGGCCGCGCCGCAAGCACCCTTGTATTCCTTGCCGTCGATGGTGGCTTTTACGTCGACCCGATAGAAACCGGGCTTCGTCATCTTGCCTTTCAGCGTCAGCGTACCATCTTTCAATACCACTCCTTCTTTTTTGACGTCCTGATACATCTCCGGCCCAGCGGCATAATCAACCTTTACATTATTTAATAAGGTATGCTCGCGCGTAACCTTAATATTAAATATAGCGGTTTCTCCCACCTCATAACGCCAGTCTTGGTGGTCGGGGATGACCTCGACATTAATGCTATTGCCACGAATCTGACCCTTCATCGGCATCGCGATGAACAGCGTCAGCAACAGGGCGATAAAACCAGTTTTCTTCATATTATTTGGTCTTTAGCTCGATGTATCATTTTAACACGTTGCAAAGTTAGCACTATTTTTTGAAATAGCACTATACTATTTTAACAAACTTGCATACTTTCAGTCGGAGAGACACTTAAAAAAACTTAAATTGTATATTTGTTTTGTACAAAATCGACCAAAAAGCAAAAAAGTATCAAAAACTATCAATAAAAGATGTTAGCTTTTACAAAAAATACATTACCTTTGCAACGTCTTAACAGAAACAAAAAGATACATTATACTATTAACTAACAAACTAAGTATGGATTTAAATTGCAGTAAAAACTCTCTGCTAGCAGGATTATGCGCTATATTCCTGCTGGGCTATTCGCCCGTGACGTATGCCGCAGAGGGCAGTTCACCACTGCCCAATGAGGTACAACAGGCGAAGAAGATTACTGGTACGGTGTCGGACGCCATGGGGCCCGTCATTGGAGCCAGTGTAGTTGTAAAGGGAACATCGAACGGTGTTGCTACCGATTTCGACGGAAACTTTACGCTCAGTGTCAATCAGGGACAGACCATCGTCGTTAGCTACATTGGCTATCTGACGAAGGAAATCAAGATTGACGCACGTAACAACTATCAGATTGTGTTGGAAGAAGACAAGAAGATGCTTGACGAAGTCGTAGTCGTCGGTTATGGTACGATGAAGAAGAGCGACATCTCCGGTGCTTCGGTATCGTTGGGTGAAAGTGCCGTGAAAGGCTCTATCATCACTTCGCTCGACCAGTCGTTGCAGGGCCGTGCAGCCGGTGTGACCGCTGTATCAACTTCTGGTGCACCAGGTACATCTTCTGCTATCCGCGTTCGTGGTACGGCAACAATCAACGCCGTTGCCGAGCCTCTTTACGTCATTGACGGTGTCATTGTTCAGACTGGAGGACAAAGTGGTGCTTCATACGGTTTAGGAGACGCGCTGGGTAATGGTAAGATATCGACCATTTCGCCCCTCTCCACTATCGATCCTGCCGACATCATCAGCATGGAAATTCTGAAGGATGCCTCAGCCACCGCCATCTATGGTGCTCAGGGTGCTAACGGTGTTGTGCTGATTACCACCAAACACGGTAAGAGCGGTGAGGCGAAGTTCTCATATAACGGTATGTTAGCCTGGAACTATCAAGGCAAGCGTTTGGACATGATGAATCTCCGCGAGTATGCTCAGTTCTATAACAATTTAGTAAATCAAGGTGAGTTGACAGCGAATGCTAATCTGGCAGATCCCTCTATCTTAGGTAAGGGTACCAATTGGCAGGATGCCGTGTTCCAGACTGCTCTGCAACACTCTCATCAGATAAGTGCACAAGGAGGTACTGACAAGGTACAATACTATGTCTCAGCTGGTTACATGAGTCAGGAAGGTACCATCATAGGTTCTAAATTTGACCGTCTTTCTGTTCGTACCAATATTGACGCACAGTTGAAAAGTTGGTTGAAGATGGGTGTCAATGCTACTTTCTCTAACACCAACGATGACCTGAAGCTGGCCGACTCTGACGAGGGTTTGATCAACTACTCACTGACCACTATCCCCTCTATACCTATTTATAATGTAGACGGCACCTATTCCAGCATCTCACAGGAAGGATACACCAACCCCAACCCCATTGCTCTGGCTATGTTGGATGAAATCAAGCTGAATCGTAAGAAACTGACGGGTAACATCTTCTTCGAGGTGACACCTATCCAGAACTTAGTATGGCACGCCGAGCTGGGTTATGACATCAGCTCCAGTAAGGGTAACCGTTGGAAGCCGACTGTAGCTTTAGGTACATGGAACCGCGACGACAACTACGCTTCTATTCAGAAGAACAGCAGTACTTTCTGGCAGTTGAAGAACTATGTTACCTACAGCCGCACCTTTGGCAAGCACTCTGCCACGGCCATGGTCGGACAGGAATGCTGGGAGTCGAAATATGACTACAACAATGTGGCTAACACCTCTTTGCCTTCGAATGCCGTACACAATCCGGAGTTAGGTGACGGTACTCCGCAGATTGGCGCAGGCTTCGGTAGCAGTTCTATGGCTTCGTTCTTCACCCGCTGGACCTACAGCTACGACAACCGCTACAATGCTACCTATACTTACCGTTACGATGGTAGTTCGAATTTCGGTCCTGACAAGCGTTGGGCAGGTTTCCACTCGTTTGCAGCCAGCTGGCGTTTCTCGAACGAGAAATTCATAGAAGAGGCCGTCGGCAAATGGTTGTCGAACGGTAAGCTGCGTGTCGGTTGGGGTCAGACTGGTAACTCCTCTATCGGTGGTTATGCCTGGGGTGTTAGTGTAGGTCCTATCAACACTGCCTTAGGCAAGAGCTATCGTCCTTTGAATATTGCCAACAAGAGCGTTCAGTGGGAAAGTCAGGAGCAGTGGAATATCGGTTTAGACCTCGGTTTCTTCAACGACCGCGTTAATCTGACCGTCGACTGGTATAACAAGGAGTCGAAGGACATGCTGATGCAGCTACAGGTTCCCACCTACATGGGTTCCAGCTTGATTACTAATGGCTCTGCTCTCTTGCAGCCTCCTTATGGTAACTATGGTACTATTCGCAATACTGGTATAGAAATCGCCTTGAACACCCACCCGCTGGTTGGTAAGTTCGAATGGGATTCCGAGTTCCAGATTTCATTTAACAAGAACAAGCTCGTTTCGTTGGGCGATTCTGACACTCCGCTGCAAGGCTATGGTCAGTGGAACGATCTCGTCACTTTGACCCATGTGGGTGAGAGCCTGTTCAGCTTCTATGGTTATGTTACTGATGGTTTCTACACCAGCCTTGAAGACATCGAGACTTCGCCAAAGCCTGTGAAGTACCCCAATAATGGCGGTTTTGCCAAGGGTACTACCGTATGGATTGGTGATGTCAAATATAAGGACCTGAATGGTGATGGTATTATTGATGAAAACGACCAGACCAACATCGGTTCACCTATGCCTAAGTTCACCTTCGGTTGGACGAATACCTTCCGCTGGAACAATTTCGACTTGAGCATCTTTATCAATGGTTCTGTTGGCAACAAGGTGGCTAATTACCTGAAGATGAAGCTGACTCACATGAATTCAGCTTGGACCAACCAGTTGGTTGAAGTCTTGGATTGTATACGTCTGGAACCCATTGATGCCAACAAGGACTATTCCGCAGGTGTCGACCGCGGCGACGGTACACTGGTATGGAATTGGTATGACGACATCACCAATGTACGTATTGCCAATCCTGATGCGGGCCTGCCACGTGCCAGCATCAACGACCCGAACGACAACGACCGCTGGAGCGACCGTTACATTGAAGACGGCAGCTACGTCCGTCTGAAGAACGTTACTTTAGGATACACCTTCCCCAAGAAGATGATTAGCAAGTGGGGACTGGAAAGTCTACGTCTCTATGCCAACTTCCAGAATCTCTTGACCATCACTAAATATAGTGGCTACGACCCGGAAATTGGTGTCAGTACAGCTTCTGTTAACGTAATGGGTCTCGACAACGGACGTTATCCCTCGCCTACGACCTATTCCTTCGGTTTAAATGTGTCCTTCTAAAACCAAAACAAGAAATGATTATGAAACTCAATATATTAAAATATAGTATGTTCGCGGTGGTTCTCTCGTTAGGGCTGACCTCCTGCGACGATTTCCTTGACAAACCAACAGAAGACAGGTACAACGAGACGAACTATTACCAGACTGATGCTCAGTGTATAGCTGGTGTAGGATATTTGTACAGCTCACCTTGGCACGACCTGCTGCGTGGTTACTTCATGATTGGCGAGATGCTTGCCGGAAACCTTTTTGCAAGCAACAACGCATACGTAGGCTTCACTGTCAACGGTTCCGACCAGTATCTGAAGCTGGCTTCTGCTTCTATGTGGTCAGTCATTGCCCACGCCAACACCGTGTATAACAGTATCAAGAGTGCTCCTGCCAGTGTGTCGGATGCCGCTCGCAACACCAGCATGGGTGAGTGTCTGGTTTGGAAGGCCATGGCTTACTTCTATCTTGTACGCACCTTCGGCGAAGTTCCCATCATTCACGATAATGCAGCATCACTTGCTGCCGGCGACTACAACTCCGTTCAGAAGGTGAAGATAGCTGACGTCTACGACTATATCATCCTGACGCTTGACAAGGCTCGCACCCTGCTGCCCAAGAAGAATTCGACAGGACGCATCGACTACTATGGCGCCACTGGTCTGCTTGCCAAGGTGTACTTGAACAGGGCAGGTGTGACAGGTTCGCTGAATGCTGAGGATATGGCCAAGGCAGCCCAGTATGCTAGGGAAGTCATCAATGATTCTGGCCGTAAACTCATGGACAACTACGAGGATGTTTTCCGTCTGCAGAACAACACTTGCGAAGAGAGCCTCATTGCCTGGCGCTGGACTGCCAATGGTAACGTATGGACTGCTCAGAACTATCTGCAGTGCGACTTGGGCATGCAGGGCTTCGATGAGTTTGGCGACACCTGGGGTGACTGGACTTGTCCTTCTGTTGACCTTCAGGAAGCCTTTGGTATCAAACTTTTGGAGCAGCAGCCCGATGCATGGATCAACAATGTGGATACCCGTCTGAGGGGAACCATGATGCTGCCGGGATTCTTCTATCCCTACTTCTGGCAGGACAAGGGTGGTTTTGACTATTTAAAATTCATTTTCGATACCGACTACAACGCAGGAGCCGGTGAACAGAAATCGCCGACAGGATCCAACTGTGTGAAGCACCTCTATGGTGACGCATACGATCACGTGGCAGGCATTGGACATTCCGCTGCTTACATGTACAACAGTTTGGCAACCCACCTGCTCCGCCTGTCGGATGTGTACCTCATTTATGCTGAGGCCATGACTGGCACATCAGGAAAGACTACCGATGCCAGTGCCATTGATGCCTTCTATGCCGTTCGCCACCGCGCCATCAAAAACTACGAGCGTCCTGAATACATCTCTTGGAACGACATTTGGAAGGAGCGCCGTTTGGAGTTTGCCTTCGAGGGTGACCGCTGGTATGACTATGTACGCGTCAGCTACTACAACCCTGATTTCTGCATCAAAGATCTGGAGAACCAGAAACGTAACCAGTTCTGGAACCTTGCTGGTTTGTACAAGACCTATTACGAAACAGGTAGCTGGACAATAACCAATCAGGGCTACGACGAGAATACGTCAGCTCCTAACGTCATGATGCTCATGAAGAAGAATGTCGATACAGGTAAGTACATGTTCTTGTTGCCCTTCCCCACAGAGGATGTCACCACCAATCCAAACATGGCTACTAGCGTGGACGGTGTGCATGTCGACGTGTTTTCAACCTATAGTTATGACTAATCAAATAAGATTTCCTAAATTATGAAAATAGCAAAATATAACAAAGGCTTTATCCTCGCACTTGCTGTTACGGCAGGACTGATGCTCACGTCATGCAAGGATCAGCCTGACAAATACGAAGTAGCGGACGGTATTCCGACTATTAACTACATACGCTGCCTGTCTACGGAAATCGTTGGAAACAATGATGATCCTGACACGCATTACACTAATGGCGAGCTGGTTACTAGCGCTTCGCCTCAGTCTCTATTGTGCCTTGTGGGTGAGAACCTACGTAGCGTCTATGAGATGTACTTCAACGACCAGAAGGCTATTCTCAACTCCAGCTACATCACCGACAAGACCCTGATTGTGGCTGTTCCGAAAAGCATTCCTCAGGAAGTGTCTGACAAGATTTACATGATTACCCAAAATCATGATACAATAACCTACGACTTCAGCGTTGTTATTCCCGGACCTTCTGTGGTCTCCATGTCAAGTGAGTATGCTGCTGCAGGAACTAAGGCATCACTCTATGGAAACTATTTCATTGACGATCCCAATGTTCCTCTCACTGTGACATTCCCCAACGGAAAGGTTGTTGAAGACATAACAATCAATGACAGCTATAGTGAAATTACCTTCACCGTTCCTGAGTGCGACATCTCTGGTCCTATTACCATTAGCAACATCTATGGTACAACGACCACGGCATTCTACTATAAGGACACCCGCGGCATGTTGTTCGACTTCGATACGCCGAACCCCGTAACAGGTGCAGTCTTAGGCAACCACGGTTGGCACGCCCGTGATATCCTGACCGACGAGACCTCACTCTCTGGCAATTTCATGCAGTTGGGTGATGCTGAAACAACATTAAGCGAAGACGCTGGATGGAACGACTCTAAGTTCTCATTTGAGTACTGGCCAGGCAACTGGCAGGATCCCGAGGATTATCAGGGCGATGGTGTCCGTCTGACCAGTCTTGCTGACTTCTCGAAGTGGGAGAACATGGCTATTAAGTTTGAGATGTACATCCCGTCCAGCAATCCTTGGATGTCGGGTGCCATGCAGATCATCGTCGGCGGTGTCGATAAAGTCTCGCAAGGCAATGCCGGTGTCAAGGATATCTACGGCAACACGCTGGGTGGCTGTAACAACACCTACTTCAACAACGACGAGTTGCCTCGTGCGCTCTATCGTCCTTGGACTTCCTCGGGTTCGTTCGACACTGGTGACCAGTGGATTACCGTGACTATCCCCATCAAGTCGTCGTTCACCTATGGTTTCTCTGGCGCAGTTGCTTCTGGTTCGCTGAAAGCCGACGACTTCTCTAGTCTGCTTATCTTCGTAGTAGGCGGTGGTGTTAATGGTACAGAATGTAATCCTATCATCAAAATTGATAACATCCGTGCCGTTCCTTATAATTAATTCTAAAACCGATTCAATATGAAAAGTATCAAAAATATATTTGCCCTGTTGGTGATGGCCCTCGTCGGGCTGTCGCTGACAGCGTGCAGCAACGACGACTTGGATACCAACCAGTATAAGGGTGGTTTCAGTCTGAACGCATACGGTCCCAATCCCGTCATGCGTGGCGGTACACTGCGCTTCGTGGGTAGCAACCTCGACCAGGTTGCCAGCATCCAGATTCCAGGTGTTGCAGCCATCACTAATTATGAAATAGTAAAGTCTGGTGTTCCCAGCGAGATTCGTGTGGTTGTTCCAAAGGACGGTCCTACGGAAGGAAAAATCACCCTGACGTCCAAGACCAACGAGACCATCCAGACGGTTAGCGAACTCACCTATACCGAGCCTATCGACTTCGAGAGCTTCTCGCCCGCATCAGCTATGCCTGGCGACATTGTCACCATCAAGGGCGACTACCTCAACCTCATCTATTCGCTGGCATTTGCCGACGAGGTGATTATCAGCGAGGCTGACTTCCTCAAGCACGACCGATATACTATTGAGGTACGCGTTCCTGAGGAGGCTAAGACCGGTAAGATTGAACTGTACACTGCCGACCTCACCGTATCGTCCGATGAAGAACTCGACTATCAGATTATCTCTTCCGATAAGGCCATCGAAATCGGTACTCCGAGCGTTACCAGCATCAAGGGCCGCAATACTGCCGAGCCAATGGGTAACATTCTTTGTAAGGCTGGTGAGACCATCCTCATCTACGGATCCTATCTCAATCTCGTTGAAGATGTCACCATCGGTGGTGTCAGCGCTATTTACATCATGTATGTTGAAGGCAAGGGCATCTCTTGCATGCTACCTCCGGAGGCTCCCGACGGCGACATCATCATCGTCTGCAAGTCGGGCGTAGAGGTGCCTGTCGGTACGCTGACCACCGTGAAACCTACCAACTGCGTAGCTACTCCGACACCCGTCAAGGCCGGACAGGCTTTGACCATTACTGGTTTGGATATGGATTTGGTATCAAGTGTCGAGTTCCCCGACTTCGCAGGCGACTATATTGTTCCTGGTGGTGACATCACTGCCGAGGCTACGAAGGTGGTCGTCCAAAGCGTTCCCAACTTAGCTGCTGAGGGCAATCTTCATCTGGTGATGGCCAACGGTATGACGGTCGATGTACCCTTCACGTTGGTAAAGCCCACTGTGACAGGCTATAGTGTCAATCCTGTCAGTGCTGGCGGTGCCTTGACCATTAAGGGTACAGACCTTGATCTGGTCGCATCGGTACAGTTTGGCGAATCCGACTTCCCCGAATTGGAAACTACTGCTAATGCCATTACCCTTACCGTTCCAATGAATGCCACTTCAGGTGTTCCGACCCTGACACTGGCTAATGGCACGAAAGTGGAGAATGTTCCTTCCCTCACTATCGAAGAGGCTGTATTCTGCTATGTCACCGAGAAGATTTGGGAAACACAGGAGATTGAGTTAAAGGCTGGCGATTCCTTCACCGTGCCTATTGCCAATGGCGACAAGCTCACAGGCGTGGAAATCAACGGTACCGCCTGTCAGTATGTGCTGACAAGCAACAATACCCAGCTCATCGTAGGCATTCCTGCCAATGCCAAGAAGGGCTCTACGTTCCGACTCATTTCTTCTAACGGTGAGATTTCCTATACCGTCGACTTCACTCCCAACACCGAGGTGAACACCGTCCTCTGGACAGGTCTTGCCGACCTCAAGAACTGGACGTTCAACTGGGAGATTGGTAAGGGCACCAATGGCGACAACAATCCGAACATGTTCAAGGATATGGACCTCCAGGCTGGTGACGTCATCCGCGTTTACGTTACTCCAGTCGATGGCTGGTGGATGGTGAAGTTCTACGACGGTCACTGGGCAGAGCATCTTGAAGCTGGTGTAGCAGCTGGTATTGGCAGCACCTGCGAGATCAGTCCAAACAACTACAATCTCGACGAGCACGGTGGTTGCATCGAGTTCAAGGCTACTGACAAGATGGTCGAGCAGCTGACAACGCTCACCGACTGGGGTATGTGCTGGGTCATGATGGGACAGGCTGTCATCACCAAGATTTCCGTCACTCATTACAACAGTCTCGAGACTACCGTATGGACTGGTGAAGCCGTGGCCGACGACTGGGGTGGCCAGCCTTATATCCTCAGCGACGGTGGTACAGAGCTGCTCGCTGCAGGCATGAAGGTCGGCTCGCTCATCCGCATCTACATCACAGCTACCGATGCTTCTTGGAACTGCCAGCTGGTCGATGGCCACTGGAGTCCCAACACTCCGTTCCCAGGCTGCGACTTCAACAACGGCAACTGGGATCTGGCAGAACACGGAGGTGCACTTGAACTGCAAGTAACCGATTACGTTTACGAACACATCACCTCAACCCAGGGCTGGGGCGGTTCGTTCCTCCTCAATGGCGACAATGTTATCTGCACTAAAGTTACTGTTGAATAATCAAACACGATAAGCAATATGAAACTAAAGAATATTTTCAAGACATTACCGTTAGCAGCTGTGGCACTCGTTGCCACAGCCTGCCAGGACACGGATGCACAATACACCATTACCGAGGTCGACGCGCCTGTGTTCACTGAGGTCGTTCCCTCCGTGACAGATGACCTGCTGCTCTTTGGCGAAAAGACCATCAAGGTAGTTTTCGACAAGAACATCGGCTTTGCCACCAAGAACACCTCGCTCATCACGCTCAATGGCGTGCCAGTGAAGAGTGCCGCCGTCTATGGCGCTGATAAGGCACTTACCATCGTTGCCGACGTCAGCTTCGACAGAAAGCAGACGCTGCACATCCCCGCAGGGCTCATCGTCGGTCCACAGCATAAGACCAACGCGCAGGACATCGACCTCACGTGGGAAGCCAAGCCGCTGCCCGACAACGTAGCCGGACAGATGACCCGCCAGTTAGGGTGGGGCTGGAATCTCGGTAACCACTTCGACACTAGCGACACGCAGTGGGGCTACTGGGACGGCGTTGCAACCATCACCGATGCACCCTTCCGTACGCTCGCCGCTGCCGGTGCCAAGACTGTGCGTATTCCCGTTACATGGACTAACCACATGAATGCCACGAACGTCATCAATGCAAACTACCTCGCTGAGGTGGCTGGTGCTGTCGACAAGGCCCTCGCTGCAGGACTCAACGTCATCCTCAACACCCACCACGACTCCTTCGAGACCGACCTGGGCAATGCCGCCTCCAACGCCGAAGTAGCCCAGAAGGACTCAGCACTCATCTCCTTCCTGTGGAGACAGGTGGCCACCTATTTCGCCGACTACAGCGACAACCTCATCTTCGAGGTCTTCAACGAGATTCATGCTGGCGACAACTGGGGGGCTGGTTCCGATGCTGAAAACGAGCTGCTTAACAAGTGGAACCAGTATGCCGTCGACGCTATCCGTGCCACTGGTGGTAAAAACGCCAATCGCTGGATTGCTGTCGCAGGCTATGCTGCCAACATCGACCAGACCATCTCGAAACTCCGCATTCCCACCGACGACGCCAACCGTATCATCGTCGCTGCCCACTGCTACGACCCCTACAACTTCTGTCTCGCACCTGTAGCATCTGGTACCGACAGCTGGGGTCACAACGCCAATCCGTTGACATCCGTAGCAGGCGCCAACGAGGAATATGTCATCGCCCAGCTATACAAGCTCCGCAGGGCATACATCGACAAGGGCATCCCCTGTTACCTCGGTGAGTATGGCTGCGTATGGCAGACCACTGAAAGTGCCAACGCCTTCCGCAAGTACTACCTCGAGTTCTTCTGCCGCGCTGCCTATCTGGCCGGTATTCCCATGTTCGTATGGGACAACAACTCGAAGGATGCTGGCGACGAGGCCAACGGATACATCGACCATGCTAGCGGTGCTTGGTTGAACGACAGCGAGACCGTCGTACCTATGATGATCCGTGCCTGCACCGACACCGACGAGAGCTACTGGTTCCCCACAATCTGGGATCATTCCCCCGTTCCTGTTGATTAACGTATGAAGAAAAATCTCTTTATAATTGCCGCCGCACTGGTTCTTGCCTCGTGCGGCGGCAATCATCAGAAAGCTGACGATCCGCTGGCTGACAGCGGACGCACCCAGCGTACAGAAAACCTGTTGCACAATCTGATTGCACTGGGCGACAGCAGCGTCTATCTCTTCGGACATCACGACGCCACCGTCTATGGCATCGGATGGCAGGCCGACTACACCAGCGACTCCACCGTTCATCAGCGCTCCGACGTCCATAGCGTCTGCAACGACCATCCCGCCCTCCTTAGCTTCGACCTCGGACACATCGAGCTCGGCGACTCCCTAAACCTCGATGGAGTACCCTTCCAGCGCATCCGCCAGGAGGCTATCGCGCACTACGACCGTGGCGGCATGGTCACCCTCAGCTGGCACCTCGACAATCCCCTCAGCGGTGGCACTGCCTGGGTGGCCGATTCCCTCAAGGCCGAGGAAACACACACCGTGTCCGCCGTTTTGGACGGCGGTTCCAAACACGAGTTGTTCCTCACCTGGCTCGACCGCGTAGCCGATTTCCTCAATTCACTGGAGACACCCTATGGCGTCCGCGTACCCGTCCTCTTCCGACCCTGGCACGAGCATACAGGCTCCTGGTTCTGGTGGGGACAGGACCATTGCACCGCCGAACAGTACAAAGCCCTCTGGCGGCTCACTGCCGACCGTCTCCGTGAGCGTGGCGTCGTCAATGCCCTCTACGCCTACTCCCCAGGCACCGAGGCTGACGGCGACGAGGCACGCTATCTGGAACGTTATCCCGGCGACGACGTCATCGACCTCATGGGACTCGACTGTTACTGCTGGGCGCCCGATGCCGATACCCTCCGCATTGCCGACTATGCCGCACAGCTTGACAAGAACCTCGCTATGGTCTGTGCCGTTGCCAAGCAACACGGGAAGGCCGCAGCACTCACCGAGACCGGCTACGAATGCCTGAAGACGCGCGACTGGTGGACCCACACCCTCGCACCCGTCCTCGCGCGGCATCCCGTCTGCTACGTCCTCGTCTGGCGTAATGCCTATAACCGTCCGAACCACTTCTTCGCCCCCTATCCGGGTCAGCAGTCTGCCTCCGACTTCGTCCGGTTCTACAACGATCCCCGCACCCTCTTCCTCCGTGACGTCAATGCCCTATACGCGGAGTATCCCCGTTAATCGGGGAATGCCTTCCACCAGGAGGCGCAAACGCCCAGAAAAAGACGACATACTAAAGAACAAATCCACGCCATGCAAATTTGACGTGGATTTTTGGTATCGTGCCAGCCACCTGTCCCTCTTCATTCAGGGCATAGCCACGAATGATGTAATCACGCAATCGCTGTGTGGCCCAAATACGAAACATTGTACCTTGTCGTGACTTCACACGATAACCTACTGAGATGATTACATCAAGGTTATAGAAATTCGTTGGTTTCATAGAAAATTCGGAATATTCCGAATTTTCTCATACTATTACTTTCTTGTAACTCTCCCTCTTGGTAAATATTCTGAATATGCTCATTTATCGTTGACCTAGCTTTTCCAAACAGCAAAGCCATTTGTTCTTGGGTCAACCAAACCGTTTCGTCTTGAAACAACACGTCTACTTTTATATTACCATCTTCCGACTGGTAAAGCACTATCTCGTCTTGTATAGGTACGAGATTATCTTGTTTTATATTCTTTTCTTCTGCCATATCTTCAATTCCGTTGGCAAAGTTAATCAATTATTTCGAAATGATTATCAGAGTCCCCCTTAATCTGCTTTCTTATTCAACTCGGACTCTAGTTCCTCAATTGTTGGAAGTGAAGATTTCCATTTATCAGCAATATCTTTCTCTATCTCAGTTTCCCAAGAGGCGACACCGATAGGCTTGTTTATTCCTTCCAAAGAATACTTTACTACAGTCTCGTCCTTGCTCTTCACCAAAAGCAAACCAATGGTTTTGCCGTCTGATTCATGTCGCAAAGTATCGTCAACTACAGACTGATAAAAGGAAAGTTGTCCCATCATGCCAGGGTCAAAAGGCACGGCCTTTAGTTCGATAACCACAAAGCATCTAAGACGCAGATGATAGAACAACATGTCTATATAATAATCGTGGTCACCCAATTCAAGATGAACCTGTCTGCCAACGAAAGAAAAGCCCTGTCCCAACTCTAACAAAAACTTAGTAATATGGTTGGTCAGTCCGTCTTCTATTTCCTTTTCGCGGCTATTGGAATCTGCGCCTGTAAAATCCAATAGATAAGGGTCTTTAAACATCTGCTGCACCATATCGGACTCAATATCAGGTAACGTCTTTTCAAAATTCGTCGGCAGTTTCCCTGTACGTTCTATTGTATAGTTCTCCAATTGTAGCTCAAGGATTGTTCTGCTCCACCCGTATTTGATAGCGGCCATAGCGTATGCAAGTCTGCGGTTGGGCTCTTTTACTTTTTCCATCAGGCAGATATTGTGTCGCCACGGTAATTGTGCAACGGTGCGTTGCACAATTTCTTCATCTGGCCAGATTTCACAAAAGCGCCGCATATATTTCAAGTTGCGAGGCGAGAAACCATGCATTTCAGGGAAAGCATTTTTCAAGTCCGCCGAAAGACGGTCAACAACTTTACTCCCCCATCCTTCGTTATTTTGTCGTTGCAGTATAATCTGACCAATACGATAGTACATCATCGACATCTGGACATTGGCAGTAAACATAACCTGCCTTCTGCCATTTGCCACAAGTTCTTTGATGCTTACAAGCATTTCACCATACCAGTCCGGCATTTCAAATTGCGCTGCAGGGGTTGGGAAAAAAGCTCCCTTAACATCTTTCGTACGACCTTTCCTGTCATTATTATTATTCATATTCATATTTTGTTTGCATCGTTACAAATTATATTTCAACTCAGCCATCAGACCTCATACATCCGACATCTTTCAGCTATATTTCGTTTGCAAAGATACACCTTTTTTATTAATATCGTATGCAAAAACAGAAAATGTTATATCTTGGAAGATAGATTTTACGCAGATGTCAAAAGGAAAATCACTCGTATGACAAGTACCAGTCCCTCCTGTCATTTCTCCGCCACCACTCCTAACAGTCTGATTAACAACGAAATGGTGGCGGAGCATTTTAGCGGAGGAATATTTATTTTCTTATAACGTTGTCTCCTAAGCCGAGTGCACAGAAGGGTTCTGCTGTGCACTTTACACAAATGTCAAAAGCAAAATCACTCATATGACAGGTACCAGTCCCTCCTGTCATCATATACGCGGAGTATCCCCGTTAATCGGGGAAACGCCTTCCACCAGGAGGCGCAAACGCCCAGAAAAAGACGACATACTAAAGAACAAATCCACGCCATGCAAATTTGACGTGGATTTTTGGTATCGTGCCAGCCACCTGTCCCTCTGGCTACCTATAGTGTTGCCATACTCTACCCATACTAAATGAGTATGCATAGAAGCAGCCTAGAAGCAGCCTAGAGTATGGCTAGAAGCACCCTAGACTACTTTTTACTCGTTTCTTTGGTTGATCAGATTAACCACGACTTTTACCATCACATCCTTCTCCTCCGTCTTGCTCTCAGCAATCATCAGCGTCAAAGCCACAAGCGTATTATCTGCCAGTCGCTTCGAGCCGTCCTCACGATACAGAATGCCGTTATTGTTCAGGAACCAGAGGAACAACGTAGCAGCAATACGTTTGTTGCCATCGCTAAACGAATGGTTCTTCGTCACCAGATACAACAGCATAGCAGCCTTCTCCTCTACGCTGGGATAGAGTTCCTCCCCCCCAAACGTTTGGTAAATCTGGCCAATACTACTCTTAAACGACTCGTCCTTCTCGTTTCCAAACAGCGCAGAACCTCCAAACTTATCGCGCAATGTTTGGATAGCCTCCATAGCGTTCTCATAAGTGGCATGGAATTTCACATCATTAGTGGTATTCCTAATGCCCAATCGCTGATAATCATAATCATCCAGCGTGTCAAGAGCATAGGTATAGTCCACTACAACGTCATACAATTCTTTCTGATCTTCTTTCATAACACTCTTTTCGTTTGCACGCGGCAATCATGCCGCAAAGTTACTACTTTTTTTCTTATTAGTAAACAAAAGACCAAAAATGTTAATCCATCAACGTGTTTTTACTTGATTATCTCGATATTGATTTCCGTTCTGAACTTCCTTACATAGATGAAATCAGTAATGGCAAACAACATGTGCTGAAAGAGATTATGAAACTGGCTTATAAGATGAAGGTCTTTTGTCAACTCTGGGTCAAGACCTTCATTCCAATTAGGAGGAGGGCAATCCATACCTATGAACGTATCAAAAGTATAGTCCTCATCCCTAGGGAATGTCAGAGTCAACACAGATATGCCATCAGCATACATGGGATTCAGGTCATCATCACACAGTGCATACCACAAATCCTGCCTATCATCACCTTGTATAGGATGCAAAGCCGGATAATCTGCGTCGAGATATATTTTAGCAGTAAGTTCCATCTCTTCGCCATCCCCCTCATCTATGATGTTTGTCATCTTATCCCAGATACGATGAGCTCGATCGTACATATCACGAAGAGCCTCTCGTAAGGCATCATTGAAGGCGATAATATCTGGTAGCAGCTCTTTCTGATTCGCCAGAACCGGCTTGTTGATGATGTCTTTTCGTAAGGATAAAAGCACATCATTATCAGAGTTATAACTGCGATAATCATTATATTTCAGAATGATCTCCCTCTCTATTGCTTTTACATTGTTGTCCATAATAACACTATTAATTAATCCCATAAATTTCTGAAATGCTTGCGGAATAAATCCAATCCTTCCTCAATAGTCTGTTCTTCTTCATCGCTGAATGATGTAATCTGCTTCAGCAATTCGAACGCATCAATCATCTTCTGAATGGCCTTATTCCACTCTGCTATTCCCTTAAACGCAGGGCAATAGCCATGCTTGTCAAGAGCCTTGAATGCTTTTAATCGAGCAGCAATCACCCCAGCCAAATAATTGTCTGTGTTCCAAACTTCCTCTATGGGGTAGTCATTCTTGTAACTCCAGTTCTCAGCGGAGTCATCTTTCTTCTTCCTTTTCATACAGCATCAATATTTTTAATCTGATAAATCACGAAAATACTTGCAGAACAATTCCACTCCTTGTTCAACAATCCGTATATCTTCTTCATAAGAAGGTGAATAATCCTTCACCAATTCAAAAGCATCAATCATCTTCTGAATAGCCTTATTCCAATCCTCCTGGCTCTCGAAATCTTCTGGCCATCCATGCTTATCAAGGGCTTTGAATGATTTCAATCGAGGAGCAATCTCTCGTGCCAAATAGTGATAAGTGCCCCAAACCTCGCTTATTGGATAACTATTAATATAGTCGTAATCTCTCTTTTTACTTTTTCCCATATTACTTATTTTACTAATGGATATTTTGAATTGAATGATGCATAGTCTATACGGACTTGCCTGCCTAATGAGGGGTCTGTAGCCAAGAGGATGTTGCTTGATTTACAATTGCCAATAAGGAGTTTGCACAAGCGTTGCTCGTCTTCAGTCAGTTCTTTGTGATATTCTCCTGTTGTCAGAACCACTACCATCCTGTCTAATCTGGTATCGATATCTTCCATCTCCAGTAAATCACAGAGATACTTGGTTCCATTGGTATTCTCATCAGCATACGAGGTAATTGTTTCAGGGCTGAACAAGTCTGACTGAAACAGTTCGCAGAGTTGATCGATAGTCATATCGTTTCTTTCGTCACTCAATGCCGGAATTGCTTGAACGATAAACTTGCTAATGGCAGCCATACGTTCGTAGTAGTAGCCTTTAAACTCTCTGCGAAACATCCTCTTCTTCTTAATCTTGTTCATCCTCCTGCTAATACACCAGAAATCTTCTTTGGATCGCCTGATTAATTCCTTTTTCTTTGAACGCGCCAGCTCTTTCATAGTAGGAATATGGCCACCATTTCTACGAATGATAGAGAAATACCGCATAGCTTTTACCTTATTATAGATAGAGTCGTCCCACCTATCTTTAATTTCTAAATCATCTTCGTCAAACCTTAAGTATTCCTGCGCCTGTTTATCCACAAAGCCATAAAATGAAGTATGCCAGATGCAACAAGCTGCTATTTCAGCATCAGTAGCTTTCACATCAGAAGCAAGAATGATTTCCTTTGTCAGCGAGTGCTCCCACAAATCACCCTCCATTGGATGAGCATCGAGAATCATCTTACCATCCCTCCACTTTTCCATTGTGATATGGCACACATCACTATTCGCATCGTCATGATGCTTGGGTGTCATCAGACGCAACATATCGAAATGAATCTTATACCATTTCAAATTACCCTCCGCACCTGGATGCATCTGCAAAAGACAGGGTGCCACCTCATCAAATGTGACGCTGTTTAATAATTCTTTGAAAGTCATAATTCTTTTATCTTAATTGTTCACAGTGCAAAGATAAAAGAAACCCCTGCCGTTTTGGGACAGAGGTTTGAAGAATTGTTTCTTATGTAGTTTATTATCTACGATGCCAACTATGACCTCCGTCTTTTGAACAAAAGAGGCCCTTTGATGTCGTTGCCAAGAGGCCTTGACCATCAGATGCTAATTGTATAAATTCGCCAAAGGCACTATTTGTACAACGACTATGCCAACTATGCCCTTCGTCCTTAGATGAGTATAAGGCTTTAGATGTGCATGCAAGGATTTCAGAACTGTTGTCGTACAGATCTGTAAAAACACCCTTACATTCACTAGAGAATCTAGTGTGCCAACTACGTCCACCATCTTTTGAACATTCAATGGTGTTATTTTGAGTATTGATGCGGATCCATTCTTTTCCACGTTGAATCATTTGTGCCATAAATTAAAACTATTTCAATATCACTCTTTCAAATCTTTTTCACGATATGTTTTCATTTCCTCTAATAAAGAAGACATGAAATCCACAATAACATCCTCAGATGTGGAGATGCCTACAGTGTATGACAAATCATTGCTTGATTTTGACCATTTGTTTTTCTCACAATAATCGCATAACATTTTCTTAAACTTGTCAGGATGATTCCCTTCAGAAAGAACAGACAAGACATACTTATTCCCTTCATTATCTATCTTTAATCCAACAGCGATTATTCCATTTCCTCTCTCGTATTTTCCATTTATACCTTTACAAAAGTATTCATGAACTAGCTCTCCTTCAGAATTTATCCATTGGATGCTACCATTAGAACCTACTTTGTGCTTTAGCTGTACCAACTTAAACTTACCTTCAAATTTGTCAGGATTATCTAAGGCATAACAAATCGTTTTGCTAATCTCTTCACATTTGACATTTGAATAGAAATGTGCAGTATGTTTTATTGCAAATACATAGCTATTTCCCAGTCTGCAATATGAAAGATTACGTGCCTCAATTTCAATCATCTTAGTATTATTAGCATCCTCAAATAAAGTTTTGCACTGATCTCCTAGTAAAAGGATTAATTTAGGAGTAAGTAAGTCTATTAATCTAACGGTTTGTTTCGCACATAATGTCTTGTTTATTTCCTTCGGGATTTCACCTTCACTTGCTGTTCCAAAGAAAACCATATTGGTTAACACAAATCTGTCGAGGTGATATAATATATCTCCTTTACCAGAGTAATCTAGCAACTTATGTATTTTTTTCCAAAGATCCCAGCCATATCTTCTCTTATCTGGATAATAATCCTCGGACATTTCCCTGATAATTACTTTATTGGTTTTCCCTTCAAAACAAGGATTCCCCTTATAGAGAAAATCTGGGCCAATTTTGTTTTTCAAATCCCATTGCGAAAAAGGACAACCCGCACCAGGATTTATACCAATAATCATTAATTCGCATTTTTTGACTCTTGACAAATCTGATTGATTGTAAAATGAGGTCGCTACGCTCTCACCAACTCTTTTTACCTCTTCGAGATAAGAGCTAGCGGTCTCTTTTGACCATTTTCTTAGTTCAGTTTGCAATTCTGATTCCATAACAAATACTATTGATATTTCAATTCCTTCCACCTCTGCATGCGGGCATCTCGTCTGCCATACAACATTCAAGGTGTCCATACAATCAGCAAGCTTTTCTAGCAGTTTGGAAGAATCCGACGAGCCACATAATGTTACAACGATTTTCTTTGAAGAACGCAGTTGGACCAGGTATTCACTTTTAATCGTATCAATGATGCTCTGAAGTTGCTCTTCGCCGTTGACACCTTTTCCTTTGATGCGAGCTTCAAAAACACAATCTGCATCATAGAGGTCTTTGAGGTCTAGGTAGTCAATAGAGACAACGCCCATCTGCTGCAAAACTCCACAGACAACAGCGTCCATGTTTTTCCACTGATATGGCCAAGGGCCTTGGCAAGCATTGTATTCCGCAATAGCCGCATTTCGTTTCTCATCAAACCTTCGTTCTGCCTTCTCCCATTCTTCATCAGAGAGTTTGCCCGACTCATGAAGTTCGCCAAGGGCAGCATAGTTATCATAAATGCTGGGATTCCTGCATTCTTCAATATATGTGATAGTCTTTCCTTTGAATTCTGCATAGGCGATTTCTCGTCTGGTGCTATCGCCAATATAACCCCCCACATTGATGACAAAGATTTCATCAGCCAAATCTATCTTTGCCAAATGCTGGCGATCCAACATATCTTTCACGCCCTCTGTCCATACCACATCATCACCTGAGTGACCAAATAGGCCAACAGATATAACGATGTTGCCTTCGAGGGTCAGGCGTTTCTGCGCTTCCAGGAATTCATCCTTGAAGCGAGTGCTACCACAGAGGGTTATAACCTTAAATCCATTAACCATAAGTCTTATTTATATTTTAGGTGCCACAAAGATACATCTTTATTTTGAAACAGAGGCATTATTAACAATATTTTTAGGTCCCAAGTAGGTCATTTCCCAGAAAAGGCCAGCAGCCAGCTCTACTTCGCTGATTTCAACATCGTCTCTAACGTTCACTTCCATACTCAAAACCTCAATCTTATCTTTATGTTCTGCCGCAGAACACAAAAGCCCTTTTTTGTCGTTGACAGAACAATTCCAGTCAATTAAAGAGTTCGTCAGCTCCCATCTAGAGGCCAACTCGATGTATAGACTGGTGGGCTTTGGTTCGCACTCATTTGCCCAATGGTTATAAATACCCCTGCAAACTTCAATAAATTCAGTAGACATTGAATGTTTGCTATTCACTTCAAAGAGGTGATTCAAATGAGGGATCACGCTCTCAAAATCATTCCGTTTAAAAATCTCTGATACCGTCATAATAGTCATTTTATTGTTCACGATGCAAAGATAAAAGAAAGGTGTGCCGTTTGGGGGCACACCTT
>Ga0256407_10002997_pt1 | contig 30901 bp, 24 predicted proteins | sample RumenRJG_04DNA_FD_193489 | JGI IMG/M metagenome (GOLD analysis project Ga0256407, IMG submission 193489) | Bovine rumen microbial communities from Lethbridge, Alberta, Canada - RJG_04 | ecosystem: Host-associated > Mammals > Digestive system > Stomach > Rumen | place: Canada: Alberta...
AATATATAGCTAAAATAAAAAAATTTCGTTCAATTATTCAGTCACTTTTTCGAGCACTTTTTTAAAGGACATGCTGCCTCCAAAGATGTCCAGAGACGATCCGATAGTCACATCAACAAGACCGTTTCCTATATCCTTGAGCACTCCTATATCTTCAAAAGAGTGAACTCCGCCTGCATATGTAACAGGTATACTATTTGAATGATTTTCATTTAATCTGTATTGTGCAAGGATCTTCACAACTTCCTTATCAATACCGGACTGCCTGCCCTCGACATCTACCGCGTGAATAAGATACTCGCAGGAATACTCTTCAAGTTTTTTCAAAAGAGATGCATCAAGAACCGTATCCGTAAACTTCTGCCATCTGTCCGTAACAATATAATATGCGTCATCTCTTCGTCTGCAGCTGAGATCCAGTATGATATGTTCCCTTCCCACAGTATTTCTCAGAGCATCCAGTCTTTCGTAATCAATGATCCCGTCACGAAAAACATAAGACGTCACTATTACAGCATAGGCGCCGGCATCAAGAAACTCCCTCGCGTTATCCGTTGTTATTCCGCCGCCCACGCTGAGTCCTGATCTATAGGCTCCGAGTGCTTTAAAGGCTTCCGCTTTAGTAGCTTCGTATTCAGGAGTCCCGGCCTTATTAAGCAAAATAACATGACCTCCGAAAAGATCATGTTCCTTGTACAATGTTGCGAAGTGATCAGCGCCGTGTTCCGACACAAAATTTTCGCTGGCAGTAGATACAGAATCAGAGCCTCCTGTACCGTCCTTCAGGGAACCGCCCACGATCTGTTTTACTTTTCCGTTATGTATATCTATACAGGGTCTGAATCTCATGGCATCAGTTTCCCTTCTCTATCAGCATACCATCACGATATGCGTCTAACAGTTCTTCCAGATCTGTGATGTTATCCTTGATCTCACGACCAATATCCGTATCCGCCACAAAATGCCTTCTGCTGTACTGTTCCACCAAGATCGACTCTGATACTATATCAGTCTCATTCCTGATGGCAGCCTCTCTGGATTCAAAAGGTTCATGAGCGATCAGCCACATTCCGTGAGAATTGGCAATGAGTGTATATCCTGCTATACCGGTCTTACTCTGATATGCTTTTGCAAATCCACCGTCGATGATAAGCAGCTTTCCACCGCATTTAAGGGGTGTATCGCCCTTCTTCACTTCTACGGGTACATGACCGTTTATGATATGCGCAGAAGCAGGATCCAGGCCGAATTCTTTGATGATAGAATCAACTATATCCTCATTCTCATACAGATCATAATAGCTGTTCTTTATTTCCTCCGCCGCTGTCTTATCGGCTATAAAGTAAGACTCAAAAGTAGCCATCTTACGCTTGCCGAACACAGGAGAACCGGGTCCCGCCCAGATATAATACATGATATCCTGTCCCTTTTTCTTTTCCACAGGATCATCTGTCGAATAATATGCCTTTCTGGCATAGTTCTCCAGCACGTCATAGAGCTTTCTGCCGGAATACTCCTGTCCGCAAACATTCACTTTCATGAAGCTTCCGTCAGGATTAAGGGGTACGCATCCATGATAAATAAGATTGCCGTTGTGCACCCTGTAGAGGCTGCCCTTGGCAAAAAGAAATCTTACATGCTTCTGAAGTTTATCGCTGTGACGGAAAGCATGTCTGAGCTTGGTAACTACAGTCTGCTCTTCCTCTGTCAGCTCATAAGGATCATCAGGATCCACTGTAGGAAGATCGGTATCTATCAGATCATAAGTCTTACCGTCTATGGTGATAGTCTTATTCTCGTGATCGATCTTATCCAAGAGCAGTCTGCTCTCCATATGAAAATCAGGATTACGCTTAATGAGCTGTCCCTCAAGCTTGAGCATGATGATCGTTATCGCCTTATGCATCATCATGTCGAGATCAAGATCCGTTGTATCATATTCCTTGTTATATCTGATCTTGAATGCCGAGCAATCCACATCCTTGTATGTTTCCATTGCAAAGGTTGCAAGCGGCACCAGATTGATACCGTAGCCCTCTTCAAGTGTATCAAGACTGCCGTATCTTACAGCAAATCTTATAACACTTGCAATGCAGGCCGCCGATCCTGCAGCTGCGCCCATCCATACAATGTCATGGTTTCCCCACTCGATGTCAACCGAATGGTAGTTCATCAGCGTATCCATTATGATATGCGGTCCCGGTCCCCTGTCGAAGATATCTCCCACAAGGTGCAGGTGATCCACTACCAGTCGTTGAATGAGTTTTGAAAGAGCGATGATAAAATCCTGAGCTCTTCCGATACGGATTATAGTAGCAATGATCTCATTGTAGTAGAGTTCCTTATCTTCGAGTTCTTCCTTCTCGGTGATAAGTTCTTCAATAACATATGCAAAATCCGCCGGCAGCGCTTTACGAACCTTTGATCTGGTATACTTGCTGGCCACTCTCTTTGTAACCTGCACAAGTCTGTGCAACGTGATCCTGTACCAGTCATCCAAATTATCTTCATTCTCCTGGATAAGCGTCAGCTTTTCTTCAGGATAATAGATCAAAGATGCCAGCATCTTTTTTTCTTTTGAAAGGATCGTATTGCCGAATTCTTCGTCTATCTTCCTGCGTATCGCACCCGATCCGTTACGTATAACATGATTGAACTGCTCGTATTCACCATGAACATCGGATATAAAATGTTCCGTACCTGTAGGCAGGTTAAGTATCGACTGGAGATTGATTATCTCTGTCGAAGCAGCAGCTATGGTAGGATACTGTTTGGAAAGAAGTTTCAGGATCTTAATCTTTTTCTCGTCCATCCGAATTACCCTATCACATCGCTCATGTCATAAAGTCCCGCAGGCTTTCCAGCAAGGAACTTAGCGGCCTCTATGGCACCCTTTCCGAAAACAGCTCTGGAGTATGCTCTGTGACTGAATGTGATAACTTCATCGCCATATGCAAATATCACATCATGGTCTCCGGGTATATTACCTGCACGAACAGCAGAGATGCCGATCTCCTTCGCATCCCTCTTCTGTCTTCTGCCACTCCTGTCATAGACATATTCATACTGATTGTTCATCTCTTCATTGATCGCATCGGCAAGTGCAAGTGCCGTTCCGGAAGGAGCATCCATCTTCTGATTATGATGCTTCTCAACGATCTCAATATCGTATCCTATAGGCGCAAATGTAGCAGCAGCTTCTTTTAAGATCTTCATCAGCACATTTATTCCCACAGACATATTCGCAGATTTAAGTATTGCGATCTTTTTCGTAGATTCTTCTTTTACTCGCTTATTCTGTTCATCGGAGAGTCCCGTCGTACAAAGCACCACCGGAAGCCCCTTTTCCTCACACTGATCAAGCATCGCGTCGATCCCCGACGCAGAAGAAAAATCGATCACTACATCTGCCTGAACATCACATTCTGCAACAGACTTGAACACAGGATAAGAATTCTTCCCCGCATCAAAAATATCTACACCCGCAACTATCTCTGCATCCGGATCTTTTGCGACCAGATCTGAAATAACCTGTCCCATACGTCCGTTGCATCCATTCATTATTATCTTAGTCATTATCAGCCTCCCTTTACAGAACTCCGAAATTCTTTAATTCTTTCTCAAGAACCGCAGCATGCTCCGGCTCCATCTCTGTAAGCGGTCTGCGAAGAGGACCTGCAGCCTGTCCCTGAAGAGCCATCGCTTTCTTTACAGGGATAGGATTAACTTCGCAGAAGAGAGCATTGATGAGCGGAAGCGCATCAAGCTGGATCTTCATTGCTCCGTTAACATCACCGCCAAAGAATTTCTCACACATATCATGTGTCTGTTTGGGAGCTACATTCGAAAGAACCGAGATAACACCTTTTCCGCCCAGCGACAGAAGAGGTACTACCTGATCGTCGTTACCTGAGTAAACATCCACTTCTCCTTTTGCAAGACTCATAAGCTTAGCAAGCTGTGAGAAGTTGCCTGTAGCATCCTTAACACCGACGATATTTTCATTCTCTTTGCAGAGAGCAACCATTGTCTCGGGAAGGATATTTACGCCGCCGGTACGACCGGGGATATTATAAAGGATAAGCGGGATGTTGACCGCCTTTGCTACTGCAGTGAAATGCTCTTTGAGACCTTTCTGTGTAGCTTTATTGTAATAGGGTGTTACAACAAGTGCAGCATCTGCGCCTGCTTTTTCAGCTTCTTGGGTAAGATATACAGCTGTTCTTGTACAGTTGGAACCCGTGCCTGCGATAACAGGTACTCTGTGATCTACAACCTTTACGCAGTATCTGATGACATCGAGATGTTCCTCTTCTGTCATGGTTGCTGCCTCACCTGTTGTTCCGCATACGATAATGGCATCGGTGCCATTTGCGATCTGATACTCGATATTTTTTGCAAACCCTTCGTAATCAACAGACTCATCTGCATTAAATGGTGTTACGATCGCTACTCCTGCTCCTGTGAATACTGACATGATATTAACCTCTGCTTTCTGCGCTTTCCGCGCCTGTGTCGGTAGATCGTTATCAATTTCCGTGCCACAAAAATACGCCGACACGGAAATGCCGGCGTAATCGCTCATCATGATCTGTGATAGCGCCCCATCGGATTTCCGATGACAGTGATACGGATATTCTCCATACCCCCAGGTAAGACACTGCGAATGTCTCCCTTCGGCGGAAAAACCTTTCCGCTGTCCTCATCTGCGTCCGCCGCATCAGACAACGTACTAATCGTTCCCGCAACCTCTACCTTGATTTAATTGTTATGCTTAATATAACACCCGTGTGATACGGTGTCAACACGGTATCAGACCTTAACTTCTCCCCTTGCTCCAAGAAGATCTTTTCTGGCTTCAAGCACGGGATTAACGAAATCCTTCAGATATACTTCAACCTGACGGGGTGAACGTCCCACATAATCCGCAGGCTTCATCTTGGCAAGGAGCTCGTCTTTGGTAAGTCCGAACATCTCATCTTCCGCGATAAGATCGAGGAGGTCGTTATCCAGGCCTTCCTGCTTAACATGCTTTCCGGCTTCCATGGAAAGCTTTCTGATCTCTTCGTGAAGTTCCTGTCTGTCACCACCTGCATTAACGCAATCCATCATGATATTTTCCGTAGCCATGAAGGGAAGCTCGCTCATCAAATGCTTTGTGATGACCTTGTCATTTACTACAAGGCCGTCGACTACATTGAGCACCAGCTCAAGAATACCGTCTGTTGCCAGGAATCCCTCTGCAATGGAGATACGCTTGTTGGCAGAGTCATCAAGAGTTCTCTCAAACCACTGGGTCGCAGATGTGATGGCAGGATTGAGTGCATCAATGATCACATATCTTGAAAGAGATGCTATACGCTCTGATCTCATAGGATTTCTCTTGTAAGCCATTGCGGAAGAACCTATCTGCTTCTTCTCAAAAGGCTCCTCAACTTCCTTGAGATGCTGGAGAAGTCTGATATCATTGCTCATCTTGTGTGCGCTGGCAGCAATACCTGCAAGTACATTGCATACTCTGGTATCTACCTTTCTTGAGTATGTCTGGCCGGATACAGGATAGCAGCTTTCAAATCCCATCTTCTTAGCGATCATTGGATCGATCTTATCGATAGTCTCATGATCACCATGGAAAAGCTCAAGGAAACTTGCCTGTGTTCCGGTGGTTCCCTTTGATCCGAGAAGCTTAAGCGTTCCCTGGAGATATTCAAGATCCTCCAGATCCATCATGAATTCATTGATCCATAAAGTTGCACGCTTACCAACAGTAGTAGGCTGTGCGGGCTGGAAATGCGTAAATGCAAGTGTGGGAAGGTCCTTATACTTGTCGGCAAATTTTGCAAGTTCATCTATGGCGCTTACAAGCTTTCTCCTGATGACCTTGAGAGCTTCCGCCATAACAATGATATCGGTATTATCACCAACGTAGCAGCTTGTTGCACCGAGATGGATGATTCCCTTTGCCTTCGGGCACTGAACACCGTAAGCGTAAACATGACTCATTACATCATGTCTTACTTCTTTCTCGCGCTCCCTTGCCACATCATAATTGATATCATCCTTATTAGCCTTGAGCTCATCTATCATCTCATCCGTGATAGCTTCAAGTCCGAGTTCTTTCTCGGTCTCCGCAAGTGCGATCCAGAGTCTGCGCCATGTTCTGAACTTCATGTCCTGTGAGAACACGTACTGCATCTCCTTGCTAGCATACCTTTCCGATAAAGGGCTTGAATATGAATCTGTTGCCATGTTGTTCCTCCTGAAAAACTTTTATATATTAATTATCTTTTTCCTTTGTCATCATAGCGTTCAACTATGTCCGCTATCTCTGCGGAATACTGCGGGAAATTCTTTGCAAGATCCTTGATCTTCTTTTGAGCCTTCTCCGCGATCTCTTTATTATATACCAACTGTTCCCTGAGCTGTCCGCGTCTGGCGATAAGCGCATGTCTTACTTCCACCATTTCTCTCTGATCGAGAAGGGCTTCCGTCTGGCGTATCCATATCTCCGGATCTTTTATCCCGTTGGTCCTGAGCGTCTCCGTCAGCCTGTCATAATAATAATTCAACTCCTGCTTGAGCTCGTTATCCTTTGCCCTTGCCGCCACTTCGGAAGTATACAGCTCCCATTCTTCCTCCAGATCATCCGAAGATTCCGTGCCGTACTTCATATAGAGATATGACAGTAGCTTTGTATTATTAACATATCTGATCTTAACCGTGTTATGAAGCGCGATAAGACGGTTGCGTATCTTCTCAAGCCGTTTCAGATCCCTTATGGCATCCGAATGTTTTACAAACAGAGCCGTAAGTGTAACTGCACCGGCGGCACAGATCAGCAGATATCCCCAGATAACTTCCAGTTCAAATACGAACTGAAGGATCATCAGCAATATTATGCAGCAGATCATAGCCGTAGCACAGATGACCGCGATGCCTTTGGAATTTGCAAGAGTGATCTGCGCCTCTCTCATCTGAAAACGATAGGAATTCCTCTCAGCGTCAAGCCTCTTCAGATCACGGAGCACAAGATTCCTGTACTTCTCCGCTTCACGCATTTTCCCTATGCCGGAAGGTATGTCATCCTCCAGTCTCTCCAGCTGCTGAATGCGCTTTTCCTTCATCTTGCCGCCGTTTAAGAAGATCTGACGTCTAGCCTTCTCGATCTGCTCTATCTTGCCGGCATCATCGATGATAACGGACTTGATATCATTAGGGAGCTTTTCTATCGCGTCCATATCCATAAGGAGCGCCGTTACAGCTTCATACTCATCCCTGCTCTGCTCCGATTTATCCGCAGCCTCAGACATCTGTCCCAGCGATTCCAGGATATATACGGTACGTGAATCCGCATCGTTAAAGAACCGTTCCGAATGTTCGGGTTCTTCATCCTCCCATTCTTCCTCCGCTTCATCAGCTTCGCCGTAATACCAGGCTTCCCATTTTTTCTTTAATGCAGAAAAGAATTTCAATTTATATTCCTCATTCCGTCATAAAGCTTCTGAACTCATCCTTGAGATACTCTTCACGTCTGGGATCCGCCGACGCTGATCTTACTTCATTCGTTTCAATAGAAGCCATAGTCTTTTCAACTCGCCCTGCTTCCATATACTCGTCCGACAGGGAACCTGCGAACTTAAGATATTCCATTTCTCCCAGGCCTAATCTCATTGCAGCAAGATATGAGAACTGTGCCTCCCTGTCCCCTGACATGTCATATGCGATCTTAAACTGCTCTGCCGCTTCCTTAAAGAAGAAAAGCTTCGCATATATAACGCCAAGATTAAAATGCACCTTGGTCATAAGATTAACATTCTCTGTATTTGCCGGATCACCAAGCAGCTGCTCACAGGTCTTAAAAGCCAGAGCATAGCGGCCGCTCCTGATAAAATAATCCGCCCTTATCTCTTCACGCTTGGTGATATCGAAGCTGTGTCCCGCCTTTATTACACGTGCAGTCTCCTTTATCTCATTTTCATCTGCATAATGGCAATACGAAAGGATCACCTCCGCAAACGCTTCGGATCTGATACTTTGTTTCAACACGAGCTTAAGCTTATTTGCAAGTTCCGGCAGACAGCATTCGTCCGTGATCCACTCTATCAGTTCTTTCGTGGCAAAATCTTCATCAATAAGCTCTGCATTATGACATATATAAAAACAAAGCTCCTCAATGCTGTAAAGTCTGATATATGTATTTTTTACGATGAACGGTGTTCCTGCGTACCGTCCCACGCACTGATATATCTTACCCACTTTTTCTCCCGATCAGGCTATTGAAAATTCACTTTCCCATACAAGTCCGGAGGAAGGATATAACTCTCCGAAACCAAGATCAGCAATACAAACCTTCACCATATCCTCTGACGTCATCCTGATATCAAGATGGATCCTTGTAGTACGCGGCGGCCGCACGGGGCACCCGCTCAGCTGTATCCTTACATTACGTATATTCTTGCCGTTCAGAGGAGTGACAACTATTTCAACCGGATCATCATTCTCAAGTATCAGATCGCATTCTTTTCCGCTGTCATACCAGTTCTTGCCGGCATCCAGCAGTGCCATATAGGCATTCTCGCCTTCACGCACTATGTTCATTCCGAGATTGGCTTTAAGTTTATTCTTGCCAAGGAAGACAAATCCCTTCTCTTCGTTGGTCTCCTCTATCCTCTCTCTGGCACCGTAACATGCGCCTTTGCTGTAGAGGTTGTTTCCCATAAATACGCGGGACCGTCTGCAAAGATTCTTTAATGTCTCCGGAAACCATGCGCCGCCAAAGCCCTCGCCCAAAAGATATACAACAGACACATTGCGGTCACCCATCACATTTCCCGTGATATCGAAGAATGCCTTATCTTTGGCTTCCTTCTTCTTTATATCTGACCTCTCATCGGTAAAATCTTCGGGAAGAAATTCCGGATGATCCTTTTCTCCGGCTATCACTACCACCGGATATGTGCGTATATTCTTAGCCATGAGCATGGTATGCAGCCCTTTGGGTCTGAGATCACAGATAAGCATATCGCCGTTCCTTAAGCTTTTATCCTGATGGAGCATATAGTGATATGCGCTCTCAGCATGGCTTAAGAAAAAGACCTGTTCTCTCTTGATCCTCAGTACATCCACAGCGGCATCCAGCGCTTCTATGGCAGAAGTATCCGGATCATCTACGGTAACGGTAACGGAGATCACTCTCTCTAAGGGCGTTACCTCCGAAAGTCTTGATAAACATTTTTTTATGAAGAGTGCAAGAAGATCGATTGGATCATAGTCCAGCATCTCCACTTCCACAGGCGCTTTCGCTCTGGCTCTGGCAAGCAGTCTGTCGATGAGAACCGCATCACCCGCCTCATACGCTTCATATGCTTCCTCTCCGAAGAGCCAGATATTCTCTCCGTGCTTCTTAGCCAAAAGCGTGGGGATACAAAGCTTCTCCTCTTCCACCGAAAGGCTCAGGGTTTCAAGTTCGCCCGTCAGCCCTCCATAGCTCACCTGGGAAAATTCATCGGTAAGATCGATACCGACAACCGTCTTCTCAGTCGATTTTTTTTCAAATGCTCTTCTTAAAACGTCCGCCATTTTATTTTCCCTGTCCATACGGTACAAACAGTGCATCCGTCATGGCACACATCTTCTCATAATCAGTCAAAGCCTTATGAAATGTCTTTCCATCGTTAAGCGCCCTGCTGATGGCAATATTATTGATCATGGAGAATCTGCTGCCAGGCATGTCCTTATCCGTCTCTGTAGCTTCAAGAACACTTGCCTGTGTAAGCTTCTCCTGTCTCCCGTTTTCCTCGGTGATGTAATAATTGATCTTCTCACCGTAGAAAATGATAAATGCCTTTATATATATACCACCGTAAACATGCTGCATCTCTTCCTTGCGATATTCATCCCTGCAGCCTTCCTTGCTTGCCGCATAATGAAGTACAACATGGCTTTCCGGTTTTCCCATATATTCAATGAAATGCTGTCCGGAGAGAACTTTAAATCTCGGCTCGTACTTTCCGAACTCCAGGAAGCAGGGGAGAAAAATCCCCTCATCCCACATTCTTCCGATGTAATACAACGCGGCATCCTTAAGCTGCGCGTCAAGCCTGTCGGCCTGTTCCAGCATTGATGTATGTTTCAGGAATGCCAGTATGGAATAATGCGTAAGCTCTTCCGAATTGCGATAAAGATAAGCCACTCTTTCAAATACCGCATTGTCCACATTTTCTTTTTTAAACATGTAATCATAAGAAAGCCTTGTGATAAACGCTTTCTCCAATGCGGTATCGGTTGTGCCCTTGATATACTGGAGGAAGATGTCGTTCTTCTCCTTCATATCCGTTCCGGTATAAAGTATCTGGAGTATCATCTTCCCCATCAACTCCTGGATATTCATGCCGAAGGAATCCGCCGCACGCCACAGATCCTTGAGTTCTCTCAAAGTTCCGTTTGCATAACGCAGAAGATAATCCAGAGTCTCCTCATCATACTTGCCTTCTCTGATGATCCAGCTGCACAGATCAAGAAGTCTCTGATCAAACGCATAATCATTATGTACAAGGAGTCTGTCACAGAGTCTCAGTAGTATCTTGTAATCGATACCTTCTGTACCGCAGCCGCATACCCATGAAAAGGCCTCATCATATAATCCCCTTGCCACCATTATCCTCAGACATATCTCTCTTTCCTGAGGCGATAACCATATGGGGTCAAAGCGCTCCATCAGGGAATCCAGCGGAGCTATGATGTCGGAATCAAAATAATACTCCGCAAGGCCAAGCATGATACGTCTTGAATACTCCGGAGTCACCACATCCTGCGCTGAAAGCCAGGAAAGCAGAGACTCGTTTTCAGCGGCTATCTTGACCTGATCATCTCCAAGTTCCGAAGAATACAATACGCTTCCGAGCTCAGGTATCTCGATCTTATCCAGATATTCAGGTTTAAATCTGGCATTCAGGATCTTCTTTCTCTCTATATGATCATCTGCCACATATCTGCAGCCTTCCGAATCTTCAAGCCATACCGTCACATTGCTCCCGAACACGGGGATCAGTGCCTCTCCCATGAAAAGCGGATAAATAAACTCTTCCTTAAGATGGTCGTAGACGAGAACCACACTCTCCGTATCAGGTCTGGTCACTGTAAAGCGTTCCATAAACAGAAGCTCCGTATATGCAGCCGCATATTCGTCTCCCATCTCATAAGGTTTTAAAAGCTTTCCGTAAAGATAAGCCAGATTCTCATCTATCGCCCGGTTTTTCAACTGTTCTTCCGCAAATTCTTTTATTGCGGGTTCGAACTGTTCATAAACATCATCATATTCATCTTTGTGTCTGCAGACATTCGCATAAAGATATGCGCTTGTGGGTGTATCCAGCCCCGAACGGTATGCGAAATACATAAGGACTATCCTCGGAAGCCTTATATCCTCGTTTCTGTCCGCCGACATCATATAGTACTCATACAGTCTCGCCATCCTGATCTCTTCTTCAACGGCCGCCGAGTACCATTTGAAGAACTGAGTACCTATGCAGTTACCTCTCATCAGATGTGTGACTATGGAAGTGAGTATCTCTCTGTTTGCTCCCAGTTCATAACACTGGGTCAGCATTGCAAAGATCATATCATTAAAGATGTGTACATCATCACAAAGAAATGCAAATCTCTCCCTGATGGCAGATGTGGTTATATTCCATCTGAGAGCAAAGCGCATTAAAGTCAGCTCGTAGTCTCCCAATTCATTCATGCGCTTCGGATCTTTGATCAGTAAATGAACACCCTCAAGCAAAAGAAGCGGACTTCTGCAGCCCATATCAAACTGCTCTCTGATCAGTTCATCGCGCTTCCTCTCACTTTCTCTGTATTCATCACGCATGAAGAGACATATCCATGCCAGTCTCCAGTTTTCCCTATTGCGCTTGAAAAGATTCTTCACTTCATCCGAAAGAGCTTCTTCCAAAATGGGATCGGAAGCATATAAACTCTTGAGATACAGGAAATAAGCCCTTATTTCCGGCAGGATATCTTCTCTGTCCATCATAAAGCTCATGGTCTCAATGAGCCTTCCGGCTTCCTCATTACGCTTCTCCAGTATAAGGACATGAAGCTGGTAGAGTCTCAGATCTTCTCTCTCCGGATCATCCTTAAGCCCGTCTGAAATAAGAGGCGTGCACTGTCTGCAAAAATCTGCACGTGACAGTCTTCCCGTCCTGTATTCCATATAAAGCTCCGTAAGTCGTACATTCAGCCTGCGGTCCGACTCATCCGGTTTAAATCTGTCCGCATTTACTATTACGGGTATATCCAGTCGTCCGCCTTCCCATGAAAGGATTATGATCGCCTCATTCTTTCCTCTGTGAAGCATCTCCCGTTCGATGGTATAACCCAGTTTAAGTTCTCCGTCTTTGAGATCAGCCATCGACAGTCTGTCCGTATCAACGGAAAGGAATTCTCCCTCTGCTCTGACTTTGACCGAAACATATCCCCAGCCGTTCATCTTAATGACTATCTCGCCGTGTTCGTCTGCCTCGGGAAGCTCTGTCTCTATCCTGTCCACATCGGTGCTGTAAGAAGGCGCAGTCTTCTTTCGTGCGACCTGCAGAAACTGTTCCATATTCTGCTCGCTTCCGCTGTATGCGGAAAGCGCCCTGTATGCAGTCATAAACTGTGCATCAGAATCTTCAAGTATATTTACGAATGAATGTGAATAAAATAACGATACCGCTTCGTTCCACTCTTCTTTAGCCAGATTAGCAAAATGAAACAGGTTGCGGATCTCACCCATGGAACTCATGGGCATCTCGCTTTGAACTGTGATCTCGAAGGGAAGCTCATACTCTCCCCTGTTGGAAATGATACTTATGAATCCCTCTCTCTTATCACCCGGCTTTAATCCATAGGATGAAACCTTATAAGGGATCTCGGTACTGGAGCCTTCAAAAGAATCCGCATCGGTCTCAAATCTGAGATCCGAGACATAGATCCTGCCTTGTGCGCCGGAGTCTCCCAGTATATAAAATGCCCCATACTGTTCGCGCCCCGCCTGCATTTCGCAGCGGATCACATCGCACGAAAAAGAAAGAGGCTTAACCTCTTTCCCGAAGTCGTATTCCTCATCAAGTATTCTTTCGACAGTCTCTTTCATACCCTACAGATTATAGCATATATGGGGATCAATTAGTATATCGGCCGTCAAAAGCGCACATTTTTTGCACTGCAAAATATACATTTTTAACGATTGTACGCGTTATACTCCAATGGTAGAATTAAAGTGTATATACAGGTCACGGGCAAGGATGCCCTTTCAGATTTCAAAGGAGTGATGAATATGTCAATAAATGTTTCGGGTTCTTCCAACATATCAACATTATTTTCATCATTAAATAATAACGATAATAAATCATCTGCCAATGATCTTTCCGCTTTTTTCGGTGGCTCGGGTAATAATTCCGGAACTTCTTCAGTCGGTTTTGATCTGAGTACTTACAGCGCCTTGAAGAACGGCTCATACCGCAAGGTAATGAACAAGTATTTCAATACCAAGCCTCAGGCTTCCGAGGAAGAGATCAAGAAGGCTACAGCCAAGATAGAACGTACTGCGGATGCCGCAGGAGATGTGGTCGGTGCATTCAATAAAATGTCGGATCTGTCCTTCGCGGAAGCAGACAGAGAAAAAAGCGCAGAGAAGGTCGAAGACTTCATAAAAAAATACAATGACCTCGTAGAGCGCGGTGAAGATTCTATCTATGACAATGTCGCCCAGAAGACGAAATGGATGGCGAACATCACGGACGAGAGTACAAATCTTCTTACATCCGTTGGGATTTCAACCGGTTCCGACGGTAAGCTTACGTTGGATAAGGATAAATTCATGAAAGCTGATGAAGATACATTAAACGACCTGTTTAAGGGGGCATCATCCTGGGCGGGCAAAGTTGAGTACAAAGCCGAGCAGATCTACTCTCTTGCTCTTACAGGCGATACATCCGCAAACTCATATACCAATGCTGCTACATACGGAAAAGTACAGGGATCTTCCTATAATACTACAGTTTAAAACCAATAAAGTATCCAGACTTTCCACATAAGCCGCTAACATGTCGTTCGGGTCATTCATCAGTCAGTTTTATGCAGTATGTGAATTAGTGCTGCCACACCTTTATCAGTGTGACAGCGCTTTTTTATATAATTCAATTATATCCGCTTTTGTTGTTGTCCTTGGATTAACTTTTATATTACCGCTCTTCATAGCATCCTCTGCCATGGCATCGATCATATCCGCCTTAACTCCCACCTTATCCAGTAACTCCGGGATGCCAAGAGCGTGATTCAACTCTCTGATCTCACTAAGCAGCATATCCGAGCGAAATTCCCTCTTTGAAACAGGACTCTGAGATATCCTCTTATATATCTCATAATACTTTCCCTGATCCGAAGGCGCATTATACTCCACAACCGTCGGGAGTATGATCGCATTCGCCAGTCCATGGGCCACATCGAAGTATGCGCTGACCGGATGGCTCATGGCATGAACATTTCCAAGTCTTGCATGAGAAAATGCAACCCCAGCAAAAAGAGACCCCAGCAGCATGGCACCTGCAGCTTTCTCATTTGATCTGTCTGCCACATATCCTTTGATATTTCCTCCAAGCAACTCCAGAGCTTTCAATGCCATCATATCCGAAAAAGGAGATGCTGCCTTTGAAATATATGATTCAAGGCCATGAACCATAGCATCCACACCACAATATGCAGCTGTCTTAACAGGCACAGTAGTAACAAGGTCGGGATCGAGTATCACATTTCCGGGCAACAGATAGTTACTTCCCACTGTCAGTTTATAATTCCTTGAATGATCGGTGATAACCGAAAAAGCCGTAACTTCTGATCCCGTGCCGGCTGTCGTGGGGATGGCGATAATTGGAACCACAGATCCCGGAACTTTATCTGTGCCTTCATAATCCGTGATCTTCCCACCGTATTTTCCGAGGATGGCAACAGCCTTTGCAACATCGATGGGCGAACCTCCCCCAAATGCCACGATCAGATCCGCATTGCTCTCCCGAAATCTCTCTGTTGCTTTATTAACAGTTTCCACAGAAGGATTCCCTTCTGTCTCTGTAAAAGATTCGCAGCTTATTCCGGTTCTTGCCAGACTCTCTGCGCATCTGTCTACCAATCCCGCTTTATACAGATGAGGACCGGAGACTATGAAGGCCTTTTTTGCCTTCGCAGTCTCTGCGACCGTCCCCAATTCATCAAGCATTCCTCTGCCAAACCTTATATTCTGAGGAAGCGAAAATGAAAACGAGTTCATAAACTTTCCTCCTATGACAGAGCCTCTACCGACTCCTTAATGATCCTTGCCGCCTCATCACAGTCAGACTTTGAGATGATAAGCGGAGGTACCATACGTATAACATGAGCTCCGATAGCGGTGATCAGGAGATGACGATGCAAACACTCATGCTTAACATCCACGCCGCTTACAGTATCATCAAATTCCACACCTACCAGGAGCCCCTGTCCTCTGACTTCCTTTACATGCGGAATCGTACTTAACTTTTCTTTAAAATACTCTCCCATTTCAGCCGCGTTGCCCGCAAGATCTCTCTTTAAGAGCTCCTCAACCTGAGCAAGTGCCGCCGCGCAGCTCACGGGATGACCGCCAAACGTGGTTCCGTGAGATCCCGGCGAAAAAGCTTTTGCCACTTCCTCGGTTGCGCATATTGCACCGATAGGCATACCTCCGCCAAGCGCTTTTGCCATAGAGACGATATCGGGTTTGATACCGTAATGCATAAAGCTCATAACCTTTCCTGTTCTGCACCAGCCGGTCTGAACTTCATCGATCAGCAAAAGCATGCCTTTCTCATCGCAGAATTCACGGAGTCCTGTCATAAATTCTTTTGTGGCAGGATGTACACCGCCCTCTCCCTGAACCGGTTCTATCATTATCGCGATAGTATTCTCGGTACATGCATCCTTAAACGCCTGAAGATCGTTATACGGAGCATATGAAAACCCATATGTCATAGGACCAAATCCGATCTGACATCCGTTTCCCGGCTGACCTGTTGCGGACATTGCTCCGAATGTTCTGCCATGGAATCCCATCTTAGCGGTAACGATGTGGTATCTGTTGGGACCATACTTCTCTATTCCGTATTTTCTCGCCATTTTGATCATGGCTTCATTAGCCTCTGTACCTGAGTTCTGGAAAAAGATCTTATCCATGCCGATCGTTGTACATACCTTCTCGGCAAGAAGCGCCTGGGGAATGGTATATGGATAATTAAATGTATGCATCAATGTTTTGGTCTGCTCTACCGCTGCTTCAACCACCTTCTCATTACAGCTTCCGGCCGAATTAACGGCGATGCCTGCATAGAAATCAAGATATTTCTCGCCTTTCTCGTCGTAAATATACTGATCCTTTGCTGTCTCAGCAAGAAAATCAAAACGTTCATATGTCTCGATCATATACTTGTTAACTTTATCTTTTATATCCTGTGCTGTAAGTCCTGTTTCAGATAGTTTCATGTTCCTGTCCTCCTGTTATTTTTTTGCTGATGCTTTATCGGATTCCGGGCTTTTATCTTTGTTCCCGATCTCCTCTCCTGATACAAATCCTTTTAATACCAGATAATCCTCTATTATCCTCACGCAATCATCTATCCCTACTCTTTCGCTGTTAAGAGTCATGTCGTAATTCACGGGATTGGTCCAGTAATTTCCATGGGTGTAATAAGCATAATAATCAGCTCTGAATTTATCCGTCTGAGTAATGGTTGCATTCGCCACTTCCTCCGTGACCCCCATATGCTCCATGGTTCGTTTCAGACAGAAAGCTCTCGGAGCTTCGATATAAATGCTGACAACATTCGGTCTTCCCTTTAATACATAGTCCGCGCACTTTCCGACGATCACGCAGGTCTCCTGATCTGCAAGATTTTTGATGATCTCACTCTGATATTCAAAGAGCTTGTCATCGGAAACGAATTTTTCGTTTCTTGAAATATAATTTCTTGACCTTGGCAGTCCGCTGAGGAAATTTGAAAAACCTCCTGTCTTTCTGATCTTCTCATTTACTTCATTAAAAAGGTTCTCATTCAACCCGCTGAGCTGACTGGCGAGTGTCAGTATCCTGTTCTCATAACAGTGAACTCCAAGATCTTTCGCAAGCGCAGAAGCAATCTCCTTCCCTCCCGAACCGAATCCTCTAGCAAATGTCACTACAAATTTCTTCATATCATTCCTCCATGCCGATAGCTCCTAAAGTCCGGCTTCCGTTCATCCATCGCCTTATCCTGCAAGATATCTTCCGAGGAATTCTTTTGTTCTTGGATTCTTCGGATTAGTAAAAAGTTCTGAGGGTGGAGCATCCTCTGCCACGTATCCCTTATCCATAAATATGGTCCTGGTTGAGACATCCCTGGCAAAAGCCATCTCATGAGTAACTATGATCATAGTCAGTCCCGTGGTAGCCAGCTGCTTCATTACACTAAGTACCTCTCCTACCATCTCGGGATCCAGTGCTGACGTCGGTTCATCGAAAAGCAGCACTTCAGGATTCATGCACAATGACCTTGCTATGGCCACTCTTTGTTTCTGACCTCCGGATAACTGAGCCGGTTTCGCATGGATATACGGAGCCATTCCCACTTCCTTAAGATGAGTGATGGCACGCTCGAAAGCTTCTTCTTTGGATAAGTGAAGAACCTTTCTGGTACAGATCATGCAGTTTTGCAGAACCGTCATATTGTTAAATAAATTAAATGACTGGAATACCATTCCCACTTTTGCTCTGTATTCGTTTACTTCCCGTTGGATATCTCTGACTTCTTTATCGTGATACAGTATCTTTCCCGTTGTCTGATGCTCAAGCTTATTTATACATCTGAGCAGCGTTGATTTTCCCGATCCCGATGAGCCCACTATACATATGATCTCTCCGGCATTTACATCAAGATCGATCTTCCTTAGGACCTCATGTTTACCAAAGGATTTGCTCAGATCCTTTATACTGATTATCTTCTCTCCCATAGCAGACCTCCTTACTGATTATCCATGTACTCGACAGCAAGCGCGTAATCGTTTCTTCCTTTAAGTTTCTTCTCCATTAAGCCAAACAGCTTATTGAATAAGAAACAAAGCACAAAATAGATCACTGCGATCACCAGATAACTTTCGAAATACTTGTAATAGTTTCCGCCTACCGTCTTGGCCGCCATGAAGAGTTCCTGAACTGCGATCACGTTGAGTACCGATGTCATCTTTAAATTTGTCAAAAAAGTATTTGCCATCTCAGGAATGATATTCTTAAACGCCTGAGGAAGAACTATGTAAAGCATGGTCTTCATCGGTGACATACCCATGGCCCATGCGCCTTCGCGCTGTCCTATATCAATTGATCCGATACCGGCACGAACCGTTTCTGCCATATACGCTCCGGTATTTAATACCGTGACCAGGATTCCCGCAGTAACAGGCTGCAGGTCCACACCAAGTTGTCTGATACCGTAATAAATGATCATTGCCTGCACTATCATCGGCGTATCGCGAAATACTTCTACATAAACTCCCGCTACTGCTTTTAATGCCCCGGCAAATACTTTTTTGACAAAATTATCACCATTACCGACTTTAGCGTCCTGTATGATGCCTATAACATATCCCAGTACAAATCCAAGGATCGTTCCAAGTATCGCTATATAAAGCGTCAGCTTTGTACCGTCCATAAACATTTTGAAATATTTATTCGTCAGATAAATCATCCACTCGAGCGATGTCTGCGGATCTTCAATTCCTAAAAATGCATATTTCATATATCATCCGTCCTTTTATATCCCTGCCGGATCACTCCGGCAGGGGGTATTATTACTTAATTCGCAGCCGGCTGTTCACCGATCACTCTGTTCATCAGTTCATCCATTGCAGCCTTATCATTCCAGTTCAGTGCATCCATAGCTCCCTGGATACGATCACGAAGAGCTGTATCATCCTTTCTCGTTGCAATACATACATTTACCATCTCATCGTCACCTTCAAAGCTGTCAGCTTCATCAAATGAAATGATCTTGAGATCATCGTTTGTAAGAAGTGCTGACTGAGCTGTAGGAAGATCAACGATACATATATCAGCCACTCCGTTTGATACAGCCATGAAACATTCCGATGTAGTCTCGTAGTTCATACCTGTCTCAGCGCCTTCGATCTGATCAAGAAGAGGTATCCAGCCTGTTCCCAACTGTGTTGTCACCTTGCATCCCGTACCTGCCAGTTCGGATAATCCCTTTACTTCTGCGTAAGGTCCATCCTTCTTTACTACGATGCAATTGTCTCTGTAGTAATAGGGTGTGGTGAATGAATATGACATCTCACGCTCTGCAGTCCTTCCCATACCTGCGATAATACAGTCATAATCTCCCGCATCCATTGAGATACCGATCGATGACCATTCGACTTTGTGTATCTCCAGATCCATTCCCAGCTCATCAGCGATCATCTGTGCTACAGCAACATCGTATCCGTATGCATAAAATGTCGAATCATAGATCGGTACTGCTGCGCTTCCATCCGGTGTGGTTGCCTCATCCTGTGTCCAGTTAAAAGGTGCATATGCGCATTCCATACCGACTCTTAAGACTTCATTTTCTTCTGCAGGAGCTTCTCCTGAATCAGTAGCGGCTGTACTCTGGGCTGCCGATACATCAGTCACTCCACTCTGAGGAGTTTCACTGCATCCTGCAAGCATTGCCGCCGCAAGCGTTGCTGTCATAACAACGGCCATTTCCTTCTTTGCAAAACCATTTCTCTTTTTCATAATCCTTGTCCTCCTTCTTTTATTCCTCTTAAGGAATAAGAAAAGGCGCTGCGAAACATTTCTGTTTCATCAGCGCCTTTGCTTATGGTTGCATTCTAAAGGTCCGGCTCTTTATTTACAATGTATCATGTGCACAGTCTTGACTGGCACTCTGCACAGTCACTAAATAAACATAAATCTTTTAACAAGGATACAGTTAAGCAGATCCAGATATTCCATATAATCATCAGTTTCTATATCAAGCAATTCTTCGATCTTTTTAAGTCTGTAAAGCAGCGAATTCCTATGTATATACAAAGCCTCTGCCGCCTTAGCACTGTTAAATCCGTTCATGTAATATGTAAGCAGCGTCTCCTGAAGCGAAGTCCCGTTGGCATTATCATATTCCTCAAGCCGGTTTAATTTACTGTTGCAGTAATCAAGTATCTCCCTCTGGTCATTCCCTCTGAACATATATTTATATATGCCCATTGAACTTGCGCTCAACACCTTTTTCGCCGACGGATTGGGCAGCAGATCCTTTTTGGGTATAAGACTCTTGGCCTCCTGATAGCTCTGTCCGAATTTACCGGGATCGGTATATGGTGCTCCCAATATACACGTACTGCTGATATGTCCTTTAAACATATCGTTCCCATCCAGTTTACGAAGCATCTTTTCAAGTTCCTTCTCTGTCTCTTTATTCTCCTTTGCTTCGAACAGAAGGACAAATTTATTCAGGAATTTCATAAACATAGGGCGCCCTTTAAGTTTTATCACTTCTTCGTTAAGGCAGTCCGCATAGTATTCATATATATGTTCATCCTGTTCAAGGTTGATGCCGTATTTTCTGTCAACTGCGATTATCCCCACTCTGTAAGGCTTGGAGAAATCGATTCCGAACTGATGTGATATCTTTCTGACATAGCGATCGTTGACATCATATCCGAACAAAAGATTGTAAAGATAGTCACCTGTTCTCTTATTGTCGATATTGTTTTCAAGAATAAGATTACCTATACTCTGTGAAATATCGACAAACGACGCGCCGTTCCATCGGATAAAGAAAAGAGGAAGCGCTAATTCTTCCGCCTTGCTTATTATTGTCTCAGGTATAGCCTCCTTATCATTGACTATTGATATACCGAGCCCTGATATACCGAGTTCATTTAATTCCTCCATGGTCTTTAACACTTCATCGAAATCAAATCTGACATAATCAACGACTATCAAAGCAAAGTTGCCCTGATTCATGTGCTCATCATACGGCCTGGTCTGAACCAGATAAACCCATGACACTATGCGTTTTAAGCCTTTTTCGCCAGCCACAAGTTCCATACCGTCGAGCTTTAAATTGTTTACATCATTACAGGTGACCATATTAGACCTCCGATCAACAATAAAAAAGCAAAGAAGTCTGTTAAGACTTCTTTGCCTTTAATTTATCCTAAGTATTTCTTACCGGCTTATATTACTTTGCAAGGATCGAATTAGCGATATTAGCCATATCGTCAAGTGTGAAATTCTCGGAACCATCCATGCTGTCCAGTGAGATCTGAAGGAATGTATCCTCATCCCATGTATCATCATGGTAAGCAATAAGGATTGCCTTATAGGATGAATCTGTCTTGTCTCCGTCACTCCATACATATGTATAGCTTGCATCTACAACATAGACCTTATTTCCATCAATGGCAAGTCCATCAACTGCTTTATAGTCACATACAAAATCTTCATAGCTGTCGTTGACCTGTGAATTACCCTCAAGGATATACTTCTCTATAGCATAATCGCAGTAATCCTGAACATAGTAATAATTATAGTTATCATCGTAGAAGTAAGCGCTGTAACCGTCTGACATGGACTTATCAAGTTCATAATCTCCGTAAGGAAAAACGGTAATGTAATCATTGCCGTCATTGTACGGGAATGTGAATGAACCGTCTGAATTTAATCCGTCGTAATTGGAAAGATCATCAGGATCTGAAGGTTCATCAGGATCTACATCTACATCGGGGTCATCAGGTTCTACATCTACATCGGGATCCTCGGGATCTACAGGTACTGCAACCGTACTGCCGCCGAAACCACCCTCTACTGCCTCATCAATAACATCATCGGGAATCTCAACTTCTGTATTGTTGATATCCTTTGAAGTAATGCTGAAAGAAAATGCTGTGAGCTTAAGATCTTCAAGATCGAAAGGAAGATCATCCAGATCCTCTCCGCTCATCTTAAGAGCCTCAGATACAAGAGCTCCAAGATCTGTCTCGGAAGCATCAACATCGCAACGTACGCACTGTCCTGTCTTCTTTGAAGCATACATTGTGATATCAAGCTTTACGTACTCCATGAGCTCGTAAAGATCATCTCTGCTCATGTCTGCTTCATCAAGGATATCATCGATAGACTCATCGGTTTCCTCTTCCATGGCATCAAATACGATGTCATAAAGCTCGGAGAACTTATCACCTGTTGTCTCAAGCTTAAGTACATAGCACTTATCGCCATTAACATCCTCAAGCTTCTTCTGGAGCTCTGCTTCATAGAGAACCTTCTTGTAAGCCTTGATAATTTCTTCCTTTGTATCATCATCTATAACAGAATCTTCAACTTCCTGCGTAGTCTTGGTCCATGTATCGCCATCATCTGTGCTTGCATAAACGACTGTTTCGTCATCGGATGTTTCTCCGTAGATCTCTGCAGAAACGGAATCCGAATCTAAAAATGAAGATACCATCTCAGGAACATTGAGCTTGGCATCCATGATCATGTGAAGAACAACATCATCACCATCCTTAGCAAACTCGTACTCACCGTCACCGTTGAGACCGAATTCCATTGACATTCCGTCGCTGTCAAGCTTTACACCCAGATCATATTCAACCTCGTTAGCCGATGACTCGACCTCTTCGTCAAACATCTTGTCGACGATAGACTCTGTTGTTGCTCCGCATCCGCCAAGAATAGCAGCCGATGCACCTGCTGCCAGAACAAGAGCAAATGCTCTGCCTGACTTCGTAGGACAATTTTTTTTCATTTATTCCTCCCTTTTCCGGCCCTCATATTATACGCTTACATGCAGCCGCAACCTGTTTGCGCAGCGTCTTCTACCGGTTAAAAACGCAGACTTCTGCCATGTAAAACAATAAATATGATGTCACAACCGATTCTAAAAGTCAATCAACATCTGTTAAATCGGCATATGGCTAACGTTTTATAGTACTCGCATCTCTTTTATGTCAGTTTTTACCAATAAAAAAGGAAAATATAACGTCTTACATGCAAAAATCCCGTCCGCTAAGTACGGACGGGATCAAAATGGTCGAATTGCGGTTTAAGCAAGCAGACTTAAAAGCTTATTGGTTCTGGCCACAAATTTGGTCATGGCCTCGGGATCGAGAGGCTCATTTTGGATCCTTGCCAGATCGTAGAGCTGTTCAAACAGCAGATCCGCATTCTCGCTCTCCTTATCCTCTAGGATCTTCTGAACAAGCTTATTGTTTGTATTAAGGATAAGAGTCTGTCCCTGCTTAGGCATGCTGCCCATATCAAGGCCGCGTGTTGCATACATCTTCATCATATCCTGCATACGTCTTGCCTCTTCGGATATGGTAAGCATTGAAGAGATATCCTTATTCTTAAGCTTCTCTGCCTTAACTGTGACATTGTCCTTCTTGATGACTTTCTTGAAGATCTTCTCAAGTACCTTGGTCTGTTCACCAAGTTCCTCTTCAACCTTCTTGCTGTTCTTTGCCTTCAGATCATCTGTAAGCTCCGAGTCGATACGTAAGAAGTGGATTCCTTCATTCTTGGTCTCAAGCTGCTGTAAGAAGGGCTGATCGATGGTATCTTTGAGAACAACCGCTACCTTTCCGGCCTTACGGAACATATTGATGTACTGGCTCTGCTGCTGCTCGTCGGTCACATAGTAGATCTTCTTGTCTTTCTTCTCTTCTTCTGTGTTATCCGATGTCTCTTGCTTTTCAACAACCTCAGCCTCTACCTTATTACCGTCTGCGTCAGTTGCGCTCTCGCCTTCCTCATCGCCTGTATCGATAGGCTTTACTTCCAGACATTCGGGAAGTGACATATACTTTCCGTCGATATCCTTAAAGAGGATATAATCAGTCATCTTCTCACAGAACTTATCATCCTTAAGACAACCGTACTTGATGAACGGGCTGATGTCATCCCAGTACTTTTCATACTCCTCACGCTCTGTCTTGCACATTCCGGCAAGCTTATCCGCAACCTTCTTGGAGATATAATCGGATATCTTCTTTACAAATCCGTCATTTTGAAGCGCGGATCTCGAAACATTGAGCGGCAGATCCGGGCAGTCTATCACGCCCTTAAGGAGCATCAGATATTCGGGGATTACTTCCTTGATATTATCCGCAATGAACACCTGATTGTTGTAAAGCTTTATCACACCTTCGATAGACTCGAATTCCATGTTGATCTTGGGGAAGTACAGGATACCCTTTAAGTTAAAAGGATAATCCATATTCAGGTGGATCCAGAAAAGAGGCTCTTTGTAATCATGGAATACCTTACGGTAGAACTCAAGATACTCATCCTTTGTACATTCGTTGGGATGCTTTGCCCAAAGCGGTGTTGTATCATTTAAAGCCACGGGACGCTTCTTTATCTTAAGCTTGTCTTCCGATTTTTCCTTGCTTGTATCTTCCTTGCCGTCCTTATCCTTGGGATATTCTCCGGGGATCTCCTCAAGAACCACATCCGTATCAAGCTTCTCGGAAACCTTTATAGTCTCTGTAAGCTCCTCGCCCTCTTTGGAGATAAAGATCTCGTAAGGCATAAAGGAACAGTATTTGCGAAGAACATCCTCTGCCTCATATTTATTGCAATACTTCTCACAATCGGAAGAAACATGGAGTATTATCTCGGTACCGATCTCGGTCCTGTTTCCATCCTCCATCTCATAATCTGTTCCGCCGTCGCAGGTCCAGTGAACCGCTTTAGCACCTTCTTTATATGAAAGAGTATTGATCTCTACCTGATCGGCGATCATGAAAGCGGAATAAAATCCCAGACCGAAGTGACCGATTATCTGATCCTCATTGGCCTTGTCCTTATATTTCTCGATGAAATCCGTAGCTCCGGAAAAAGCGATCTGATTGATATATTCCGAAACCTCATCCTCTGTCATTCCGAGACCGTTATCGATAACTTTGATGGTCTTATTTTCAGGACTTACAATGACTTCTATCTTCCCTTTATAACCTTCCGGAAGGGAATACTCGCCCATCATATCCAACTTCTTTAACTTGGTGATAGCATCCGAACCGTTACTCACAAGCTCTCTGAAGAAAATATCCTGATCCGAATACATCCACTTCTTGATGATAGGAAAAATATTTTCGCTGCTGATAGATAAACTGCCCTTGTTTGCCATTTTTACACACGTCCTTTCCAACAAAATGATAAAACGGGAGCCGATCCGTAAGTGCATAGATAAATGCATTGCGAAACTGTGCCTTCCCGTGAATAAATTCAGTTTAAAACGCTAAAATGGAAATGTCAATAGAAAATTAGCACTCATTTTTATTGAGTGCTAACAAGATTTATTGAGATACCAGAAATGTGGTCTCATATACATCGAAGAAATCGGAGGTATCCACTTCTCCTCCGCCTACAAAATCTATACTGTCCAGCAGCTCCTGATTAAGATAGCAGCGCTTCCCCTGTCTGAAAGTATCATATGCATCATTAAATTTCACATCCTTCTTCTCCTGAAGAAGCTCTCGCCTTCTCTTATCGGTCTCGATCCTGTCCTTTGTATTGATACAGCGGAAAATGTAGTAATTACCGTCGGATGCCGCAACTACATCGCTGACTTCATTCTCTCCAAGGTCAAAGCATACAGATTCGACGCTTTCATCTCTTTCACCTCTGCAAAAAGTATCAATAGCCTCATATCCGTTATTCTCAGCCATCATCAGCTCATCAAATCCGGTTCCTTCATTTATCTGATCGAGCATGGCTTCCGCCTTGGATCTGCTGTCACTTCTGATATATTCAACGACTATGGTCCTGGCCGCATCATCACTGATCTCCGATTCCCTGACATCCGACGTGAGACTGTTATAAACATCTTCAGCTATGGCATAATCCAGATACATATCTCTGATATCTTCCTGTGTTATACCGTCAAAAGCTTCTATCTCTTCTTCGGAAAGAGAACTGAAATAATTCTGTGCAGCCTTATCCGCAAGTAACTCTTCATTCTTGGTAGCGGTTATCCCCTTCTCTGTTGCCATAAGATTCATCATCTTGATCTTGGCAAGTCTGGCAAGAGCGGTACGTTTTACACAATCCTTTAGAGAGCCTTCGCCGGTCTGGGTCTGCCATATCTCTTCACCGAAAGCCAGCTCATACTGATTCTGCATATTGGTAAGATAGACTAGATATTCCCTCTTATAACAGGATATCCCTTCAAGCCAGAATAACTCTCCCTCTTCAAAACCTGTTGTGAGGATTATCCTTTCCTCACCGCAGGCAGCAAGAGACAACATACAGCATAAAGAACTTGCTGTAATCACGAATAAACTTTTTATCCTGTTGATCATCCCGCTTCTTTTCATATTATTGTTCCGTTCGTATTCAGATTCTTTATTGATCTGTCTTAAGATCCCTGTTTAAAATCCGCATCCTCGGGCGAAAGTTTTATATACTCTCCGGGCTTCAGATCATCCGGAAGGATAAGACTTCCCATTCTTATCCGCCTCAGCCCCACGACTTCATTTCCGATTGCCGAAAACATTCTTTTGACCTGATGGTACTTGCCTTCGGTTATTATCACATGCGCAAGCTTCGGATCCGTATCGGAGATCATCAGCTTCGCCGGTTGCGCTCTGAATGCATCATTCCCCTTATCGGATTCCGGTATGTCCAATCCTTCGGCAAAGCACCTTATCAAAGCCTCATGATCCACCGGAAAAGGATCCCTTACGACCACTTCATATTCCTTCTCTACATGCTTATCCGGAGCAAGCAGTCTGTGGGATAGCGCTCCGTCATTGGTAAGCAGTATCAGTCCTTCGGTATCCAGATCCAGTCTGCCCACGGGAGATATATCATCTCTTATGCCATATCCGCGGCATATATCCGTCACCGTTTCATGAATCGGATCCGTCACCGCACTTACTATACCCTGAGGTTTATTCAGCAAAAAATACTGATATTCTTCATATATTATGTGCAAAGATCCCGTTCCTTCCGTACGGATCACAAGTTCCGTATCCTCCGAGATCTTTGTCGAAGGATCCTTGCAGCACTTGTCTCCATCCGGGGTGTGCATACAAACCTTTCCCGAACGGATAAGCTTTTTTAACTCCGTTCTGGTACCGCACCCCATATCCGATAGATATTTATCGATTCTGATCATAGGGTTATATTATATCGCGATAACGAGAAAACATCCATCTTTCCCTATTTTCGCAATGAAGAGAGTGATTCATCAAAAAAAGACGGCTGCGATCAAGCCGCAGCCGCCATGGAGAAAAGGAGTATAATCACAGAATTCTATCAGCCATGTTTTCTAAGTTCCTCGCCATCACACGTATTAAGATCCTGCCCCAGAAGGGTAAAGGGGATTATATTATTATCACTCTTTGAGCGGTCAACTTTTCCGTCATATTCTTCAGCATCGAACAATCCGTCATGCGAGGACATTATCACAACCAATATCATCCATATTATACAAGCGATAAGAACTTTCATACGAACACCTCCGTTTTCCTGCCTTCTTAATACAACAACGCAGGATTTGGAGATATTATTGCAATTATTTTAAAAAATTATTTTTTTATTGCCTCAAGTCCTTCCCCGTTCAGTCTGATAAGTATGCTGTCACCCTGAGAAATATCCGAAGCAAGGATGAGTTTTGCCGATAGCGTCTCAACTGTCTTTTGGATATAACGCTTTAAGGGTCTTGCTCCGTAGACCGGATCATAACCGTTCTCAACGATATATTCCCTCGCCTCCGGCGTAAGCTCCACCGATATCTCCCTGTCTGCAAGTCTGGCATTCAGAGAATCCATGATAAGGCTTACTATTCCGTCTATATTATCCCTGCTCAGCGGCTTGAACATGATGATCTCATCGAGTCTGTTCAGGAATTCAGGTCTGAAATGAGCTTTTAACTGATCCTCAGCAGCATCCTGCGCCTCTTCCGTGATATTGCCGTCATCATCTATGCCGGAAAGAAGTATCTGGGCACCGATATTGGATGTCATGATGATGATGGTATTCTTAAAATCAACCGTTCTTCCCTGTGAATCGGTTATCCGTCCGTCATCCAGAACCTGGAGCAGTATATTGAATACATCCGGATGAGCCTTTTCTATCTCATCAAAAAGTACCACAGAATAAGGCTTTCTCCTAACCGCTTCCGTAAGCTGGCCGCCCTCATCATATCCCACATATCCGGGAGGCGCTCCAACCAGTCTGGATACAGAGTGCTTTTCCATATATTCACTCATATCGATACGGACCATATTCTTCTCGTCATCAAAAAGAGTATCGGCAAGGGTCTTGGCAAGCTCGGTCTTTCCCACACCGGTAGGTCCGAGGAAAAGGAATGAACCTATTGGTTTTCCGGGATCCTTGATGCCGGCCTTGGATCTGATGATCGCTTCCGATACTTTGCGTACCGCATCATCCTGTCCGATCACTCGCTTATGAAGCTGTTCATCAAGATGAAGGGTCTTGCTTCTTTCCGATTCGTTAAGCTTACTTACAGGTATTCCCGTCCATCTTGAAATTATGCGTCCTATCTCATCTTCCGATACATTCTCATGAACGAGTCTGGCTTCTCTCTTTCCTGCCAGCTCCTCTTCCTGTTCCAGCTCTTTTTTCAGCGCCGGCAGTGTTCCGTAAGAAAGCTCCGCCGCCTTATCGAGATTTCCCTCGCGCTGCGCTATCTGAATATCATTATTAACGGATTCTATCTGTTCACGGATTTTTGAAAGCTTATCGACAGCACTCTTCTCATTTTCCCATTGTGCTTTTTTAACGGCAAATGATTCCTTGGTCTCTGCCAGCTCCCTTGAGAGATCCTCCAAGCGTTCTTTGCTCAGATTATCATCTTCCTTCTTAAGAGCGGCAACCTCTATCTCCATCTGGATGATCCTTCGCTGCTCCTCGTCCAGCTCTGTGGGCAAAGTATCAAGCTCTGTCTTGATCATGGCACAGGCTTCATCCACGAGATCTATTGCCTTATCCGGAAGGAACCTGTCGGTAATATATCTGTCCGAAAGAGTAGCTGCCGCCACCAGTGCATTATCCAGTATCTTTACTCCGTGATAGACTTCATACCTCTCCTTAAGTCCTCTGAGAATGGATATCGTATCCTCTACTGTCGGCTCATCCACCAGTACCGGCTGAAAACGTCTCTCCAGCGCAGGATCCTTTTCAATATATTTCCTGTATTCATCAAGTGTTGTTGCTCCGATACAGTGAAGCTCGCCTCTTGCGAGCATGGGCTTTAGCATATTCCCCGCATCCATGGCTCCGTCAGTCTTGCCGGCTCCCACTATGGTATGAAGCTCATCGATGAAAAGTATTATCTGTCCTTCCGATTTCTTTACTTCTTCAAGGACCGCTTTAAGTCTCTCTTCGAACTCTCCTCTGTACTTTGCACCTGCAACAAGAGCGCCCATATCGAGAGAGAAAAGCTTCTTATTTTTAAGACCGCCGGGGACATCCCCCTGCACTATCCTCTGTGCCAGACCTTCGACCACGGCAGTCTTTCCTACCCCCGGCTCACCGATGAGTACCGGATTGTTCTTGGTCTTTCTTGACAGGATACGTATCACGTTTCTGATCTCCGCATCTCTTCCGATAACGGGATCCAGCTTCTGATTCCTTGCTTTTTCCACCAGGTCCTGGCCGTATTTTTCAAGAGTATCATAGGTAGCTTCGGGATTATCACTGGTCACTCTCTGATTGCCCCTTACGGTTGCAAGCACTCCCAGGAAACGGTCTCTGGTTATACCATACTCCGTAAAGATGGCTTTTATCTCTTTATTAGGATGCTTTATCATGGCAAGGAAAAGATGTTCCACGGATACATAATCATCCCCCATGGCCTTCGCTTCATCTTCCGCGCCGTTTAATGCCATATTGATATCACGGCCAAAATAAACCTGGCCTCCCTGAACCTTAACTCTCTTCTCCAGTCCCTGCTTAACTCTGTCGATGAAGTGCTCCTTATTGATCTCCATCTTTTCGATCAGCTTGAGTATCAGGCTGTCTTCCAGTTCCAGCAAAGAAAATAAAAGATGTTCTTCCTCTATCTCCTGATTACCGTATTCGTAAGCAAGCTTTTCGGTATTCTGAAGTGCTGTTATCGAATTCTGTGTAAATCTCTGTATATTCATAACGCCTCCCCTGCAGCATTATTGCAGCTGCCGCAATGTTAAAGGACTACTGATGTTCTAATCTCTATATCACACTTTAGTACAAATTGTTAGCACTGTCAATAGGTGAGTGCTAATTTTTAGAACCGAACTGTATACAAAAAATACCTTCCTTACCGACACCCCGATAAGGAAGGTATTTGGGATTTATTATTCAGACCGAGTACTTAATCAGTTTAATTTGAAATTCTTCAGATCATCACTGATAGTTGCCGAATAACCGTTGAGCTTTTCAGAAACGCTTGCCAGGCTTCCCGTATCTTCGGATATCTTCTCACTGTCTCTGACAATTGTACCTGACAGTTCGAGGATCTGATTAACTGTTGCAGCCTGCTCTTCGGTTGCGGCAGCATTGTTGGAAGCTACATCATTGATCCTTCCTATTCCGTCAGCAATATCCGTAATGGCATTAGTAGCTTTGGTAATATCGGAATAGATAAAATCAAAGGATTCATTAGAACGACTCACACCCGCAAGACACTTATCCATATCCTTGATACAATCGTCTGCTTTCCTGCTGATATTGGCAATATTGTCTGTTATGGTCTCAATTAAGACAGAGGTGGTTTTAACATGATCGGATCTTTTCCTCGAAGACAGAAGACATCACCTGCTCCGTTTGCCTTTATGTTAACAGGGGTGACTTGTCTCA
>Ga0256407_10003000_pt1 | contig 30889 bp, 22 predicted proteins | sample RumenRJG_04DNA_FD_193489 | JGI IMG/M metagenome (GOLD analysis project Ga0256407, IMG submission 193489) | Bovine rumen microbial communities from Lethbridge, Alberta, Canada - RJG_04 | ecosystem: Host-associated > Mammals > Digestive system > Stomach > Rumen | place: Canada: Alberta...
TTCCCCCTATATGCCTATAAAGGGAAAGCCGAGGCCATGGCCTCTCTCCGGGAATCCGCGAGGGATATTACCCCTGAAACGAATTATTCATAGGAGGGAAGCTATTTCCTCGGCTCTAAGTGTAGGAAAAAGGTCCCTTAACCGGGACCTCTAGCACATCTTTATTCTAGGGTAAGAGGCCCATCGCCGCAAGCCCTAGAGCCGAGGGGACGACGGAGTCATCGTCCCGATCCGAGGTGCCATCCCCGAAAGGGGGCCAGGCGGAGCGATTCGCCTGGTTTTTTTCGTTTTCGTAACGATTCTTTCGCCCATTTGGGGTTTTCGACCCTATAGGTAAAGTGAAAGGAGGTTTCCACTTGCCGTAATTCGGAGCGAAATCATTGCCCTAGTTCGGCTAAGGACCTAAACTATGTACGGAAGACAGACACACAAGATTAAGGAATTCGATATGGCGGTTAAAACAAGCAGAATCGATATTCGCCTGTTGCCGGGCGATAAAAGCACCATCGAGGCGGCGGCGTCGATCAAAAGGGTCAGCGTGAGCACCTATATCCTTTCGGCTGCGATCGAAGCGGCAAAGACGGACATCGAACGGGAGGAACGAATCACTTTAAGCGATACCTCTCGCGACGTTTTGCTTCATCTGCTCGATAACCCTCCCGAACCATCGGAGGCGTTGAAGAAACTATTCCAATGATCCACGAACGATCGATTAAGGAGTGTCCGCCCACTCTTTTAAGCGGCTTTGATTGTGGCGAAGAGCATCTCAATCTATTCCTTTCCTCTTATGCGAAGCAAAACGACGAGAAAGGCTATGGCCGGACTTTCGTTTTGCTCGAGGATGATGCGCTCATCGGCTTCTACACCTTGGCGTCCGCGCAGATCGAATTCGCTCATATCCCAGGACATTTATTGAAGAATCTCCCTCGATATCCCGCCCCCGCCATTCGAATCGCCCGTCTAGCAGTTAGGAAACGGTCGCAGGGAAAAGGCTATGGCGCAATCCTCTTGAAATACGCGTTCAAAAGGATCCTTCTCGCCGCAATAAACGCCGGTATCGCCTTCGTGCTCGTCGACGCGAAAGAAAGCGCGCGAGGATTCTATGAGCATTATGGTTTCGTTCGCCTGACCGATGAGAGCAACCTGTATGTGATGCCCATCGCGACAATGCTTAAGGCGGTGGTGGGGTAATCGGTTCGCTTCTTATCGATGCCTGGTCAATCCGGGCTTTTCCTTTTGATAACGATTTTTTCGCACATTCGCCTCTTTCTACCCTATAGGTAGGGTGAGGAGGCACAATATGCCCCACTCAAAAAAGTGGCACCTCAGGAGAAAGGAGGTGGAAGCCATAGAAACCTTGGCCTATGCCTTGACGGTCCTGCTGATCATCCTCGCGATGGTCCTCGACCATTGGCGTAGAAAGTAGAGGTGCGAAAAAGGTCCCGAGAGGGACCCTAAGCACATCTTTATTCTAGGGTAAGAGGCCCATCGCCGCAAGCCCTAGAGCCGAGGGGACGACGGAGTCTTCGTCCCAATCCGAGGTGCCATCCCCGAAAGGGGGCCAGGCGGAGCGATTCGCCTGGTTTTTTTCGTTTTCGTAACGATTCTTTCGCCCGTTTCGAGTTTTCGACCCTATAGGTAAAGTGAAAGGAGTCTATTTATGACCGCAATCCCCTTATCCCAAGAACAACTCAAAACCATCGCCCCCGGAGAGGCGTTGACGCTTGCCACGGTCACGCTGGTATTCACCATCGCGATTCTGGCCGTCGTCTGTTACAAACTCTTCGTTTCGGGCAAAGCCAAAATCGAACTTCCCGGTGGCTACAAGTTCGAGTGGTCCGCGAAATGAAGATCCAAAACATCCCAAAGCAAGAACGTCCAAGGGAGAAACTTTATGCTCTCGGCGCGGGTTTTCTCACCGACTCGGAACTTCTGGCCATATTGCTAGGCTCTGGTACCGTCGGTAGCAGCGCGGTGGAAGTCGGGTGTTCTTTGCTTCGCGAACTCGGTGGCCTTAATGGCGTTTTAGACGCAAACCTCGAAACCCTCTTGAAGCGGAAAGGCATCGGAAAAAGCAAGGCCGCGACGATCTTGGCGCTCTCCGAACTATGCAAGCGAGGTTACGCGAAAGGTAGCGTAAACCTAAAGGAACGCATCCATCGTTTCGCCAAAGCAATGCCACCGGTGGAGGAAGCCATCATCCTCGGTCTGGATGGCCATGGCAAAGTGGTGGGGGAACGCCTGATTGCCCGCGGAAGCGAAGAAAGCCTTCATTTATCGATGAGCCACCTTTTTAAATCCGTCGTAGGACTCAGCGTTTCGCGCTTTGCCTTAGTCCATCTCCATCCAAGTGGATTCGCGATGCCTTCGGAGGAAGACATCACCTTCACCGACGCCTTAGCGGTATCAACCCAATCGATCGGTCTCAAGATGGTCGATCATTTGATCGTTGGTCCCGAGGCGATTTATTCCTTCCGTGAGAATGGGCTGCTCGCCTAAAAGAAAACCGCTCAATCGAGCGGAATCCTTATGCTTGGTGGCGACGCCGTTTGCTTAAAACTAGAAGCAAGGTCGCAAGCGCCGCCCCGCCTCCAAGGATTGCGAGGATGACGATGTAACTCCCGGAAACGTGGGCTTGGCTTACTTTTAACGCGCCTGAGACGCTCACGGGATTCCGTCCGAGGAAGTCCGGGAAGAGGTCGACGCCATACTTTCCGACGATGTAGTCGTATTTTGCTAAAGCGTCCCCGACATAAGGGTTATCTTTTGATGCAGCCGTGAGGAACTGCTGGGTGCGCGTGGACAAGGCATTATATGCGCTTGTCGCAGCTTCCCAATCCATCTTGTCACCGTCATAGGTGCCGCTTTCTTTGCAGCCAGATGTCCACTCGGAACAGAAACGTTCGCCATATCCTGATGCAGCGTTGCAGACGCCTTTGACGTAGACGGAAGGGCAAGGATAGTTCGTGGTATTCGCATATAATCCGAATCGAGGGTTTCCGCTGTTGTAGTTGTAGCCGAGCCATCGGTTGGCATTGGCGGTGTTTTGGATCAATGGGGTACCATCCAAGTTAGCCAAGGTCCAATTTATATTCCCGCTTGCAGCTGTTCCGAGGTAGGGACTGCTCGTAGAGTAGGACAAATAGTGTCCATCCGAGTATTTGAGATGGAACGTTCCGTCATTATTGGCTTCTATGCTAAACGTATGTCCTAGTTCTTCGCTGAGACAATGATCGGATAGCTTGCCAGCGGTGGATTCCACGGTGGCAAAGGCTTTATTACCTGATGCTAGGTCCGACATCGCATATCCGGCGCTTTCGTTCACAAAGCAGATTTCATCCCCATCCGAGAGGGAAACGGCCTTGGTCCAAACGTCGGCTTGTTCCTCGGGTTCTTCGGGAATGGGGGTAGGCGGATCGACTGGATCTTCGGAGTAACCATAGACGACGTCTTTGCTTGGATCGGCGTAACCGGTCGGGGTTTCATCACGAGTGATGATGGTGCGCCCGTCTTCATCGAGGGTCGAAGTGCCCCAAACGTAATCGACCCATTCGGGGAAGTCGATGAAGGGGTTACGGTTGCTATCGTAATTACGATAAATCAAGTCGTTGCGGTGGATTTCATATTCATCTACGGGGTCGAGATGATGCCAAGCGAGAAGATCCCGAAGAATGCCGTATCGCCCTGGCTCACTGGTCGTAGAGATGAAGCTTTCCGCCGGAGCAAGCACGTCGCTTAATTCAAGATTTGGATTCCCAGAGTCAATCGTGTCGTCATCGCCGGCGAGGTTGTTATAACGGGCGACCATATAGAACAAAGCACGTGCGATATCGCCTTTATCGCAATCCTGGGGTTCGAAGACCGTGCCGGTACCAAGCGTCTGGGAGGTTCCACGGTAATTGCCCGCGACGACCACGGTGTTGTTGATTTGATAAGCGGTCGCTGCGTCCTCGGCGATTTTGGTTGGGTCGACGAATCCGTATGAGTAAGCATTATGTGTGGAGGAATTGACATAACTATCCGCGGCAACGAGGTGGTGAAGGTCGCCGCGTGCGCCAGGAACGGCTCCGATGGTTGTAGTTTCTTGCTTCTTCTCGGCAAAACCATGTCCTTTTGCCCAAAGGTGTTCGCGGTCTGTGCCGTTATTGTCGCCATGGTGATCCCAGGCACGTTGGTAACCGGCCTCGACGCCTCGGTTGCGATAGTAGAGATGCTGATAGGGGTTATTGATTCCGTATTTATAGTCGGTGATGATTCCCGTGTCCGGATCATAATTTCCAACCGAATCGCTTCCAGCGGGGGATAAAGTCCAGTCGCGATCGGTTATTTCATACGACTTCCATATTGCGTTATTCTTCCCTGAATTCTGGTCATAACTATGGTATTTCTGGCCATTTTTAAGGATGGGCTTTAAGGCCTGAAGCAAGTCTTCGCCCTGATATTTTTTTCCTTCCAAGTCGGAGTAATATGCGCGGATGCCATCCTCATCGACTGGATTCAAATCGATCGTCGTGGGCAAGGTCATATTCGTATAGTTGCTTGATGCAGCGTTTGTCTCGACCGCTCCACGCGATAAAAAAGGAAGCGAAGCCCCCAATAACAATACGGGCACAATGCCCAACGTCCATTTTTTCACTGGCTTATTGTATGCCGAAGATTCGAAATTTAGGGAATTTTTAAGTTACGGGCCAACATTTGTCCGAAAACGGAATCTTTTTCTTCCCATAAGGGAAAGAAGTGACTATAGTATCCACGTTGTCGCCTTTGGTTTTGGGCGCGCAACCGCATAAAAAAGGCACCTAAGTGGAACATTCCCGCCTTCCTAGCGAGTCTAGAAAACCCAGAACAAAGGAGGAAAAAGACATGTACGCTATCATCGAGACCGGCGGTAAGCAAATCAAGGTCGAAGAGGGCTCCAAGATCTTCGTCGAGAAAATCGACGCGGAAGTCGGCAGTGACCTCAAGATCGAGAAAGTGCTCTTCATCGGTGGCGAATCCACCAAAGTGGGCGCCCCCTACGTCAAAGGTGCTTCCGTTGACTGCAAAGTCGAGAAGCAGGGCCTTGGCAAGAAGATCCGCGTCTACAAGTACAAGGCCAAAGCCAATGAGCGCAAGACCATTGGCCACCGTCAGCCCTATACTTGCCTGATCGTCAAATCGATCAACGCCTAATATGACCAAAGTCAGCATCGAGTATAAAGATCGAAAGCTCATCGGCCTCACCATCAAGGGGCACGCCGGGGCAGGGGCCTATGGCCATGACCTCGTCTGCGCCGCGACCAGCGCCGTCACCTTCGGGGCCCTCAACGCGATTGAGGACATCGACTCCGACTTCGACTACGAGATCGAACAGGAGAGCGGTTATGTGAAGCTGACTCCTAAGGGAGCCATCTCCGAACACGACCAAGTGGTGCTTGAGACCTTGATCCTCCAGCTGAAAACCATCGAGGCTTCCTATCCCGAAGCCATTGAAATCAAAGAAAGGAAATAAGACCATGAAGTTCATTCTCGATATCCAGTTCTTCGCCTCTAAGAAGGGCGTCGGTTCGACCAAGAACGGCCGTGATTCCGCGGGTCGTCGCCTTGGCTCGAAGGCCGCGGATGGGCAGACCGTCACCGCCGGCAGCATTCTCTACCGTCAGCGTGGCACGAAGGTCTATCCCGGAACCAACGTCATGAAAGGCGGCGATGACACCCTCTTCGCCACCGTCACCGGCGTCGTCCGCTTCGAGCGCCTTGGCAAAGACCGCAAGAAGGTCTCCGTCTACCCCGCCGAATAAGGTAAGGACATTCATCAGCACCCGTAATTGGGTGCTTTTCTTTATTCATCTCTCGATTAGAATCTTCCTATGGACGAAAGTCAGTTCCGCCACCAAAGCGACTCCCGTTATTGCTTTTGCCTTGGGGATGGGCGCGTTTTGTTGCGCTTATCCGTGGCCAAAGGCGTGGCGCTAGACCGCGTTGAGGCTTTCGTGGGGGACCCGATAACCTTTGGTGGGGGCAAGCACACCGCTTACGATATGGTCCTTCGTCATGAAGACCGCGGTTTCAAATACTATGAAGTGGAAGTGCGCCACAAGCCATCGCGCTACATGTATTGCTTTAAACTCCATACGCCCGAAGGATCGTTTTTCTTTTCCGAAGCGGGTCTTACGCGCGAATATGAATATGGTTTAGCGTTCCTTAACGCCTATCAGTTCGTCGCCGAGAACCCCGTGGATTATTCTCTGGTCAACCCGCGCTTTGAGGGGAATGTCTTTTACCAGGTTTTCCCGGAGCGTTTCGCCTCCGACCCCTCCTTAGATAAAGACTATGTGAATACCCCTTGGAACAGCAAAAACCTCAAAGGGAAACCTCTTGCTTTCCTCGGGGGTGATTTGGTGGGCGCGACCAAGCGTTTGCCTTATCTAAAAGACCTTGGGGTCGACGTGGTTTACCTCACCCCAATCCACCCTTCCCCAAGCAACCATAAGTACGATGTGCTCGACTATTTCGACGTCGATCCGCGCTTTGGGGGGAAGGAGGCGTTTCGCGCTTTCGTCGAAACGACGCACCACCTGGATATGAAGGTGATGATGGACCTCGTGTTCAACCATTGTTCCTATAGTCATCCCTTCTTCCAAGACGTCTTGGAAAAAGGTGAGAAATCACCCTATCATTCGTGGTTCTTCATCGACGATGATAAGCCGCATAAATCCCCGTTGAACTATGCTTGTTTCGGCTTCTTTTGGGGCATGCCGAAACTCAATACGAATAACCCCGAGGTTCAGGAATACCTTCTTTCCGTCGCTTCTTATTGGATGGACGAATTCGGAATCGACGGATATCGCCTCGACGTCAGCGAAGGCGTATCGCACGAGTTCTGGATGAAGATGAAGATGCGCCTTAAGGAGAAGCATCCCGACGTACTCCTCATCGGTGAGAATTGGCTTAACGGGGAATCCTACCTTGGCCCCAATGAGTTCGACGGCTTAATGAACTATCCTTTCCTCGGCGCGGTCTCAGGTTATGTATTAAAACGCACCAACGCGAAACAAACAGCCGAGGCCCTCGAAGGATTGTTGATGCGTTATAAGCAAGGCCATACCCATTCGATGATGAACCTCATCGCAAGCCATGACGTTCAGCGTTTCTTCACCCTCTGCAACGCGAACAAAGAACTTTCGCTTATCGGTCATGCGATGCTCCTTTTCTATCCAGGCTTCCCCATGATCTACTATGGCGAGGAAATCTTCATGGAAGGAGGAGGGGATCCCGAGAACCGCCACGGCATGGATTGGGAGAGCAAGGAATTCGCTTCCACGAGCCATAAACTCTTCCGTGATTTGGTGCTTCTAAGAAAACAAGCGCCGCTAAGAAAAGGGGATTGTGTCATTGACGAATGGAACGGCGCGTTACGTCTTTCCCGCGGCTATGACGGGGAGAAACTGACTTTGGTCTGCAATCTGACCGACAAAGGGATTTCCATCGACTCCTTGGGAAAGACGATCCTTGGTTCTCGGGTGGCTGGCGGGGAACTTTGGCCCCAAGGCTTTGTGGTCATCCAAAGCCATCGTTAATCGCACGGAAATGCGCATAGCATAGATGTTTTAGAAGCAACATATTAGGGTAACCATGAAATGATCCGCGCTTGCATTGCCATTAGCCCTTATTTGGACTAAATTGCCTGAAAAACGCCCGAGTAATGAGCGCTTTTCTTTACTTATGTATCGTTTCTGACGCCAAGGTGCCCATTCTTGCATTTTTCGAATCACCTTTCTTGAAGAGTCGCATGTAAGCGCCTACAATTACGGCGTTAACACAATTTGGCATCGGCATTGGAACGTTCGTTAAGAGGCTCCTTACCGATGCGAATGCAAAGAAAGGAGCAAAAATTGATGCTTAACAAAAAGTTTGGCCTCTGGGCGCTCTCGCTAGCCTCGCTAGGACTCGTCGCTTGCGGTGGTAACAACAACCCGCAATCCTCGAGCAAGGAACCCTCTTCCGAGCCCACCCCCACGGCCTCCATTCCCTCACAGGAAGGATCGATTGGCGTTTTTTTCCAGTTCAAGGACACCGAAGAACTCAAACTCGCCGATTTGCCCGACTATGTGAGCCCCTTCATCACCGGCAACTGGAACGGTTACGCCCAGACCCCGGACAAGGCCTGTGAAATGGTCCGCCTCGAACAGACCGATATCTTCTATGCCTATATCCCTGCGGATGGCGACCTCGGCGACCTCGGTTACCAGATCACCCTTGGCTACAATGTCGCATCCGGCGTCAGCAGCGACAAGCAGGGCATCGACTGGAACTTCAAGACCACCTATTCCAAAGAGAACTTCCCTGGTCTTGAGCACCCGGTCATGACCAAGATCAACGACAGCCTCTATGAGTGCAAAGCCGGCGAAGAATCCGGCCTTGGCTTCGATTCCGTCTTGCCCGAACCGGTCATGGTCAAGAACCCCATGGTCACCTTCTCGCTCGACCTCCCCGAAGACGTGGTCATCGGCGAAAACCTCGAAGTCGTCATCAAAGGCGGCTTCAACGGCTGGACCCCCGAAGCGGTCAAAGCGGATGAAGATGGCGTCTACACCGTCTCCCTTGGCGAAGAAGTCATCGTCGGCAAGATCGAAATGTGCATCGGCTTCCGCAACAAATTCATCGGCGGCATGGATGACAAGTACAACCTCGTCCTTGGCAAACTGCCTGAAGGCGTAGAACGTGACGCCGTCGGCGGTGTCGAAGAAGCAGTCGCTGGCGAAACCGGCGAGACCGAGAAATACCAGGTCAGCAACATCGGCGTTGCCCTCAACGCCCTCTATGGCGATAACTACAAATACGTCGTCGGACCGTTGACCTTCCCCGAGCACGCCAATGGCACCCTCGAACCCTACAAGCTTCCGTCCAACGAAGCCCCGAAGGTCGGCCATAACGTCGCCATCGTTCTCCATAACACCTCCGAAACCGAACCGGCTCGCTTGCCGAATATCGCCGGCACGATCACCGGATGGGACCACAAACCCATGACCGCGGTCACTCCGGGCTTCTGGCAGTTTGATGCCGAAGTCTCCGAAGCCTACCTTGGCACCAGCTTTGAATTCAAATTCACCGATGGCGCTTGGGATCGTTCCGAAATCAGCCTCGATGGTCAAAACAACATCAAAGTCACGTTAGAGGCTGAACTCAACGTCTTCTGGGTCGAAGCCGACCTCTCGACCTTCGGCGCTTCCGACACCTCCAACAAGCTCAAAGGTGAAGTCGACGAAGAAGTCACCATGAACTATGCCATGGATCTTGAAGTTCGCTTCTATCAGGAAGGCGAAGGCGTACCCGAAAAGGTTTTCATCGCCGGCAATCTCACCGATTGGGCCCATACCGAGCTCGAAAAGAAGGTTACCGAAGAAGGCACCTACTTCTCCGTCACCATTTCCAAAGAAGTCTTCCTTGCAAAGGAATTCGACTGCGGCATGGCGTTCGAGTTCAAGATCACCGATGGTACCTGGGATAAGAACGTCGGTGTCGGTGGTGGAAACGCCTCCGTCAAACTCGGTTATCAGGCCAACCTCCTCGAAATCCAAGGCGACGCCATTGGCTTCACGGGCGACCTCGACTTCGAAACCAGCGTCGTACCGGCCAATCCGTCCCAAAACGCCTAATCTAGAATCCTAGAAAGGCAAAAACAACGAATATCGCGCGGGAAAGCTAAACCCTCTCCCGCGCTTTCGTTTATAATTAACTCGAACAAGGAGCACCATCCATGAAGAAAAACTATTTTGTTGTCGTTAGCGCGCTCTTCCTTACCCTTGCCTCGTGCGGAGGCGGTAGTGGGGGAATGCGCTTTGAGAAATCCCCCGGTGAATATAAGTTCCCCGCCTTAACCCCATTCGTGGGCGCGGACACTTTGCCAGAACTTGGGGAAAACGAGATCGTGGCGTTTTGCCCGGTATCGGCGGGATACACCAACGTCTATAACTGGACCCGCAGCGGCACGGGGGATACCCCCTTCGCCGCTTGGCCTGGCAGTCCCTTAGTCGATAAATACGACGCCAACTGGTACCAGGTCAAATACCAAGGCTACGATGACCTTTGGATCATCTTCAACGGTTCGGGTCAAACCCAGGACATGCACATGACCCACGCGGGTTATTGGTGGTTCTGGGAATCCGACAAGGACATGCACGATACCTTGCCAAGCGCGAGTTGGCTCGATTCGGCCAAATTCGTCGATGAGGACACCATCCGCATCGTCGGCTCGACCGACATCACCAAATTCTCTTTATACGAAGGGGATAAGGAACTGATCTCGGGCAATCCGGGATATAACGCCGTCGACGTCAAACTCGGAGGCCTTGATTTCGACCTCGACAAAGGCTACTCCGTCAAAGTCACCATCGGCGGCAAGGAATATACCCGCCCCGTCGCCGAACAAGCCCTGTACGCCACGGATAAATTCAACCAGAAATACGCCTATACCGGCGATGACCTCGGCCTCACCTATAGCCCGACGGGCTCGACCTTCAAGGTCTGGTCGCCGTTTTCAAGCGAAGTCAAACTCCGCATCTATGGCACCGGTACCCCCGAAGGCTATGGCGAAGGGGGCTCGAACGAAATCGAACGCGAAGTCGCGATGGCCAAAGGCGACCATGGCGTCTGGAGCGTAAGCCTTGAAGGCGACTTAAACGGCAAATACTACACCTATGTGGTCACCAACAAGACCTACACCGCCCAGGAAATCGTCGACCCCTATGCCCGTAGCGCCGGCATCAACGGCCTCCGCGGCATGATCCTCGACCTCTCCAAGACCAATCCGGAAGGCTGGGACAGCGTCTCCCCCCACCAAACCGACCGCAAAGGAGTGGTGGTCTACGAATCCCATATCGCCGACTTAACCTCCGCGGATAGTTGGAACGGTTCGGAGGAAGGCCGCCGCAAATACGCGGGCTTCCACGAATCCGGAACCACCTACACCAAAGGAAACGTCACCGTCAAAACCGGCTTCGACCACATCAAGGAACTTGGCGTCAACGCCGTACAAATCCTCCCGATGTTCGATCAGGCCAACGATGAACGCGTCGAGAAGTTCAACTGGGGTTATAACCCACTCAACTACAACGTCCCCGAAGGACTCTATTCGTCCAACCCCTATGATGGCGCCGTCCGCGTCAAGGAAATGAAGGCGATGATCGCCGACTATACCAAGGCGGGCATCAACATCATCATGGACGTCGTCTACAACCACGTCGCCGGCGCCATCCAAAGCAACTTCGACGTCCTCTTCCCTGGCTATTACTTCCGTTATAACGACAACGGCTCCTTAGCCAATGGGTCCGGATGTGGCAACGAGACGGCCTCCGACCATTACATGTTCCGTAAGTTCATGATCGACTCGGTCGCCTATTGGGCCAAGGAATATAAGCTCGGTGGCTTCCGCTTCGACTTGATGGGTCTCCATGACGTCGAGACGATGAACCTCGTCACCGCTAAAGCCAAAACCATCAACCCGGGCATCATCATCTATGGTGAGCCTTGGCAAGGTGGCACCTCGCCTTTAGACCCGAAGAAGGCGGCCAACCAGGCTAACGGCAACGACTATGTCGGCTATGGCCAATTCAACGATGGTATCCGCGACGCCCTCCTTAAGGGTGGTCTTAACCCCGAGACCGCGTTAGGCTGGGGCACCGACGTCGCCTCCACCGGCCACGCCGCCGACGCCAAGACGTTAGCCAAAGGCGTCCAAGGCTTCACCGTCTCCGCCGGAACGATCGAAGATCCCGACAAGACCGTGACTTATATCACCTGCCACGATAACTACACCCTCCATGACCGCATCGCGCTCAACCGCACGGGCAGAATGTCCTCACTGGTCGAACCCATGGCGATGCTCTGCGGCGCGGTTACCCTCACCTCACAAGGCACGGCGTTCATGCTCTCGGGCGACGAATTCCTCCGCTCGAAGCGTCTTCCTAATGGCAAATACGATCATAACTCCTATGAGTCTTCCTATGAAGTCAACCAGCTCGACTGGGATCTCAAGGTGACCAACCTAAGCCACTTCGAGAACTATAAGAAGCTCATCGAGCTTAAGAAGACGATCTCCGGCCTCCACATGGATAAGGCGGCCGCGAAGAATTGGACCGTCACCATCGCCGGGCCCAAGAGCAACGCCCTCGTCTACGAAGTGACCGACGCTTCGACCAACAAGACCTACAAGATCGCCCACCAGGCATGCTTCGACATGACCTTGAAGGATGGTGCCTTCGTCTGCACCAACCCGGCGACCATCGACTTCTCCGGATACGAGGAAGTGGTGCTCGACACCTTTGGTAGCGACATCCAGCTTTCCGCCACCACGCAACTCGCTGGCGGACAGACCTTAATCGCCGTCAAATAACCCCTTGAAACAGGGTAAGGAAAGGAGGCTTCGGCCTCTTTTTCTTTTTGTCAAGAAAATTCGATGGCAACGAAGAAATTTTGAGATGGTAAAAAAATGTAAGGGCTATCATTTCGCGCTTTACATACGCGGGGAGGAGAAATAAAATTAATTCATGTTGAACGAAAATTACGCGGGAGTCGGTTGGCTACAAGTAAATTTGAGCCGCCCCGATTTCCACTAATTTAGTAGAAAGGAGAAGTAATTTTATGTTTAACAAAACTGCGTCGTTATTCGTCCTCTCTCTCGCCGCGATGGGCTTAGCTTCCTGCGGTGGTGGCGATAACGCCGACCTCACCTATTGGTGCCCGACTGGCGACAACGCCGTCATGACCGAACTCGTCAATCGGTTCAAAGCATCGAAAGCCGAATATGCCAACCTCAACATCAAACTCGGCGCGAACTATGGTGAAGGCGACACCTATGCCGCCCTCCACAAAGACCTCGACAAGGCCGCGGACGTCATCCTCATGGCGGACAACAACATCCGTTCCGGCGTCTTAGCCGAAGAGCTCGCCGAAATCAAAGACGATGCCTACAAGGCCACCGTCTCCGCAGAGGCGACCGAAGCCATGAGCGTCAAAGGCAAAGTCTACGGCTATGCCTACCGCGCCGATAACAGCCCGATGCCGATCTATGACTCCAGCCTCCTTGGCGAAGCCGACGTTAAGAACATCGAGACCATCCTCGCCAAATCCAAAACCGCCGGCAAGAAGGTCTATCTCGACTTCGGCAACGGCTGGTACAACCCGTTCCTCCTTTGGTGCGGTGGCGGTGACTTCCGCATCAACGACGCCGGCAAATTAGCCACCAACGTCGGTGGCACCGGCTCGGCCAAAGCGGGCGTTGCCAAGTCCCTCGAAGCCTGGAAAACCCTCTACAACACCTATAAGGATGTCTTCGTCTCCTCTTCCGACTCCGCGTTAATCGAAGCCGGCTTCAAGGCCAAGACCATCTCCTATGCCTTCCTTTGGAACGACATGGCCAACATCACCCCGAACAACGCTGACGCGAAAGTCGCCACGTGGCCGTCCGTGACCATTGACAACAAGGAAGTCAAGATGGAATGCTTCGCTTCCTACAAAGCGGTCGTCTGCAAAGAGAACGCCAACACCGAGCGTCTCACCCTCGCCAAGGCCTTCGCGTCCTTCATCTCCAACAAGGCCTCGCAGGAACTCCGTTTGGATCAACTCGGCTATGGCCCGTCCAACCTCGAACTCCTCGCGTCCGCTAAGGTCGCCGCGCTCCCCTTCGTCAAGAAGATCACCGAGATGCAGACCGAACTCCGCACCCATCCGCAGGCCCTCTCGACCACCGATGACTTCTGGACCCCGATGGCCAACCTCGGCGGCCTCGTCATCGACGGCAAAGCCGGCTGGGGCGACTACGCTTCCGCCTCCAAGGCTCTCGATGCCCTCGTCTCCAACACGGGCTGGGTCGTCGAAGAATTAAGAAAGTAGACCATTCGTAGCCATACCCAAGGGGGCCTATCCCGCCCCCTTGGGCTTCAACCTATTTAGGGAGAAAGGATTCCTTATGTCAGAACAAGATAACAACGCAACCGTTGTCTCTGAGAAGGGTAGCCAATATAGCGAAGGCGGCATCGACTTCAGTGGTGTAAGCGCTCTGGCCAATGCCGATTACCGCCGTGAGACGACCGGAGAGGTCATCAAAAACGGTCTCATCGAATTCCTTCTTAAAATCGGACTATTCCTCTTTGGGTTCCTCCTGGACATTCTCAAAACGATCTGGACGATCATCAAGAGCCTGTTCGTGGGCATTTATCATGCCATCGTCAAGCTCGGGCTCCATTTCCGTGCCAACCATCGTAAGTTCATGGAACTCGATAAGTGGGGCAAAGCCTCCTTCTTCTGCCAAGGCTTAGGCCAAATCAAATACGGCCAAGTCGGGCAGGGCATCGTCTTCATGGCGGTGGAGGTCGCCTTCATCATCTTCATGGCCGTCGCCGGCATTCAGAACATCGTCAACATGTTCGCCCTCGACGCCGTGGCCCGTCAGTCCCACACCCGTTTGATCCTGGGCATTTTGGCCCTCATCATCGTGGTGGGCTACGTGATGGTGTGGCACTTCGGCGTGAACGCCACCTATGACGCCTATCAGATCCTTCATAACTTCGACTTCCGCAACGCCCGCGAGAATCAGCTCGAAGTTCTGAAGAACTACGCAAGCTACGACGATAACGGCACCGACCTCACCAAGCTCAGCCACCGCCAAGTCTATAAGCTGATGCGCGGGAAATACGCTTATTCGCGTCTAAGTGCCCGTTACATTTCTTACGTCGACTTCAAGCGCGTCCCCGAACGCGAACCCAACGCCTTCGAGAAGTTCACCGATTCGGTCAAGGCCAAGTTCTACAAGCGTTATGACGCCTGGCGCACCAAAGTCAAAGCCGGCAAATGGTCAAGCTCCTTCGCGGCCTTCCTCGAATGGGAACCGATCAAGCGCAAACCCAAATATGGTTTCGGCGTCGTGCGCAACGAAATCGAAACCGGTTTGTTGGTCTTCCACCATACCTACGACAAATACAACGATTACCACGCCTATCTCCGTGATTCCGAAGCGACGCTTAAGGTCCTTCGCGATCCCGAGCAAGTCCTCAAATGCGTCTATGCCGAGGACGAGGTTTCGCAGCGTAACGGCATCGCCCCGATCGCCCGCGGCACCCCAGTGAAGGCCAAGGAAATCCTTCCAAGAATCGTCGGTTACTTCGAAGTTTCCTTCGATGTCGGCAAATCCGCCTCGAACCTCATCGCCAAAGCTCTTAAAGCCGGCGAAGCCAGCGCGGTGCGCGCCATCGAGGAAACCCGCGAGAAGATCCAGCAGCAGCACGACCTCTTCATCTTCAATAACAACGAGAAGGTGAAGAAGGAAGCCGCCGGTATCCGTCAGGCCTACCTCGACTACGAATCGCTCTCCAACTACCTCCTCAAAGGCAAGAAAGACTTCCTCGCGCAGCTGCAGAACGTCTATGGCATCTCCGCCCACTATGGCGAGATGGTCTACGAAGACTTCCGCCTCGCGGTGGCCGAATCCCCGGCCGATGAGCAAGCCGTCATCGAGAATCTTGCCCGACGCTCGGTCAACTTCGAGCCGGTCGCCAAGCTCCTCGACACCTACGACTACCATGGTCAGCCCACGACTTTCAAAAAGCAGATCAAGCAGTATGCGGACGAAAAGTTCGCCGTCTCCGTCTTGGCCCTCCCGGTCATCGGCGCCATGCTCACCTGCGTTCTTCCGCTTATCTTCTCCATCGCCATCGGCTTCACCAACTGGGATGGCCAGCATACCGCCTACCGTTTCACTTGGTCGATGGAAGCCTGGGGACAGGTATTCGGCATGGGCAGCCAAGGCGGCGACTTCGCAAGCGCCTTTGGCACCTTGTTGCTCTGGACGATCATCTGGGCGTTCTTCGCGACCTTCACCAACTACGTCTTCGGCATCGTCTTCGCCCTTCTCATCAATAAGAAAGGCATCAAATTCAAATCCTTCTGGCGTACTTGCTTCGTCATCACCGTCGCCATCCCGCAGTTCATCACCTTGCTTGGCATGAGTTTGCTCTTTGGCGCCAACGGTCCGATCAACTCCGCCTTAGAAGCCGCCGGCATGGCGAAATTGCCCTTCCTTGGCACGATCACTTCCGGCACTTCGGCCTTCGATGCATCGGCTGGGGACTATGTCTTCATTAAGATGGTCATCATTATCATCAATATGTGGGTCGGTATTCCTTACACGATCCTTTCCACCTCGGGCATTTTGATGAACATCCCAGAGGACCTCTATGAATCCGCCCAAATCGACGGTGCGTCGGCCTGGACCCAGTTCTGGAAGATCACGATGCCTTACATCATCTTCGTCACCGGTCCGTCCTTGCTGACCACCTTCATCGGCAACATCAACAACTTCAACGTCATCTACTTCCTTTCCGGTGGTGGTCCGTCCCAGATGGACGCCCTTGGCAACGCCGGCGCCGGTCATACCGACTTGCTCATCACGTGGCTTTATAAGCTCACCGCAAGCCGTTCCAACCCGGAATACGCCATGGGCTCGGTCATCGGCATCCTGATGTTCGCCGTCTGCGCCTTCTTCTCGCTCATCATGTACAAACGTATGGGCTCCGTCCAAAATGAGGAGGAATTCCAATAATGGCTACTTCCAATCCCGCGGTTTTGTCCCGCGAAGACCAAATCGCCGCCTCCCAGGCCGCGAAGAAGAAACACGAAGGCTCCTTGCGCACTCGCCGCATCGTGTCCAACGTGGTCGTCTACGTGATCCTCTCCATCATGGTCGTGATCTGGCTGCTCCCGATCGTTTGGCTCGTCATGCAGTCATTCAACGTCGAAGTCGGTTCGGCGGGCCTCTCCCGTTTGGTTCCGGTGGAGTGGGGCTTATACAACTACCAATACCTGTTCACGAATAAGTATTGGGACCCCAACGTCGGCGAAATGCCCTCGGCCTACGTCTTCTTCGCCTCCAATAGTGGCGGCAAGTTCGTGCTCGGTTCCTTCTTCTACACCTTCATCATCGCCATCTTCTCGGCGGTCATCTCGACCCTGTTCGTCATGATGACCTCCTACGCCTTCTCCCGTTTACGCTTCAAAACCCGTAAAGGGATGATGCGCGCCATCTTGTTACTCGGCATGTTCCCGGGCTTCCTCGGCCTCATCGTCTTGTACCAGATCTTCAACATGATGAACCTGCTTGGCACCGTATGGAGCCTGATCATCGTCTACTCTGGCGGCGCAGGTATGGGTTACTACATCTGCAAAGGCTTCTTCGACACCATCTCCAAGCAGATCGACGAAGCGGCCATGATCGACGGCGCGACCAAGTTCCAGATCTTCTATAAGGTCACGATGCCGCTCTCCAAGCCGATCATCGTCTACCAGGTCCTGACCTCCTTCATGGGTCCTTGGGCCGAGTTCATCACCTCGTCCTACATCCTTGGCGGCGCGCAGAATAGCGCCACCGGCAACCCGACCACGGTCGCCGTTCAGCTCCAAGACATGCTTCGCGAAACCGACGGTACGCGTGGTAAGTACTGGGGTCACTTCTGCGCTGGCGCGGTCATCGTCGCCATCCCGACGTCCATCCTCTTCCTTATCATGCAGAAGAATTACGTCGGCGGTGTCACCGGCGGTGCCGTCAAAGGCTAAAAACCAACCAAAGTGCCAGGGGAGCCTCATCGGGTTCCCCTGGCCTTAAATCAAATGCACATGCATATGAAAAAGAATCGCAACAAAATCCTGACGACCCTCTCCCTTCTGGGGCTTCTGGCTTCTTGTGGAGCAAAAGAAGGCTACGTCATCGAACCACAGTCGGTGCAAGGCGGGTCCGCCTTCTATGAGATCTTCGTGGGATCTTATTGCGACTCCAACGGCGATGGCATCGGCGACTTAAAGGGTATCGAGAGCAAACTCGACTACATCCAAAAGCTCGGCGTCAGCAACATTTGGCTTACGCCCGTCCATCCCTCCAATTCCTACCACAAATACGACGTGAAGGACTATTACGCCATCGATCCGACCTTTGGTACGCTCGATGACTTTGACTCTTTGGTCCAAAAGGCCAAGGAAAAAGGCATCGGCGTCATCATGGACATGGTCTTCAATCACACGTCGCGCAAATCGACCTGGTTCACTAGCTTCGCCGAAGCGGCGCGCCGGGGCGACTTGACTTCACCTTACATCGATAACTTCGTTTGGTCCACCAAGCCCAAATACGGATACACCGAAATGTCCGAATGCGGGGGCCTTTACATCGAAAGCAACTTCGATTCCAACATGCCGGAATTAAACCTCGATAGCGAATACGTCCGCGAGGAACTCAAGAAAATCCAAAACTTCTGGCTGAATAGAGGTGTTGCCGGATTCCGTTACGACGCCGTCGTCTATTACTATTGCGAGAACAACGGTGGCGTGATTAGCGGCGATTTAGAACGCAACGTCTCCTTCATGAAGTACCTCCATGACGCCGCCAAGCAAACCAAATCCGACGTCTATTTGGTAGGGGAAGCCTGGATCAACGACCAAAACACCATCGCTTCCTATACCCGTTCGGGCATGAACGCCTTCAACTTCGTGACCTCGGGCGTCGACGCTTCCGGGTCCGCGGGCAAAATCGCCCTTGATGGCGGTCCGCAGGACTTCGCTGCCGGCGTCGTACGCGCCCAGCAATCCATCAAAGAGGCCGGTGGTGGCGCCGAACCTTGCTATTTCGTCTCCAACCACGACCAAGACCGCTGGGGAACCTTCCGCAATGGCCTTCCTTATGCCGAAGAGGCGCGCAAAGCGGTGGCAAGCTGCTACTTGCTCACCCCGGGGACTCCCTTCATCTACTATGGCGAGGAAATCCAGATGCGCGGCATCCGCAAAGCGACCGAGATGACCGATGCCTCCAGACGCCAAGCGATGGTCTGGGGCGATCCAAGCATCACCTGCGTCGATCCGGAGAAATACAAATCCGACGACCAAGTGACCATCGGCGTGGCCCAAGCGGAAGGGGATGGCTACTCCATGCTCAACCATTACCGCAAAGTCCTCTCCATCCGCAACAAATACAAAGGGCTCTTCCGTAACGGCACCTATAGCGCATTGAACCTAGGTGATGAGCGCGCTTGCGGCTTCAAGATCAACTACGATGGCAAAGATTATTATCTCTACCATAACTGTTACCGTGACCCAATCACCGTGAACGAGATCGGAAGCGGCGAACTCCTCGAGTCCGTCAACACGGTCAAAACCGCTCCGAAAGTCAGCGGTTCGACGATTGAAATCCCAGCTTATTCAACGATTTTAGTGAGGTAAATAAACATGAACCGAAAACTCCTGTTACTCTCCGCGACCGCCTTGCTTAGCGTCGGTCTAGCAAGCTGCGGTCAGCCCCAACCCTCGACTAGTTCGGGAGGAGGTGGAGGAGGTGGCGACATCTCTTCGCTTTCTGGTGGCGGCGATTCGGGTGAAGTCTCGACCGTCGATGACTCGGGCGAAGAAGACACCGAGGAAGGCGAAGGCATCGACTTCCATGGCATCGTCCGCGTCTATTACCATAACGACGCGAACAACTACGCCTCCAAACGCATTTGGGCCTGGAACACGGGCGTCGATGGCGACGAATATCCTTTCGCTAACCAGACTAGCCCCGACTCCTATGGCGTCTATGCCGACTTTGATTTAAGCAAAGGCGCGTGGGCGAAGAGCGTTTCCACGACCTTCTCCTTCATCATCAAAGACGCCGGCACCTGGGCGGGACAATCCACCGATACCGTCTGCCATTTCTCCGACTTCATGTCCAACTACGACGAAGCCACGAACATGCTGACGATCTACGCTTGCGATGGCGAGGGCAGCGACATCGATACCTTCGCCGTGCGGGAAGACGCCCTTGGCGACCGTATCGCGACCGCCTATTTCTCCAACTGGAAGACCCTCCATATCGAAGGCGCGGGCGTTAGTGAAGGACGTAAGGCCGAGGACGTCGGACGCATCGATTCCTACGAACTCTATGCCTATGACGCCGCCTATGCCGCGATGACCATCGAGGAAAAAGCCGCCGCCAAAGCCTCCTATAAGATCGGGCAGGGCACCCCGAACAAGAATTCGGTCGACATCACCCTCGAAAAGGAAGTCGAACCTTATAAGGCGTACACCATCGAAGCCCGCATGAGCCTTGATACGAGCCGCTTAAAATCCAAGACCGCATCCTTCGCGAGGCTTTACGACACCGCCGAATTCGTGGAGAAATACACCTATACCGGCGATGACTTAGGCGTCACGGTGGATTCTAGCGGCGCTACCTTCAAGGTCTGGGCCCCGACGAGCTCCCGCGTCCAGGTCAAGATCTACGCCACCGGCACCCCGGGCGACCTCCACGACGAATTCCAGCCTTCCTCCAACTGGGGCGGCGCCTATGACCTCGAATATGGCCAATATGGCGTCTGGCAAGGCAAAGTCACCGACTATTCCTTCCTTGCCGACTCGCAAGCTGGCGATCCTTATTTCTATACCTATATCGTCACCAACTCCTCGGGCGTGGTCGAGACGATCGACCCCTATGCCCACGCCGCCGGCATCAACGGCGTCCGTGGCGCGGTGGTGGATTTCGCTTCCCTCCCCAAACCGAAGAACTGGGACGACATCGCCTCGGGAAAACTGCTCACCGACATCGAGCGACCCAACGAAATCTCCGTCTACGAAGCCCATATCCGCGATTTGACCGCCGATAAGAGCTGGAACGGCACCGAACGCCCGGGTACCTATAAGGCCTTCATCGAGGAAGGCACGACCTATTCCCAGGGCAGCGCCGTCGTCAAGACCGGTTTTGACCACATCAAGGAGATGAAGATGAAAGCCATCCAGTTGCTCCCGGTGTTCGATGGCGATAACGACGAACGCTGGAGGGATGAAAACGGCAAACTCATCACCGAGCGCGAAAACTTCGGCAACGAGAAGATCGCCCCTGCCTATAACTGGGGCTATAACCCGCTCAACTACAACTGCGTCGAAGGCGCTTATTCCTCCAACCCCTTCGACCCCATGGCCCGCATCAACGAATTCCGTGAGCTCGTCTCCAAATTCGCCGATATCGACATGCGCGTCATCATGGACGTGGTCTATAACCACTTCGCCTCCATCAATGGCAACCCCTTGCAGAAAGTGGTGCCGGGATACTTCCTCCGCACGATGGACGATGGTTCCTATTACGATGGAACGGGATGTGGCAACGTCACCGCGACCGAGCGCGCCATGTTCCGCAAATTCGTCGTCGATTCCTGCAAATTCTGGGCGACCGAATATAAGATTAAAGGCTTCCGCTTCGACTTGATGGGCTGCATGGACACCAAGACCATGCGCGAAGTCAAGGACACCCTCTACGCGATCGATCCCGACATCGTCGTATATGGCGAAGGCTGGGCAGGCCTTGGCGATGGTGGTTTCTACACCTGCGTCAACTCCAAAGAAGCGTATAAGACCTTGACCCGCGCCTCCTTAAGCGGCGTCTACCATCATCTTGGCGATAAGGGCAAAGGCTCCGTCGGATGCTTCTCCAACGGCTTCCGTAACGGCCTAAAGGGCGATACCGCCAACGACATCTACCCCGATTGGGGCTTCATCTCCAAAGGACCCAATGACCTCAACGACGACGTCAAGAAGAAAGTCGCCGAAGGCTTGCTTGGCGCCAACGAATGGGGCTATGAAGACAATTGCTACTACAAAGACAAGACCGACAAAGACGGCGACTACCACGGCTATAACTGCGAACAGACCGTGAACTACGCCGCCTGCCACGATAACTATGGCCTCTATGATCAATTAGCCTACGCCATTGGTAGCCAGACCAAGGCCGACGTAGGCAACTACAAGGAAGCCATCACCGCCTCGGTCTCCTGCCAAACCGCCTCGCTTCTAAACCAAGGAATCGCCTTCCTCCAAGGCGGTGACGAGATCTTCCGTCAGAAGGTCATGAAGCCCGGCGACCCCATGTGGGACAAGATGGAAGCCTCGCAAAAAGGCCGCTCCGAAGGCCACGATTGGCTCGAAGGCGACGGCATCAAGATGGAATCGGGCAACTACCTCGTCCGCAACGCCTACCAATATGGCGATGACGTCAACGCCTTCCGTTACGACCGCAAGATCACCTACAAGTCCTACTTCGATCAGATCGTCGAGGCCAGTGAGTGCCGTAACGAGCAGATGAAGAACATCTTCGGCCGTCCTTACGCCGAAATCGCCGATCGCAAACTCAACAACGTCTTCGATTCCAGTTACGATGGCGACAAGTACCCGAAGAACCCGATGATCGCGGACTATCTCCAGGGTAAGAAAGACAAAGCGAACTACTACCTCGTCCTTGGCGGACGCTCTAACACCGAGTGGTGCGACCTTGATTGCGGCAACTGCGGCATCGAAGTCCTCTATTCCTCCACCGGCGTCCACCAGAAGGGGCAGAAGTTCTCCATCACCAACGGCAAACTTGGCGCGGGCAAATACGAATTGCTCCTCGTCAAAGCCACCCCATCCAGCAATTAATCATCATTAGGAGGTTTCGATACGATGAAAATCCATAAACTCGCGTTGCTAGGTCTATCTTGCTTCGCCCTTGCCGCCTGTGGCAAACCCGCAGATCCCGGCGTTACTGAGTGCACCATCACCTTCGTCACCAATGGTGGCAGTGAGGTCTCTCCATTAAAAGTCGCCTATGGCACGACGGCCTCCAAACCCGCCGATCCTAGCCGCGCAGGCTATACCTTCGACGCATGGTACGCCGACTCTTTCCTGAAAGTGACGTTCGATTGGAGCCAATCCATTACGGCCGATTGGACGGTTTACGCCAAATGGACCAGTGGGGGTTCGAGCTCTTCGCAAGAACCCGAGGAGTCGAGTGACGTCTCCTCCGAGGATACCTCCGAAGGCACCTCCACGCCGACGGGCAGCGTCATTTACACCGCGACCGACCTACCTTCCTGGATCACCGACGATGGATGCAAAATCTTCGCTTGGGCTTGGGGAGGCGATGCCGGTAATGGCGCCTGGATCAACCTCGAATATGGCGAAGGCGACAAGCCGACCACGGCTTCCTTCGACGCCGGAAGCCAGGAAATCACGGGCTTCTTGCTCGCGCGCTGCCAAAAAGACACCACGACCCCCGATTGGAACGAAAAGGGCGATAAGGCCGGACGCGTCTACAACAAGAGCGACGACGTCAACTGCGTCTCCGGAACCTATACCTATTCCTGCTCCCACTGGGTGGGTGCTTAATCAAGGAGGTCAAACGATGAACTTCAAATATCCAAAAGCGGCTTTGATCTTAGCTCTTGCCGCAGGCTCGACGACCGTCCTTGGCTCTTGCGGCCAAGCGGGTGGCCAGACTAACCGCGCCCAATACACGATCACCTTCTATACCGGGCAGGGGACCGACGTGGCCCCCATCAAAGCCTATGCGGGCGATAAGCTCACCAAACCAAGCGATCCGATCCGTGGCGACTATTCCTTCGTGGGCTGGTATGAGAACTTCCACGAAAAGGATGCCGATTACGCGACCGACACCGCCTTCGACTGGAATATCTCGATGCCATCGAAGAACTTCACCCTCTATGCGGCTTGGGTGAAAAAAGAAGGACCTAGCCACACCACCGAGGAAGTCGAGGAATACATGGATGGCCTCAAGGAAAGTTCCGAAGACGGCCACTTGTATTACCACTATTTCCGTTATGGCAACGTCGGCTATAACGATTGGGACGTCTGGGCCTGGCCTTATAAACCCGATGCGGGCGAAGGCGCTCGTTTCGACTGGAAGGGCCGCACGACCTCCGCGGATCGAATGTCCGCTACCGGAGACGCCATCGTCGATGATCTTGGCGGCGCGGTCGTCGACATCGACCTCAAGAAGCATTACAAGGCCGGCTGGGACCCCGACGGCATGAAGATGCTCGATCAGGACATGACCTTCGAAGGGTCGACCCAAATCGGCTTGCAGATCGTCAAATCCGCGACCCGCACCAGCGCCTCGGGCTTCTGGGTCAACGACGGCTCCAACGTCTATATTTCCTTAAAGGACTACGCGATGGAACTCGCTAATGGCGGCACCGCCTACCACGTCTTCGTCGTCCAAGACCAAGTCTATATGCCCATGGAAGTCCCGACCGCTTCGGAAGAAAAAGTCGATCCCTTCGATGGCGATACGGGCGAGAAGACCACCTATGGCAAGTCCGACTACGATAACATCGATTGGAAGAAGAACCCGGGCCTTGCCAAGACCGCTTCCGACTTCGCTTCCACCGGTGTTGGCTACCAGATCATGGTTTCCTCCTTCGCCGACTCCGATGGCGATGGCTTTGGCGATATCTATGGTATCTACCAAAAGCTTAATTACCTCAAAGATCTCGGCGTCAAAGCCCTTTGGCTCACCCCGATCCAGCTCTCGGATTCCTACCATGGCTACGACATCACCGACTACGAGAAAGTCGACCCGAAATTCGGCTCGGCCAAATCCCCGGCCGCACTCGAGGCAGGGGAGGTCAACGAAGAAACCGCGATGGAGGACTACAAGCTCCTCGTCTCCGAAGCCAAGAAACTTGGCATGAAGATCGTGATGGACCTCGTCCTTAACCACACTTCGACCGCTAACGTCTGGTTCTCTTCTTCCGCCAACCTCGATCCTGATTACCGCGGCTTCTACCAGTGGGGCAATAACGTGACCCAGAAATCCGCGATCAACGAGGATAAATACTGGTATCCCTATGGCGATCACGTCTATAGCTACTACGCGAAGTTTGGCTCGGCCATGCCCGAACTCAATTACTCGTTCAAAGACACCCGTACCGCCGTGGAAGAGATGTCCACCTTCTGGGCGAAGGAAATCGGCGTGGATGGCTTCCGCCTCGACGCGGTCAAGCACATCTACATGCTCGACGAAATCTCCTCTTATGCAGGCGATACGACCGTCATCGACGAAACGACCGTCGGCGGACGCAAAGTGTCCTATAGCAGCGACCTCACCAAGAACCTGAACTTCTTCAAAGAACTCAAGGTCGAGGTTTCCAAAGGCGCCGGACGCGACATCTTCTTCGTCGGCGAGAACTTCGATGGCCACGCCTATCACGTCGCACCATATTACGAAGCCTTCGACTCGATGTTCGACTTCTACGCTTACTTCAACTTGACGAGCGCGGCCAAAACCGGACAAACCGGCTCGACCTCGGGCTATGGCACCGCGGGTGGCTGGATGACCAACACCTCACTCTTCACCAAAGGGCAGACCGCCGGCGGCAGTGGGGATAATGGCGGCGCCGACTTCGACCTCGCCAACAATTCCGCCTGGAACTTCGTCGACGTCTACAAGACCTACAACAAATACCGCGTCAAAGGCGGCGGAAACGGCCAGGTGTCGATGCCGGGTGCCTTCACCTCCAACCACGATATCGCCCGCGTCATCAACCGCATCGCAGGCACGGGCGACGCCACCGGTATCTCCGCCCAAGGCAACATCACTTCCTCCAACTATGCCACGATGGAAACCTCGGCCAACCTCGTCAAGATCGGCGAGATCATGCTCCCGGGCTTAACCTGGATCTATTATGGCGATGAAATCGGCATGACCGGCAACTTCCCCAAGGGTAAGGATTCGCAAAGCGACTACGCCGACCTTTGGTACCGTCAACCGATGAAGTGGGTGAGCGAAGGCGTTAAGGGCGATGAAGCCGGAACCACCGACTACTACGTCACCGGTTCGAAGCAGAAAGTCGAACAGGATGAAATCAACGCCTCCTCGCTTGTTAAAGGCGCATTAGCCCAGCAAAGCGACCCGAACTCCGAATTCGGCTTGATGAAGAAGTTCATCGCCGTAAAAAACGGCGACGCCTCCCTCGTCACCGGCGACATCGCCGCGGGCAACTGGGTCTATGGCGCCCCCGCGGCCAACGTCCTCCAGTTCTCCCGTGCGGGCGACAAGTACCGCGTGGTCGTCAACTTCAACAAAAACGCGGTCAGCATCAATACGGATAACCCCTTCTCGCAGTATGAGGTCCTCGAAAGCTATAACGGCGCGTCGCAAACCTCCTTGCCAGGCTATTCGGCCATGGTCCTTCGCAAGAAGTAATCTTCATCCTAACCTCACTAGCCACCTCATTCGGGGTGGCTTTTTGCTACCATGAAACGCCCGCTTAGTCTAAGATAAGGTCCATATGAAAGGCAGAAAGATCCCGCCAAGCGTGAATTTGATCCATCCAGGACGCCGCGTTTTCGCCGCTTTTTTGGACGCCGTGTTCACCTTCGCTCTTATGTCGGTGATCTATTTTTCCTTAGGGCGCAACGTCATCATGCGCTACACCGGATTCTACGATGACGTCGCCGCACAGACCAGCTTCATCGAGGATCCGGGCATCGTGACGCCGCGGAGCGGTGGGGGATACGACTATTTCTCCTATCCCGATTACGACGAGAAAGAAGGATATGGTTATCAGCGTTATCTAAACGCGACCTGGTCTTATTGGATGGTCTATCTTCCAAGCCACGAAGCCTACGAATACGCTCCCGCGGGCTATGGGAAGACCCAAGGGGCCGAACTCATTCCCTTTGAGAACATCGACCGGCATAATCCTGCCGAGGTCGGGAAATGGGTATTCGATAACTTCTACAAATCCAAATACTTCGAACCCTCGAAAGACGAATTAGGGAACGAGGACTATACCCGTCAGCCTTCTCTTACCGCCGAATATAAGGTGACGGACGAAAGCGGCAAACTCGTCTACGCAAGGGAATTACGTAATTTCTTCTATTCGTATAGCAACGCCGAGACCGGGGCTTATGCCGAAGCCGCGTTAAACCTCGTCAAGCAGCCCAAAATCGCCCAATATAACCAAGCGATCAAGAACAAGCAGTGGATGGGCTTTATCCCCTCCATCGTCGTCGGTCCCTTAGTGATGCTTTATTTGATCCCGCTTCTTTTGCCTAATGGCAAGACGCTTGGGAAACTCATCGCCAAAGGCGCGGTCCTTAACGAAGAGGGCTTTACCGCTCGTCGAAGCCAAGTCGCCCTGCGCCAGATCATCCCGACGGCTGTTTGGTTCATCTTGCTCATCCCCTTTACTTATGTCGCGGTACTGGCCTTCTTCTTCGCCGTGGCGATCCTTTATATGTTCGTCGTCATGAACAAGAAAGGGCAGGGGCTCCATGACCGTATGGCCGGTACCATCGTCATCAATGGCCGGACTTCCATTTGGTTCGCCTGCGAAGAGGACATGGAAGCCTATATCCTTGGACATCCTAATTCCCTCGTCGCCCGCTTATCCGACCCCGATGGCCTAAAGAAAGCCAAACCGAACTATGCCGCGACCAAAGAGGAGATGGGCATCTTCGATTCCTCGATGATCGGCAAAGCACGCGAAGAGGCCAAGACCATCGAATCATTCGATGAATTCGAATCCCGTGAAGAGGTAAGGGAAGAAAAACCCGTGATTCCGCCTTCTACAAACAGCGATAAGAAAAAATCTAAGATTGTCGAAGAGCCCACATCGACCATGGAAGAAGACGAAGAGCGCTTCACCGACGAACCTTCAAAGTAAAAAAGGCGCATCGATTCGAGTCTTTTATAACTTGAATTGGCGCTTTTTTGCATATTGAATGTAAGCGGTTTCGCGGTAGACTTTATGTAAATATTTGCAAAGGAGATCACCTTTCATGAAAAAAATGAACAAAATCCTGTTGCTCGTTTCCGCCGGAATGCTTCTCGCATCTTGCGGCGAGCGTCAGCTCAGTTCCCGTTCGACGCCCTCCGTCGATTCATCCACCCCATCCCTCACCAGCGAAGAATCTTCTCCGGATATCACGGAAGAAAGCACGTCCGAGGATAGCGACGATTCCGAAACTACTTCCGAAACTACTTCCGAAGCAACCTCCGAAGATACTTCCGAAGGTACGTCTGAAGCGACAACCGAAGCTACTTCCGAAGACACGTCTGTGGGAACTTCTGAGGCCATCGTATCGCCTTATTCCGTCAGCGTTGGCGCGAATACCTACAATCTCGCCGACGTGACCGAGCAGACCGACCTTCTCCCGAAACAAACCGGCGCCTTTGAAGCATCCGTTGATTCCGTCTCCAAAGGGGACGTCATCGTCTTTAGCAAAGACGGTTCCCCCATCACCGAACACATCGGCGGAGATAAAGAAGACGCACAAAACAAGAATAACTTGGTCACGGACAAGGAGAGCGGTGCCTTCTCGATCCATAACGACGCGGCAAACGTCAAAGTCTACTTCAAGACGTGGGAAGACGGCGGTCATTCCTTCTGGATCACCGGATATGAAAAGGGCGAAGATCCCGATGTCACTTTATCGGAGATCTACTTCACCAATAACAAAGGCTGGTCCAATGTTTATGCTTACCTTTGGGATGACGAGAGCAAGAACGCGGATTGGCCGGGCGTTAAACTTGAGAACCCCGAAACCAACGACTACGGCGAGCCGGTCTATAAAGTGGAAGTCGGCGCGTTCAAAAACGTCATCTTCAGTGATGGAAACGGCACCCAAACCGTCGATATCTCCCTTGCGGATGTCGCCGATAAAACTGGCTTCTATCCTGATGGCGATAAGAACGCCGAGGGCAAATACCCTGTTGGGAGTTATCAACACAACTAAACGGAATTAGGATTTGACCCCACGGGAACACCGCGGGGTCTTTTCTTTGAAAGCCGCGTTTATGGAACCACTTTGGGTTTGAAACGCCAGCGCATAGCCAAGGGAAATGCCTTATTACATAAGAATATGTGTAAGCCCTTACATTTGTGCTTGAAATACGCGCTTGCATTGTCCCAAAATAATTGAAACAAATGCGTTTTGTTATATAGGAGGACGCACATGAACAAGAAATTAACTTTAGGGATCGGTGTTTGCGCGCTTGCCTTTGGCGCTGTGGCCGCAGTCATCAGCACGCGGGCTATCGAAGCCAAGGCGGAAGCCGCCAAAGCCGCGACCGTCTATTTGAAAGCCGGCGTATGGAAAACCGAAGGTGGAGAAGATTTCTATGCCTACACTTGGAACGGGACTAACGAGAACCAAACTTGGACCAAAGGAAGCCCCGTGTCTGGAACGACGGATGTTTATTCGTTTACTCTTCCAACAGAAGTTGCTCCCGATAACCTGATTTTCACCCGTAACGACCCCTCTAAGGAAGCCGGATGGGATGGCAAATGGAATCAAACCGGTGATCTCCTTGTCCCCAGTTCGGACGATAAGACCTTCTACAAAATCACGGATTGGGACAACAGCGGCTATTGGGACTGGTATGTTGACGTCGCTGACGGCGCCTATTTAGCCGGTGATCACAACAGCTGGACCATCGATGCCAATTCGAAAGGAACCGCTTCGGCCACCAACCTTGGCGAATGGGAAGGAGTTGCGCTTACCGCGACCCAAAAGTTCAAAATCGTCTTAGCCAAGGACAAGTCGACGGAATGGTTCGGCGGAACCGAACTCCTTGGCGACGATCCTTCCAAGGCGCTTGTTGATGTCGATACGGAAGGCAACCTGAAGCCCAAAGCCGCTGGTACTTACAATTTCTATTTTGCCAACGACAAGAAGCTTTATATCACCCAGGCCTCCGTCGCCACGAAGGAATACCACCTCGTCGGTCTTGGTGGGGTTTGGACCGCTACCGATGAGAATAAACTCGTCGAAGCTTCCGAAACCGGCTTTGCCGCGAAAATCGAATATGTTGAGCTCAAGGTGGGCGACACCTTCAAGATCACCGAAACCACTGGGGACAAGTGGTATGGCTACGATTCGGGCATTCTGATTTCCGAAGCAAACCTCGGAAAGATCGTCGATGACGGCACCAGCAACCATAACTTCAAAGTCGCGGAAGGCGGCGCCGGCACTTATAGCATCTACTTTGCCGACGACGGCAAGATTGGCTTTGTCGGCGCAGGCGAAACCGTTGCTGATCTCGTTGCCCCGACCCCGTTAGCCGATGGATATTACATCGTTGGCCTTGGAAAGAACTGGACCAAAAGCGGCGCCAAAGCCAGTGACGAGCTCACCGGTGGCAACAAATTCCAAAAGACCGGCATCGCCATGACCCACGGCGACGAATTCAAGATCGTCGGCATTAAAGATGATGCCATCGATTGGGATGATAAGATCGTTGCCGCGCCTACCAAAGGCGAAGGCGAAACTGACCAAAGCGCCAACTTCGTCACCGTCAATGACCACAATAACGGCATCAGCCTCAAAGCAATTGCCTCGGGCACCTTCGACGTCTACGTCAACTCCAGCAGCGAAATCTATGTCTTTGGCACCGCTGAAGAACGTACCGCCGCGAAGGAAGTTGATGAGTTCATCGACGACTTCATCACCCCCAACGTCACCAACCCGGATGACAAAGGCAAATACGAGACCTGGGAATCCTGCAACGACAAGTACACGACCGCCGCGACGGTCTTGGAACGTCTCTCCGCGCAAGCCAAGAGTATGTTCTTAGTTGACGCTGGCGTTTCCACCAAGATCGAAACCGCCCGCGCCGCCTACACCTGGTGGCAACAGCATAAAGATGTTGGTGAAGGTGCGAAGTACATCGCTCCGCTCTCCGCGAAGAACACCGCGATCATCGCCGTTGCCAGCGTTGTCGCCGTCGGCGGCATCATCGCTGCTTCGATGATCTACTTCTCCCGCAAGAAGAAGCAGAACTAATCGCTCGTTCCTAGCAAAAACGATTGCCTATAAGCCTCACCGTATTGGTGGGGCTTTTATGGTCCTTATTCAAGATAAATTAAGAGATTTATGGATATTTCTAAGATAGTGTGTAAGCCCTTACATTTGTCCTTGAACAATACTTAGTAAACCTGACTTTGGGATTTAAAGCCAAAATCTAGTGCAATGGCTGTTTGATCTTATATTTGAGATTGAATAGTTTTTTGGTTTGGGAAGACGATAGATACATATAATCGGCATTGAACTTATACATCTC
>Ga0256407_10003003_pt1 | contig 30877 bp, 29 predicted proteins | sample RumenRJG_04DNA_FD_193489 | JGI IMG/M metagenome (GOLD analysis project Ga0256407, IMG submission 193489) | Bovine rumen microbial communities from Lethbridge, Alberta, Canada - RJG_04 | ecosystem: Host-associated > Mammals > Digestive system > Stomach > Rumen | place: Canada: Alberta...
TCGGGTACTTTATAGTTTCGGTTAGTTTTCTACATTCTTCTGGAATGTTCTGACCTGTTAAGGAAGTCAATGTTTCCCAAAAGATTTTTCTATCCTTGTTATTCATGTAATCCCTCTTTTCATATACTGTTTGGCTTTCGCTTATTATACCATAATATCATTCTTATTTCAAGTGATAAAGCCGAAGGATTCTGTGTGAGTCCTTCGGCTTTATTTTGTCAGCTCGACTGTGATTTTCCCCAGCACCGCAAACTGCTCCTGCGTGAGCTGCCTGCCCGTCTGAGCGTTTTTGATACGATAGGCATCGATCAGGGCTTTGACAGTCTCGGTCTGTGCTTCGGTCAGCCCGTGAGTAGAGAGTGTCCCCTGATGCTTCATACCGCATAGGGTGTCCATTGAAACGTTGAAGATACTGGCGATAGAGCGAAGTGTCTCAAATGGCGGTGTCATGGTATTAGCTTCATATTTGCTGATAGTACCCTCAGTAACATCGAGCATTTCTCCGAGCTTCTTCTGCGTTATTTTCCGTTCCTTGCGTAATGATCTTATCAAAGCACCAAGATCATACACTTGCCTCACCTCCAAGTTTCTCTTTTGGAATATTATACCCAAATATACTTGCTAATTTCGATAGATTGTGCTATAATATATTCTATATACGAAAGTTTTAGAACAAAAAGTTTCAGTAGATGCAAGTTTTGGAGGTGCGATATGGCAAGTAAGAATAGTAGCTTGGGAAAAGCGAGCAAAGCTAAGAAAGATGAGTTTTATACTCAGCTTGCTGATGTTGAAAATGAATTACGACATTACAAGTCATTTTTTAAAGATAAAATAGTTTTCTGCAACTGCGACGATCCGTTTGAGAGTAACTTTGTCAAGTATTTTGCTATGAACTTTAATGCTCTCGGTCTAAAGAAGTTGATTGCTACCTGCTATGCAACATCACCTGTAATGTATTCTCAGCTGACTTTCTTTGGAGAGCCCGAACCAATCGGCAGCGTTGGAGAGGGAAAGAAACCTTATAAGATTGAAATTACTGAGGTTCGTGACGAGAACGGTGACGGAGCGATAGATCTTGATGATTTTGAGTCTATGCTCCGAAACAATCCACCCAAACTATTGCAGGGTGATGGAGATTTCCGCTCTGACGAATGCATCACCCTGCTGAAAGAGGCAGATGTGGTGGTAACTAATCCGCCATTTTCTTTATTTCGGGAGTATGTTGCGCAGTTGATAGAATATGATAAGAAGTTTATTATCATTGGAAACCAGAATGCGATTACATATAAAGAGATATTTACACTGCTGCGTGATAATAAGGTATGGTTAGGTTACAAATTCGGAGATATGGCTTTTACCGTTCCTGATAGCTATGAGCCGAGAGAAACACGCTTCTGGATAGATGAGAACGGGCAAAAATGGCGTAGTATGGGAAATATCTGTTGGTATACCAATATAGATATTCAAAAGCGTCATGAAGATTTGATACTATACAGAAATTACTCGGAGAATGATTATCAGAAGTATGATAACTACGATGCAATCAATGTGGATAAGGTAAGTGAAATTCCAATTGATTACGCAGGCGTTATGGGCGTTCCAATCACCTTTATGGATAAATATAATCCAGAGCAGTTCCAGATTGTTGGTCTGATTGCAGGAAACATCAAGGGATTGGCTGGTATTACTTCGAGCACTGGTAAAGATGGTCCGTATATAGGCGGCAAGCTCAAATTCGGAAGAATTCTTATTAGAAAGCGGGGGTAACTATGGAGATCAGACTGGAAGAACATACAGTAGCAGAGATATTCAACGGCTATGAGGATAATGATGAAAGCGGTGTAGTCGGCTTCGGCGGAAAGCTCAATATTCGTCCTGCGTTTCAGCGAGAGTTCGTCTACAAAGAAAGAGAACGTAATGCCGTCATTGATACTGTTTTCAAAGGCTTTCCTTTGAATGTGATGTATTGGGTAGAGGACGAGCAGGGCGGTTACGAATTGCTTGACGGTCAGCAGCGGACAATCAGTATTTGTCAGTATTGTAACGGTGATTTTTCTATGCTGATTGACGGAAAGCCCCGTACTTTTGGAAATCTCACACCTTATGAACAGCAGCAATTTCTCAGTTATAAGCTGATGATATATGTTTGCAAGGGAAACGATAAGGAAAAGCTCGACTGGTTCAGAACGATCAATATCGCAGGAGCGGTACTGACAGCCCAGGAGCTTCGCAATGCTATCTACACAGGCTCGTGGCTTACAGATGCAAAGCGTTATTTCAGCAAGAACGGCTGTGTTGCATACAAAACGGCGAATAAGTATCTCAATGGAGAAATGAACCGTCAGGCATATCTTGAACGTGCGATAAAGTGGATTGCTGCCCGTGAAGGCATCGGCATCGAGGAGTATATGTCAGCTCATCAGCACGACAGCAACGCTTCCGCTCTGTGGCTGTATTTCAATAGTGTTATTACATGGGTGCAGACTATCTTTCCGAAATATCGCAAGGAAATGAAAGGTTTGGAATGGGGCTTACTGTTCAATCAGTACGGCAATGATTCGCTTGATCCTGCGGCATTGGAGACAAAAATATCCGCTCTCATGGCAGACAAAGAAATCACCAAGAAAAGCGGAGTGTATGAGTATCTGCTGAGTGGCAAGGAGAAGTTTCTCAGTCTGCGTCAGTTTGATGACGATGACAAGAGAGCAGCCTATGAACAGCAGCAAGGTATCTGCCCAATATGCAAAAAACACTTCGATTTCGAGAAGATGCACGCCGATCATATCACGCCTTGGCACGCAGGCGGCAAGACCGTTCCGGAGAACTTGCAGATGCTGTGCAGGGATTGTAATTTGAAGAAGTCGGGGCAGGAATAATAGAATATATAGCTGAATTCTCTTGAAATAATACGGGTATTGTGGTATAATGTAGATATACTGGATAACTGTGTTGTTTCAGGGGGATTATTTTATATACGTTTAATAATATGAGCAGGAGGGTTATTATGTCTCGTAAGGTGTTTTTTAGTTTTCATTATCAGAATGATATCAGTAGATCAATGGTTGTCAGAAACAGTTGGGTAACACAAGGAAAGGAAGCAGCAGGATTTACAGATAAAGCAGAATTTGAAAAGCTCAAAAGGACAGGCGATTCTGCTGTTAAAAAGTGGATTGATTCACAGTTGTATGGCACGTCAGTTACCGTTGTACTTATTGGAAGCGAAACACTAAATCGCCCTTTTGTTAAATATGAAATATGCGAAAGCATTAATAGAGGAAATGCGGTCATCGGTGTATTCATCCATAACGTTAAGGATATGGTAACTAAAAGCACTTCACTTAAAGGAAATGCGCACACTATAATTGGCTCAAGAAATGGACGTTCCATTTATTTTGATGAGATTTGCGATGGATTATATGACTACATTGCTCAAGATGGTTATAACAATCTCGGAAGTTGGATTGAAGCAGCCGCCAAAAAGCATAATAAATAACGCAGGAGGTTATTATGGCAGTTACAAAAGAAGAACTTATACGAGAGTATACCAGGGCTATTCAGGAAGGTAATGCTGCTATATTTGCCGGAGCTGGATTATCCAGGCCATCAGGTTTTGTGGATTGGAAAGGTTTGCTCAAACCGCTTGCAGATAGTATTAATCTTGATGTTAACAAAGAGCATGATTTATTGTCTGTGGCTCAGTATTATCGGAATCAAAGAGGTACTCGTACAAGTATAAATCAAGCTATCATGAATGCTTTTTCTAAGGATGTTACAATTAATGAAAATGTGCGAATCGTTACACGTCTTCCTATATTCACATACTGGACCACAAATTATGATGAGATAGTTGAAAATGGAATTAAAGCAGCAAATCGTAATCCCGATGTTAAATCCGAATCTGAGCAGCTTTCAGTTATAAAACCAGATCGAGATGCAATTGTTTATAAAATGCATGGAGATGTAAATAATCCTGCTAAAGCAGTTTTGACGAAAGAAGATTATGATCTCTATGAAAATCATCGTCCTTTATTCAGAACAGCTTTACAAGGGGATTTGGTATCAAAAGTCTTTTTGTTTATTGGTTTTAGCTTTGAAGATCCAAATATTGATTATATTCTCAGCCAAATTCGTTCGTTGTTGGGAGAAAACATTTCTACTCACTACTTTTTTTTTAAAAGAGTCCAGCAATCAGATTATACTGATTTGGAAGAGTATGGATATAATAGAGCTAAACAGGATTTACAAGAAGAAAACCTCCGGAATTATGGTATTCAAACTGTTTTTGTCGATGAATATGATGAAATAACTGAAATCCTTCGTGACCTTGAAAAAAACTATAAGATGAAGAAGGTATTTATATCTGGAAGCGCTGATGCGTTTTCTGATCCCTGGAGTAAAGAAACGGCTGAAGAATTAGCTGGAAAACTTGCGGGTGTATTAGTTCGCAAGGATTGTCGTATCACTTCTGGATTTGGACTTGGAATCGGCTCTGCAGTCATTAACGGAGCGTTGGATGTGATTTACACTGAGAAATATAGACATATTGATGAGCATCTGTGCCTTCGCCCATTTCCTCAAAATATTAGTGATCCAACTGAACGTGCTGAAAAGTGGAAAAAGTATAGAGAAGAAATGTTAGCGGAAACAGGAGTATCTATCTTTATGTTTGGAAACAAAAAAGATGCAGAAACTGGAAGCATAATTGAAGCTAATGGATGTATGCAAGAATTTGAAATTGCAAAATCAAAAGGGAATATTATTATTCCAATTGGTTCTACCGGGTACGCAGCTAAGACAATTTTAGAGACTGTAAAAAAAGATATGGCTAACTATGATTATTTGTCAAAATACATTGATATATTAGAAACAGAAACTGATATAGACAAATTAATACGATGTGTGATAGAGATAATACAAAGTAACCTATATTAAGGAGTGAGTTCGATGGGCAGAAAGATATTCGTCTCTTACAAGTATAAAGACAGCGATGTAAAAGAATTGTCGGGAGTCACCTCGCCAACTTGGCCATGTGACTATGTGAACTATATCAAAGACACTATTTTGGATGATGATGATATCTATAAAGGCGAGAATAGCGATGAAGATATTTCTTCTTGGAATGAAGATGATATATGGGATCATCTAAAAGACAAGATTTATGATAGTACGATTACGATAGTACTAATTTCGCCTAATATGAAAGAGCCAGGAAAATGGCAGAAATCACAGTGGATTCCTTGGGAAATATCATATTCTCTCAGGGAAACTACAAGAAACGACAGAACAAGTCATAACAACGCTATACTTGCAGTGATCCTTCCAAATAAAAAAGGTTCTTACGATTATTATGACAAAGATGACTTGTTTCCAATATTAAAAGATAATATTGACAATGGATATATCTACGTCGTTACATGGGAGGATTTTAAAAAGTATCCTAACGTAGATATCAGCCAGGCATTTGACTATAGAGACCAAACACCGTCATACAAAATAGAAAAGTCACTTTAGTATAATCTCCCCCTTGACAACCGCCCCAATCTGCGCTATAATACCAAATAAGGAGCAAGCCACCGGGCACATATTCTCCTATAAGTCGCTGGTTTTTGTTATCATGGCGCTAAAAAAATGATAACTCGGCATCAGTGGGCATTATTATACAGAGCAAAATGTATAACTGAGATACCACAGCACAAATTGCCTAAACAAATTTGCTTAGTATCAGGCGAAATCTGTGGAGTGGGAATAATAAACACCCCGAAAAATAGGGCGTAAACACGCCAAATGCCGTTATCAGACTTTTATCATGGCAACGTTTTGGCAACATTTCTCGATTATCGGCAACAGTTATAAATATTCTGTCTGAAAAGATAAAAGCTATCTGATTCAAGTTAGAATCGGATAGCTCTTTTTGTTTTTACAGCTTTGTGAAATACCATAGAAAAGTATAATCGTTGAAATCAAACCTGTTGCCGTTATCATCGATCACATATATACCGTCAATGATATAGGAATACTCATACTCCGCTCCGACTTTGAAGCTGCCTTCTTTGGGAATATGGTGACATCTGCACTTATCCATTGTTATCCTCTTTCATCGCCCTTCGCTCAGTTTCATTCCGCTCCGCCTCCGACCTCGGATACCTGTACCTCCACTGATCATACTCCTCACGGCTGATCTCCCCATTGCGGTACTTCTGAGCCATTTCCTCCCACGGTTCGAGCAGACCTGTCATCTTTGCAAAGTTCGGACCGTTCTGCCTGTTGATGCGGATACAGATCTCACCGTCCAGACGGTCGATCTTGAAGCCGTATAAGTCCTCCAAGGCAAACAGCGTGTGCATAAGCCCGGTGTATCGGATAGCTCTTTTTAACTTGCCAGACATAGCTTTGCTCAGCTTTTTTTCCGGTAGCCAGTCGGGGTAACTCCTACGATTTTCTTGAATTGACGCATGAAATGTTCCTCATTTTCGTACCCGCACATCGCTGATACCTGCGAAACTGTACAGCCGGTCTCGCTGAGAATTTCCTTCGCCTTCTCAATTTTGCCGTTGATTACATCAGACATACACGATACTCCGAATACTTCGCGGTAGATATGCTGAAAATACGACCTTGACATATTTACATCCGCAGCCATCAGGTCAACATTCCACTTTCTCTGCGGATAACGGTAAACTTTCTCGCGCAATTCTATCAACATTCCATAATGCGGCTCTGCTGCCGACGGCTGTACCCTGTCACGTACACGGCACACCTCGTCCGCCTTGAAAAGCAGAGTTTTCAGCATGGCATCGGTCATTTTCAGCCTGTGACCATTGAGTGAATAGAACTCCGATGTGATATTTCTTATAAGCTCGCCTATGAAATCTGTGTCAGCGAAACCTACAGGCATATTATACGGCAATTCAAGCTGCTCAAAAAACTCAGAATCGCCGCCATCATCAAATTCTATCCAGTCACAGATGAGATACTCCTCCGCTGCCGAATACTTTATACTGCTGCTGCCGTCAAACAGGAAAAAAGTGTCTGCCGGAAGCGTGAGCTCCATACCGCTGCACACATAATTTATAGGACTCTTCGCAAGCAAAAGCATGTAAACACCCTTCTGCACTTTGCGGCTGTAGGTATAATCAGCGCCGTAAACAGAACCATATCCTGTACAGTGTATATTCACACGGTCACTCCTTTCCGGCTATATACCGCCATTCAATGCTTTTCCAATAGTCGCCGGCATAGTCGATGCCAACTCGCGGCGCAGTCTTTATCTCAGGACGAAAACCGTCGTCCTCTATCCAGATTTTATCACTTGTACTGAAATCTCCGCCGTTAAAACTTCCATCGACCTGCAGATACTTCGTAAGCTTCGCAGGACCGTTATGTACCTCCCCTGCACGGATAAGCACTCCCTGCGGCTGACCAGTTTCACCTGTTATGACATTCATCAGCCAGTGCATTCCATAGCATAGATAGACGTATATCGAACCGCTTCTGCCGTATAGTACCTCCGTGCGCGGAGTCCTGCCCTTTGATGCGTGGCAGCCTTTGTCCTCTTCACCGCGGTAAGCCTCAGTTTCGGCAATACGCTCACGGAGTTCAGTACCGTCATCGAGACGGCGGACAATTATTTTTCCAACAAGGTCAGGTGCAACTTCAAGAACGTCACGCCTGAAAAAATCCGCAGTCAGTCTCATACGCGAAGACTCTGCTCCAGCTCAGTATCAGGCTTTACAAAAGCAGTCTTATAATTGGTGAAAATGACCTTTCCAGGCTTTGCTCCCGACGGCTTTTTCACATACCGTGCAAGGCAATAATCCACAGGCACAAGCGTTGAATTTCTTCCCTTGCTGTTGACTGCGGCTATTACTGCGGCTTCCTCTATCGTCTTATCGGGCGGAGTTTCGCCGTCTGTCGCGATTATAACGTGCGAACCTGTGATAGTCTGCGTATGAAGCCATATATCGGTCTTTTCAGCAAACTTCAGCGTAAGCTGGTCATTCTGATGATTATTTCTGCCGACAAGAATCGTAAAGCCGTCAGTTGATTTATACTCAATCGGCGGCAGTGCCTTCGGCGGTTTAGACTTTCCTCCGCCTGAACGGATATAGCCCTGCTCAATGAGTTCAAGCCGCAGCTGGATTATGTCATTTTCTGATTCAGCTCGTGTCAGAGCGTCGAACACGCTGTCAAGGTACTGGAGTTCCTCCTCGCCTTTTTCAATCTGTCCGGCAAGCTTTTCCTCAGCTGTAACACACTTTTTGTACTCGGAATAATAATGCTGGGCATTCTGCGCCGGAGTTTTTCTTATATCAAGCTGAATCTCGACAGTGGGACAGTCCTCGGCATAAAAATTCTCTACCTTTGCAGTTGCGTCGCCCTTTTGAATACGGTATATATTCGCAGAAATCAGGTCTCCCCAAAGCTTATAGGTATCTTTTTCGGCACAGGCTGCAAGCTCCTGCTGCTGCACCGATATTCGGCGCGATGTACGCTCGGTAAGGTTAACAAGCAGCTTGAAAAGGTCATTAGCTCGCTGCTTTGTGCGAACTGCGCGGTCACGCTCGAAATAGAAGAAGTCAAGCAGCTCCGACGCACTCGGCAGCTCCTTGGTTATCATGAGATTCCCATACTGATTAAGCCGTATGAATGAAAAGTCCTTGAGCATTCCGTCACGGTCACTCGCTGCTGTAAAGCAGTTTTCGCCTGAAAGGAGCTGTTCCTTTGTACGCTTCACAGCGAAAAGCAGACGGTCGAGCTGGTCGCCTTCGACTGTGTCACTGCGCAGCTCCGCGCCCCTGCCGGCAAAAAAAGTCCACTCACGCGCAAGTACTGGTGATATGCCCTCAAACACGCGGATAAGTCCCTTTGAAAGCTCCGCAGGAGGAACTTCGCGCAGTCGTGAAACTATTTCCTCCGGTTCAGCTGTGAGGAAGCAGAGACGGTCGTCACGAGGCGGCAGAGTGTACCTCATTCCCGGAAGGACTATCCTCTCGCGTGACATTTCTTCGTCAACTCGCTTGATGCTGTCAACTACCCTGCCCTCATGGTCGATAATTATGAGGTTCGAGCAGCGACCCATTATCTCACAGGCAAGCGTAACGGTCACGACGTCACCGAGTTCGTTCACGCATTCAAAGTCGAGGAAAAGTATTCGTTCGAGTCCGTCCTGACGGACTGCGATGAGTTTTCCGCTTCCGAGACGCTTGCGCAGGAGCATACAGAACATCGGCGGTGTCTGCGGATTATCTACCTGACGAGCTGTGATATGCACTCTTGCACTACCAGCATTTGCCGATATAAAGAGTTTTTTCGAGCCTTCGCGTGTGCGTATGGAGATGATTACTTCCTCACGCGAGGGTTGGTGTATCTTTTCGATTCGACCGCCAATCAACGGCTGGAGCTCGTTTTTTACCGCGTAGAGAAATGCTCCGTCAAGTGCCATAGTTAAAAGTCCTTCCTATTAAAAATTATCTGCTATAAATTCGTGAAGCGGCTTGCGTACTATCAAGTCGCGGTTTTCTGAAAACCATTTATACGATTCCGCAAGTACCTGTGAAAGAGGTGTAATTTCGGGCATAAGTTCAGTTTGTCGTGTCACATCGAGCACGTATGCGTAGTCATAGAACGGAAAGTAACTTCGCTGCGGTATATCGCCTTCCACAAAGCGTAATTCCGGCTTTTTTCCGAGTACATCGTAGCAAAGTTCCACCCACTCTTTCACAGTCACCGGCTCGGGATTTCCGACATTGAAAATGCGCCCTGCCGGCTGCTTTTCGAGCAATATCTCCATGAAGCGGCAGAGGTCACCTATATGGAAGAATTGCAGCGGAAGACTGCCGTCCTTCGGTACATAAAAGGGCTTGTCCTGCTCTGCACACTCGAATACAAACGCTTCACGGTGGAGATTGTTCATTGGTCCGCAGAGGTACGGCGGACGGAGAATATATGCCTGCGGTACATTTTCAAGTAAAAATTGCTCAGCAGCGAGCTTGTTTTCGCCGTATGCGCCCCATATTCTGTTAGGTCCGCACACCATATCCTCACGAAAAGGCTGTGGCAGAGTCTCCGGATAGACAGCACTGGAACTGATAAAAATGTAGCTTCCGAAATCTCCGAGTGCTTCATGAAGCGTCCTGACATCGTTCTCATTGTAGGAAGTAACGTCTAAAACCGTATCAAACCGGTACTTTTTAAGAGTATCGCCCAGTGAGTATCTGTCAGCGCAAATATGGTTAACATTTTCAACTTGTGGACGGTTGCCCCTGTTGAGTACATAGACCTCGTGCCCCTTACTGACAAAATATCCGGCTGTATATCTGCTTGCAAATACTGTTCCGCCTGTGATAAGTATACGCATAAAATACCTCCTATTTTTTGCGATAAGTTAAAATTTCAAAGTCTGCTTTTGTCGTGAGTTCATTAAGTGCAGCAAGACGTTCCTGCTCAGCCTTTCCGGTTCTGTAGTAGTATGGAGTCATCGAAAAAAGGCTTTGTATATCTTCGGCATTTTCAAGTTTCATGTCAAAAGTCACTCTGCGGCTGCCTATAAAATCAAAGCCGTCAAGCTCATACGGCTTGACCTCATTCTTGTACGGAGTCGCGTATATAGCCTGTTTCAGCTCCCAAAGATGATTTTCTGACGGTATCGCCATAATCATCACTGCGTCATTTTTCAGTACTCGCATATACTCTTCGCCGCAATACGGTGCAAACATCGTAAGTAATATATCACAGCTTTCGCTTTCAATCGGTAGGCGAAATACACTCGCTGCCGCAAACGCAACACTCTTCTCGCGTTTCGCTGCGAACTCAGCTGCAACCTTTGATATATCAATCCCGACAAAATCCATAGCAATATCTGACCGGTCAAAAGCTGCTTTTACTGCCGACGTATAGTAACCTTCTCCGCAGCCGGCATCTAAAAAGTGTCCACCGGTTTCGCCATATTTGAGGGTTTCCTCGCAAACCGCGTCACATAGCGGGGAATAGTATCCTTTGTCGAGAAAGTCACGTCTCGCACGCACCATGAGTTTATTGTCGCCATGAACAGCTTTTCCGATATGCTTTGACAGCAACAGATTTACATAGCCGCTTTTTGAAATGTCAAAGCTGTGCCTGCTATTGCAAACATAACTTTTCCCCGATATTTCGAGGTTTCCCCCGCACACCGGACATATAAATATTCCCATCGCTCCACCTCAGAAGTATACACACGGGTCAGTTGAAGACTCTGCTATCTCAACATCAAGCTGTGGAAATTTTTCCTCAAGCAGTCGTCTGAACTCCCACAACACGATGTTTTCAGTGTGGAAATGTCCGCAGTCAAAAATCGTCACTCCGCTGTTTTCTGCTGAGTACCATACATCGTGCTTAACATCGCCCGTAACATACGCATCGCAGCCATTTGCTGCAATATCGGCAATAAATGAACCTCCAGAGCCTGAGCAGAATCCGATTTTTTTCACCTTATCGGCTCCGGCTGACACGCGTATATAATTACAACCGAAAATCTCTTTCAGTGCATCAGCAAATTCAGAAACTGTCAGGCTATTCTTCAACGTGCAAACGTAACCACACTCGTCAGGAGAAAAATACTCAGGCTCGCCCTCAAACTCGAATTTTCGGCTCAATTCACGAAGAATAACTCCATTCGTACCCAGCGGCGATTTGTCCACATTTGTATGCATACATATCGCCGCAATATCTGCACTTACAAGCTTAAAGACAGGGTCATCACGCTTTATGCACCGGCGCGGCTCAAAAATCACAGGATGATGGGATATTATGAGGTCGGCACCTTTTTTGTCAGCCTCTTCAACTACTGCACTGCTGATATCAAGTGCGAGAAGCACTCTGCCGCACTCCATGTTGAAATTTTCGACCAGCAAGCCTGAATTGTCCCATTTTTCCTGAGCAGCGAATGGGTAAATGCTGTCAAAGTAATCGTAGACATCTTTTACCTTCACAAAAGAAATCTGCTTTTCCATCTTCTCCGCAAGAGCTTTGTAGTGGACAGACTCATTATTTTTGCCCGATTTTTTGAGACTATCTGCTATCTTACCGAGTCTTTCAGCTTCTCGTTTTCTGAATTTCTGTGTAAGAGGAAGGTCACTGTCATAGAAACCCCATAGTGTTTCAAACTCTGTCAGACGTTCGTCGTTAATTGATGGCTCAGCCGACATAATCGTGTAGAGCTTGTCGCCATCTTCAGCAATGCGTTCATCGAGTATCTCGAATCCAAGCTCATACAGTCTTTTACGCAGTACTTCAGCTTTGGTCATGGGTTGCAGTACAAGTCTCACGTTTTCAGGAATACACTCTATCGACTCCGAAATTATATCCGCAATAGTCTCGCCGCCCATTCCGGCAATTACTATATCGCTCACACCCTCAAGCGGAACATTCACCAGTCCGTCCGAAAGAATAAGCTCGACCTCATCAGTAATCCCACTCCGTTCTACTGTTTTTTTCGCCGCCGCAAGCGGACCCTCCTTTATATCCGAGGCTATGACCCTTTCACATTTCCCCGAATTTATCAGCTCCGCCGCAAGCAGCGCGTGGTCAGTTCCGACATCGCATACAATTCCTCTTCCGCCGACCATATCGAAGCAGGTTTTTAGTCTGATATCAAGCATATTATCTCTCCGCTCTTCAAAAATTCAGGCGTGCCGGACCTCCGGCACGCCGCAATGTTGCTATTGGATCATTCGTCTGCATTGAGCTTTGCAAAGCACTCGCTGCAGTAAACAGGTCTGCCGTCCTTAGGCTCAAAAGGCACCTTTGCCTCGCCGCCGCAAGTTGCGCATACGCCTGTGTACATCACACGCTCAGCTCTGCCTGCATTTTTTCTTGCATCACGGCAAGCCTTGCATCTCTGAGGCTCGTGAGTAAGTCCTTTTTCTGCGTAAAATTCCTGTTCGCCTGCAGTGAAAACGAATTCGTTTCCACATTCCTTACAGACTAATGTCTTGTCTTCGTACATTTTTAATACCTCGCTTATAATATTTGGACCAAAGCCGGAATCTCACCGGCACCTTTGATAAACAACGCTCTTGATTTAAGCTATCCGGTCATATTGTTTAACTTAATTACTCAGATGCTGACGTATCTTACGCCTTGCACGCTGCATGGCATTATCCACTGCTTTTTCGGATATTCCGAACTTTGCAGCTGTTTCTCTATAGCTTGCTCCTTGTATCACATGGGTAAAAACCTTTCGCTCAACCGCTGAGAGATCAGTTTCCATAGCTTTTTGAAGCTCGGAAAAAAACTCTTTATTGAGTATGATACTTTCCGGAGTTTTATCTTCTGAGAGGGTATCTTCCGGGACTTCATCTATGCTTTCGCATTTAGCAGGTGTTCTCATAGACCTTGTGCAGAAGCTTCTCATCTGATTATTGATACAAGCCTCAGCATATGTCATGAACTTCACTCCCCTGCTGATATCATAGGCAGCTATAGCTTTAAGCAGCGCTATCGCGCCCTCCTGACAGAGGTCATCGCGGTCCGAAACATCGGACGAATACGACACTGACTTAATAAATATAAGCTTCAGACATCTGAGGATAAGCGCTTCGCAGGCAGCCTTATCGGTCCTTGCGAGGACAGCAAGCTCCTCATCAGTTATTCCGCTGAATCGTTTAGTTATATTTTCCAGCAAAATATCCACCCAGCAATCCCACGGCATTAGCCGCACAAAGATAAGCTCCCCATGGAGCATTAATAACCGGCAGCTCCGGAAGGAAACTTGCCTTCCGGAGTTCCGGATAAGTTACATCATTCGCTTTCCTTAGCAGCTTCTTCTTCAGCAGCCTTGAGAAGGTCTGACATATCGAATGCAAAATTCTTCTTAGGTGCATTCTTTGGAGCTTCCTGAACATTATTATTGTTATGAACAGGCTTGTTATTATTGTTGTTGTTTCCGTTATTATATGAACCGCCGGAAACTCTTGCGAAAGCTTCGTCAGCTACCTTATTGTCGAATTTAGGTGTTGAACCTGAAGGAGCCTTTGAGGGTTCAAAATCAGCCTTAGGAGCGTCGAGTCTCTTAGCGATCTCCTTCTCGGAATTCTCAACAGACTTACGAGCCTCACTTACAATAACCTGAGCGTCGCTCATCTTTGTGCTAGCCTGCTCTGCAAGCTTTGTAACAGATGCTGTGATCTCGTTGAACTTTGAATTTACGCTCTCGATCTCATTGAGGAGCATGAGACGTACAGTAGATGACATAGCATTTATCTTGTCAGCCTTGCTGTTAGCGTCGTCAACAGCGCTCTTAGCCTGAGCATTAGCATCGCTGACAGTCTTTTCAGCAGCAGAATTTGCCTTAGCTACGGTCATTTCAGCAGTAGCATTTGCTTCCTTGATAGTCTTGTCAGCAGTAGCATTTGCGTCGTTGATAGTCTTTTCAGCAGTTGCGTTAGCTTCCTTGATAGTCTTATCAGCGTTAGCCTGAGCGTCGGAAACGAGCTTATCAGCCTTCTCCTTAGCTTCCTTGGTAGTCTGATTAGCTTCCTGTTCAGCAGTTTTCTTGAGCTGATCGACAGTCTTCTGAGCCTCTGCGAAGAGAGTACCCATCATGCCGGCAGGATTGCTTGCGTTAGCCTTGAGTTCATTGATCTCATTTGTAAGATCCTTGATCTGCTCGTCCTTTTTAGCGGAATCAGCAGAATCCTTAGTGAGCTTAGCGATCTTAGCCTCAGCTTCAGCGGACTCTTTGATCTTAGCTTCGAGCTGAGCGGTTTTAGCTTCGAGGTCAGCAGTGATCTTAGCGATATCCTGCTTAGCCTTAACGAGTTCAGCCTCAGCTGCGGGATTTCCGGCAGAAGCAGCAGGTGCACCGCCCTTCTTATCAGCAGCAGCGAGTTTGTCGTTTGCAGCCTTGAGCTCATTTCTGAGCTTATCGATTTCCTTCTTTGCAGCCTCAAGTGCAGCAGTTACCTGCGCATTAGGAGCAGCCTGTGTGGGAGCACCGCCCTTTTCAGCAGCAGCCTTGAGCTCGCCTCTGAGCTTATCGATCTCCTTCTTTGCAGCTTCAAGAGCAGCCTGACTCTGAGCGTTTGCCGGTGCAGCACCCTGTCCTGCACCGCCTGCCTTGAGCTGTGCTATAAGTTTCTGGTCTGCATCGTGCTGCTTCTGAAGTTCTTCGTTTTCCTTTTTAGTACTTCTGAGAAGGTTATTTGACTGGTTAAGTTTTTCCTGAAGGTTATCTATCTGATTTCTGAATTTAGTGATCTCCTGAGAGTCAGAAGGGCCTGATTCACGAGCAGCTTTAAGTTCATCTTCAAGACCTGAGATCTTTGAGTTAAGCTCGTCGAGATAGGTAAGTACATCTTCTTTAACAAATCCACCGCCTATTTTAGTGGTTCGTAATACGGTTGGTTCGTCCATGTTTCACTCCGTTCCCCGCAAATCAGTGCGGAATAAAATTAAGGGATAATACGCCTTGTAATAATTATATCATATTTCGCAATTCAATTCAACCATTAAAATGTAGAAATTTTGAGTTGATTTTAGTGCATTTTACTACATTCGATTCACCTTATAAAAAAGCAGTCACCAATTCTGGTGACTGCTCAATTATCTTATTAGTTGCCAAGTATCTTAAGAATATCGTCAAGATCGTAGTCCTGATTAGAAGTTGCAGGCTTTGAAGGAGTATCATTGATACCAAATCCGTCTATAAGCGGATTATCTATCTGGAGAATATTCTCTCCCTCATCTGTAACACCGTCGATTGCAGCATCGTCATCAGCAGGAACTGAAGGAGCATCGGGATCGTCGAAACCGGCAGCGATAACTGTGATAGTCATCTCGTCCTCCATGTCCTCCTTGAATGCTGTACCGAAGATGAACTCAACACCGTCAGCAGCAGTATCTGTGATCATCTTTGTAGCTGCATCAACATCGGACGAAAGGATATCCTCAGACATAGCGATATTGATAAGGAGTCGCTTAGCACCGGAGATAGATGTTTCGAGAAGCGGGCTGGAGATAACTGCGTTTGCAGCTTCTTTTGCCTTGTCCTTGCCGGAACCGTGACCGATAGCCATGTGAGCGTATCCTGCGCCTCTCATGATAGTAGAAACGTCTGCGAAGTCGAGGTTTATGTAACCCTCTTCAACGATAAGGTCTGAAATGCTCTTAACACCGGTCTTGAGAACGTCATCAGAAAGTGAGAATGACTGCTTCATAGTAAGCTGCTGCTTACCCTCAAGAAGCTTCTCATTCGGGATAACGATAAGTGAATCAACATATTTTCTCAGCTCTGCGATACCTCTTTCAGCCTGAGCCATTTTCTGCTCTCTCTCGAAGAGGAAAGGCTTGGTAACTACAGCAACTGTAAGTATATCCATTTCCTTGGCGATCTTTGCAACTACAGGTGCAGCACCTGTACCGGTTCCGCCGCCCATGCCGGCAGTGATAAAGATCATATCTGCGCCCTTGAGGTGTGCTTCGATCTCGTCTCTGTTCTCTTCCGCACTGCGCTGTCCGATCTCAGGCTTATTTCCGGCACCTCTGCCCTTTGTAAGCTTAGTACCGATCGGTATTCTGGTTGTAGCCTTTGACTTATTGAGAGCCTTAGCGTCAGTATTTATAGCGATGTACTCGATATCGTTAACACCTGACTCGACCATGCAGTTAACAGCGTTTCCGCCGCCGCCGCCTACGCCTATTACCTTTATATTAACATCGGGTTCCATAGCTTCTTCATAGTTAAAATCTGACATTTTCGAAACTCCTCCTACTTTATTTATCTTTGTCAATTAATATTATTCAATCTATAAATACACATATAATTTTAGCATATTCTAAACATTTTTGCAAGCGTTCTCAAATCATTTTTTAATTTTGGAGTATCCTACAATTTCAGCATGCCATTTACTTGTGTTTTATACAAAATTGTTACTGTTCGGCATAGTTTTCAGGATTTTGATAGTCATCATAGCCGAAACCGTCACCGTATTCGCCTTCAGCATTGTCATCAGGCTGCCAGTCATTGCCTCCGTCATCGGGTACCCAGTCGCTGCCGTCGCCGTACTGCCAGTCATTTCCACCGTCCTGAGGTTCGGGCTGAGGCTCAGGCTGCGGAACTGCTGTTGTCGTGGTTTCGGCTGTAGTTGTAACGGGGTTGCCGTTTTCGTCAGTTACAGCAGTAGTAGTCATCGCCGCCTCATCGACTTCGCCGTTCGGGCGGAAACTGCACTGCTTTGAACCGATCATTGTCAGGTACCCCTTCTTGCCCTTGACACTTTCGTCCTCCATGACGGTCTGTGCGAGGTCAAGCTTATACTCAACATCGCTCCAGTTGCCCATTTTGAAGAGTATTCCGCTTCTGTAGTTTACTACGATAGCGTACTCATTTGTAATATCAACAGATGAGATATCGCTGTTGTCATCATGGTCAAAGCGGCTTATAAGCTGTTCAAAAACTTCGTTTTTGTTGTCATTTTTTGAGGAAAGCGGTCTGCCCGGAGTTGTATCTGCGGGGTCGAATCCGTAAATCACCGGAATATTTTCAGTATCGGTATAGAAGTTATTGTCTGCGAGTATCTTTCCCTTTCGGCTTACAAGCAGAACTCCGTTTTCGTACTGTATATTATATGCCGGAACACAGCGGGTAACATTTATGCGCAGTGTTGACGGGAAATCTCTGTGTACCTCAGCCGTCTCGACATATAGTCTGTCGTCCAGTATTTTCTGCTCAGCTTTCCGGCAATCAAGTCTCAGAAGATTGTCTCCTGCACGTATCCCCGAAGATTCGACTATCTCTGCCGGTGAATACATTACCGATTCACCTGACACGACTATTTCGTCGATGTTGAACAGGAACGTGAAGCACATCGTTATTCCAGCAACTGCCACAAGCAGTATCACGACAGCCGTATATACGCTCATCATGCGCTTTCTGCGGCGCATACGCTTTCCGCTGTTTTGCCTTTCTATATTGGTCTTTTCAACGTCGTTCATCTTATCGCTCCAAACTCGCTGTCACACGCGGCGAATGTCTCCGCCGAGACTGCGAACAGCTTCCTCAAATTTTTCGTAACCTCTGTCTATGTGCGCTATCCCCCGCAGATGAGTGGTACCCTCAGCTGAAAGAGCCGCAGCTGCCATAGCTGCTCCGCCGCGCAGGTCTGTTGCTTCAACGTCTGCTCCGTGGAGCTGTGTTACTCCGCGGACTACTGCCACTTTCCCCATGACCTCGATATCTGCGCCCATTTTTATGAGTGCAGCCGTGTGACGGTAACGGCAGTCAAATATATTCTCCTCAAATACACTCGTTCCGTCCGCACGGATAAGTGCCGCCATAAGCACAGCCTGCGCATCTGTCGGAAATCCCGGGTGCGGCATGGTACGTATGCGTTCGCGGACTGCTTTAAGCCTTCCGCTGCTTCGGAGGTATATTCTGTTTTCGCCGGTGCATATCGTGCAGCCGGTCTGTTCAAGCACTGTAAGAAACGGCTCAGTTTCAGCAGTGCACGCATTTTTAAGTATCATTTCTCCGCCCGCAGCAGCGGTCATGGAGAGGTATGTTGCTCCGGCAATACGGTCCGGCATTATCGAATATTCACAGCCATGGAGTTCTTCCACACCTTTTATCACGATACTGCTTCCGCCGTCGCCTTTTATATCAGCACCGCGGACGCGGAGAAATCTGCAAAGGTCGCATATTTCGGGTTCGCGTGCGGCATTGTTTACGATAGTTTCGCCGTCTGCCGTAACAGCGCAGAGAATGATATTCTCAGTCGCTCCGACCGACGGAAACGGCAGTGTTATTCTTGCTCCATGAGCTCTTCCGCCGTTTATACGGCAGTGTATCCTGCCGCCCTTGTCGGAAATATCCGCCCCCATCTTTTTCAGCGCCGCAAGGTGCATATCTATGGGACGCGGTCCGAGTTCGCAGCCGCCGGGAATACTTACTGTACACTCGCCGGTCCTGCCAAGTATTGCGCCCATAAACATTATAGACGAGCGCATTTCACGCATGAGCGTTTCCGGTATCTCGCTGCCCTCCGCTCCGTCAGGGTCGATGACGGCTATTCCGTCGGAGATCCTGCACTTGCAGCCGAGACAGTTGAGAATCCTTGAAGCGGAGTATACGTCCGTAAGCTCCGGACAGTTTTTCAGCACCGTCTCCCCTCCGCCAAGCAGAGCCGCTGCCATTATCGGCAGGGAACTGTTTTTGCTTCCCTGCAATGTGAGTTCACCGCTGAGACGGTGTCCTCCCGTAATTATGAATTCCTGCATAAGACCACCTCGCAGCTTTTTGTGTATATTATGCTGTAAGGTGGATTTGCGTTACTTTACGGCGGATAATCACCGCTGTATTTATTACTGTACTCCGATATAATTTGCTTTTAGGAACGAATCAAAATTATTCGCCATATCATCAGGGATAACTGTGTACATCATGTGTCCCTTATCAGTGAGATAGACCTTTCCGCCGCATTTTTCCGCATATTCAAGCCCTATCTGCCGCCAGCTTACATTCTTGCTGAGAGTTTTCATGTCGCTTATATAGAAACAGCACGGACACTTAGGTATGCCGGTCTTTTCAGCTCTCATGGCATTTTCCGTCATGAGACGTGCCTCCTCGTAAAATTCTCTGTTGGCTATATTACGATAGAAGAGTCCTCGGTATACCTCCTTCTCATCGGGAGTAAGCTCATTTCCCGACATCAGTCCGGAGGCGTCCTCAGTCTTTTTCTTGGCTATCTTTGCGAATAAACCGTCCTTGGAAATAGTCTGAAGCAGTTTGAACTGCTTATCGAGCATCTTCAGTCTTTTCAGCTCCGTAATTTCCTTCGACTGCTGTATTGCTGTTTCCGGTATACCCATGTCTATACTGAGTATAGCTTCGACCTCTTTCGGATATGTGTTCGCCCAGTATATAGCCTCGAATCCGGAATAAGAATGCGGTGCAAGTACATATGGCGGCTCAATCCCAGCCATTTTCAGTGCTTCTCTGTCCTCGAAAACGAGCTTTTCAAGGAGCCGCTGGCTCTTCATACCTTCGCTGAATCCGTATCCTGCCTTCTCTATGACTACGACCCTGTATTTTTCAGACATTCTGCGGTAAAGCGGTCTGTATTCAAGTACCGGACAGGTAACTCCGTTTCCTGCCATGAATACTATAGTAACTTTTCCACTGCCTTCTGTATAAACGTTTAGCTTTGTTCCGTTTACTTCAACTTTGTTCTCGTATTTCATTTTCTACCCTTCTCTATAAGCTTTTCTATAACTTTGAGGATTCGGTCATTAGTATCATTGAGGTAGAGGTCAGCGGCACTCTGTGACATTATCTCAACTCTGTCGGGAGAATCATAGAGCTGCTCTATTTCGGAAATAATCCTCTCGTTTGTAACGTCCTTCTGCTCAATTACTACTGCCGCACCTGCCTTACCGAGTACCATTGCATTGTGGTACTGATGATTTCCGGCAACTATCGGCGACGGTATAAGTATTGAGGCTTTGCCTGCCGCTTCCAGCTCAGCAAGTGTTGAAGCTCCGCTTCGGCAAACTACAAGGTCAGCCGCCGCAAGACACACGTCCATATCGTTTATGTACTCGCTTATACGCAGGCGGTCGCTTTTCAGGGGGATTCCCGCTTCTTTCATTGCCTGCGGGAAAGTGTCCTTCCCCATTCCACCGTAGCCGTGAATATGGTTAATATTCAGCTTCTTGCCGGTGTGCCACTTAACCACCTCGGTCATTGTATCATTTATGCAGCCTGCTCCGAGACTTCCGCCAAACGAAAGAATCGTGAAGTCGTCGTTGAATCCGAGCTTTTTGCGTGCTTCCGCTTTGCTTATTGAATTGATGCTGCCGCGGACAGGAAGTCCGGTAACACTGTACTCGAACTTGCTCTTATCCATGAAATTGAGAGCTTCCTCAAAAGTGAGCATTACGTAGTCAACCTCTTTTGAGAGGAGGCGATTTGTAACTCCCGGATAGGCATTCTGCTCATGAATAGCTGTTGGTATGCCCATTCTTGCAGCTTTGCGGATAACGGGTCCGGCTGCGTAACCGCCTGTACCTATTGCGATATCAGGCTTGAACCCTTCGATTATCTCTTTTGCTCTGCGTCCTGAAGTGGCGAGATAAGCAATAGCCTTGGCATTTCTGCCGATATTTTCGATAGATATCCTTCTCTGAAAGCCTGCTACCTTGATAGGTTCCATTTTATATCCTGCCTGCGGTACAAGCTTAGACTCCATTCCTTTCGGTGTTCCTGCGAAAAGGAACTCCGCGTCCGGATATTTTTTCTTGATGATATCTGCGATAGCAAGACCGGGGTTTATATGTCCGCCTGTGCCGCCGCATGAAATGAGAACTCTCATATATCTGCTCCTTTATGCATTTTTCGGTTCGTCATAATCAGGTTCATCGGGTTCGGGTGCAGGAACTGCCGGTTCAGGTTCTTCCGGATAATACCTGTGCTGTGAAATATTCAGCATTATGCCCATCTCGACAAGCTGCATGACAAGTGCCGTACCTCCGTAGCTGAAAAACGGAAGGCTGATACCGGTATTAGGTATAAGGTTACTTACAACGGCGAGGTTAAGTACAGTCTGAATACCTATCTGTGTTGTGATTCCGACTGCAATAAGCATACCGAATCTGTCCTTGCATCTTATTGCTATCGAGTAACCCTCTACAATAAGAAGGAAGAATACAATGATTATGGCGAGTGCTCCGATGAAGCCGACCTCTTCGCATACTATTGGGAAAACAAAGTCGTTCTTAGTCTCAGGGAGATAGAGGTATTTCTGACGGGAATTGCCGAGTCCGAGACCGAAAAGTCCGCCTGAGCCTATAGCTATGAGCGAGTTTGCAGTCTGCCATGTGTCGTTGAGAACGTCCGAGAAAGGGTCTCTCCATGACTTGAGACGTACTTCAACGTAACTTCCCGGAACCTTTGCCTGCCACGCAATATAGCCAACTGCGGCAGCTGCTGCACTGATTCCGAGTGCGAGGTACTGTTTAAGGTTTGCACCGCCGCAAAGTACCATTGCAATAGCGATAGTGCTTATGAGAATGATACCGGAAATGTGCTTTTCAAGTGCGATAAGTCCTACATACAATCCGAGAAGCAAAGCGTATTTGACAATTCCTGTAGCAAATGTGTTCATCTTTTTGCCGTCGCGCTCCATGCTGTAGGCAAAGAAAATTATAAGTGCAAGCTTTGCTACCTCAGACGGCTGAAATCCGATAGGACCGATGTCTATCCATCTCTTAGCACCCATCGAACCGCCCTCGTCGTTACCCATTACAAGAACGAGTACAAGAAGTACCGCTACACCTATATAGAACAGTCCGGAAATGTTGAAATTCCTGAACACAGCAATGTTAATTTTTTTGAAGTTGTGATAGTCCATTTTCATGAATACTATCATCAGAACAAAACCGACTCCGGCATAAAATGCCTGCTTCTTTGCAAAATAGAGTCCGTCATTAAAGTCGTTATATGCCCACGCATAGCTTGCGGACGCCATCATGACAAGTCCGACTACGAGCAGTATCATTACATACGCGAAAAACGGCAGACTTATATCGCTGGTCCTGCCGTCTCCTACGAAAAACCGCAGGATACCGCCTGAACGTTTCCTTTTCCTTGTTTTAGCCTGTGCCATTTGGTCCTCCTACAGTTTAATAATGTCAGTTGAATGCCAGCAGAGTTACTATTCCCAGAACTCCGAAAACAATACCTGCAAGCGAGAATGTGATAACTATCTTGTATTCGCTGAATCCGCTCATCTCGAAATGATGGTGGATAGGTGTCATTTTGAATATACGTCTGCCTTCGCCGTACTTTTTCTTTGTGTATTTGAAGTATGTTACCTGAATAACTACTGAAAGTGCCTCGATGATATAAACAAGCGCAACGAGAAGCATGAGCAGGTGCTTATGAAGGATAAGTCCTGTACCTGTTACAGCCGCTCCGAGGAACATCGAACCGGTATCGCCCATGAAGCATTTAGCAGGGTTGAGGTTCCATATAAGGAATCCGAGACATCCGCCTGCAAGCGCCATAGTGAAGCACGAAAGCTCGTTTTCGCGGAGATATCCACAGCATATTGTGAATATCAGCATTGCAATGAATGTTACCGAGCCGCAGAGTCCGTCAACACCGTCTGTGAGGTTTACTGCATTAGTGAGGTAAATTATCACCGGTATCATGATGATGTAGTAGAATATTCCCAGTGAAGGCGACTTCCAGAAGCCGAGGTCGATACAGGTCGAGCCGTCGCCGAATTTGAATATCAGAAACAGGAAGCCGAGTGAGAAGAGAGTCTGAAGAACAATCTTCTGCATGGGAGATAGTCCGTCATTATTCTTGCGCGCTACCTTGGTGTAGTCGTCGATGAAACCGATAAGTCCGAAAAGGAGCGAGAATACCAGTACTGCAAGAAGTCGGTAGAATGCATGATGCGTTTCCGGTGCAGTAGAATCGAGACCGTATCTTATGCGGTATGCCCAGTAGCCTCCTATCGACATGAGCGTTGTTGAGATTATGAACATGAATCCGCCCATTGTCGGAGTGCCCTGTTTTTTAGCGTGCCACTGCGGTCCGTCCTCAGTTTTGATAGGCTGTCCGAACTTTATCCTGTGCAGGAACGGAACAAGCCATTTTCCCGATATTCCAGCTATCGCGAACGATACCAGTGCCGTAAGCAGATTTATTATCCATAATGACATATATCAATACAACTCCAATTTTATTAATTAACTTCTAAATTCTGAAATCAGGACCGGAATTATAAAAGTTTCAGTCCTTCCGCAACTATCTCACGCTCGTCGAAGTGGATATGTTCCATGCCGCCGAGTATCTGATAATCTTCATGACCCTTACCTGCAAGTACTATTATATCGCCTTTCTGTGCGATTTTAAGTGCGTGATATATAGCCTCGCGGCGGTCAACTACCACATCATATGGTGTAGAAGTTCCCTCAAGGCCTGTGAGTATTTCGCTGATTATAGCTTCGGGGTCTTCGTTTCGCGGATTATCCGATGTTACTATCAGCTTATCGGCATACGCTGCTGCCGCCTTTGCCATTTTCGGTCGCTTTGCCGCGTCACGGTTTCCGCCGCAACCGAACAGACATATCAGTCTGCCGTCAGTGTACTCCTTTACGCTGCGGAGAACGTTCTCGATAGCGTCGGGAGTATGTGCATAGTCGCATATTACTGTAAAATCGCGTCCGGTAGGAATGACCTCGCATCTGCCCTTTACTCCGTTATACTCCGCTATAGCCTTGAGTATGTCGTCGGTCGGGATATTCTCGCGCAGACATACAGCAATCGCAGCTGTAAGGTTTGATACGTTGAAAAGTCCGGGGATACGTGTCTTTACAAGGTTAGACTTACCTCCGCGGCAGAACCAGAAACTGCTGCCTGACGATTTCATTCTTATGCCGTCAGCGTAGATATCAGCGCTGCATTTAACGCTGAACGAATACTTCTCGCATTCAACCTCATTATAGAGGCGCTTGCCGTATTCGTCGTCAATGTTGATTATCGCCGCATCGCAGACATCGAAGAGCATTTTCTTCGCCTGAAAGTAGTCTTCCATATCCTTATGATAGTCAAGGTGGTCCTGAGTGAGATTTGTGAACACCGCAGTCCTGAACCATGATGAACCGATACGGTTCTGAACAAGTCCGAACGAACTTACCTCCATTACCACGTATTCGCAGCCTGCTTCTGCCATTTTCGCAAGCAGTGCCATGAAATCGTAAGTCATGGGAGTGGTATTCTCCGTATGCAGGATCTCGTCGCCTATCTCGTTCTGTATCGTTCCGATGAGACCGGTCTTATGTCCGGTCGTCATGAGAATGTGCTTTATAACATTTGTTGTCGTGGTCTTGCCGTTTGTACCGGTAACACCGAGAAGCTTCATCTTGCGTTCGGGGTGACCGAACCATGCGGCGCACACCTTTCCGTAGAGGAAACGCGAATTCTTCGTGATTATCTGCTTATCGCCGAGTCCTAAATCACGCTCGCATATTACTGCTGCTGCACCCTTTTCAAGCATTTCCGCAGCTGCATCGTGTCCGTCGAATCTGCCGCCCTTGATACAAACGAAGAGGCTGCCCTCAGTCACCTTGCGAGTGTCGTCTGTAATGGAGCTTATCTCTGTCTCGCCGATAGTGGTTACGGCGTTATTTTCAAGTAAGTCCTTTAATTTCAATCTGACCGCCTCCGTTTTCATTAAATCAATCACCGTCTGAATTAACGATGAATTCTACTTCTATGACTGAACCTACCGGAACTTTCTTGTTCGGCTCGGGAGTCTGACTCGATACGACCGCTCCGTCACGGCGGACTGATGCGCCCTTAGCAACATAGTTGAGCTGTCTGTACGATACGTTGTCGTTTACCATACTCGGTGTAAGACCTGTCAGGTCGGGAACTTCTGTATAGTCAACAACGTGAGATGCCTCAGTGTAGAGGTAAACCGTTCCGTCCTTAGCTATTTTTGAACCTGTAACAGGCGACTGCGCTATTACAGATGTACCGCTTCCGATAACTTCCGCATTGATGTTAAGGTCAGCAAGAGTCTTTTTCGCTGACTCAAGGTCGCCCTCAAGGAGAGGTACTGACACGTCGAGGTTATCAAGCTCGTCGTCGGAATACTCGGGACTGAATCCGAGATACGGCAGAATATCCGTGAGAATATTTCTTACTGTAGGAACTGCAACTGTACTTCCGTAGTAGCCGATTTCCTTGTCAGGCATATCGGCAAGTACAAGAAGGATTATCTCGGGGTCTTCCGCCGGCATGAAACAGCAGTAAGATGCACCGTACTCCTGGTCCTCCGGCTTTTCTTCCTCGCCCTTCTGTACAACGAGGTCCTTAGCGGTAATAGAAAGTCGCTGTGATGTACCCGACTTACCGCCTATAGAGTAACCCTTGATATTAATGTTACCGCCGTCACTCTCAGAAACGACTCTTTCAAGTGCATCGCGCATTTTAGCAGATGTTTCCTCAGATACTACCTGACGTCTTACGGTACGCTCATTTTTGAGCACAACGTTGCCGTCTTCGTCGAGTATCTTGTCAACAACATATGGCTGAAGGAGGTATCCGCCGTTTATTACTGCACAGTACGACGTTATCATTTCAAGCGGAGTTATAGTCTCACCCTGTCCGAATGAACATACTGCAAGGTCTACCGCTGACTTATCCGGCGGCATTACGCCGTATACTTCAGCCGGAAGGTCTATACCTGTCGGCTCACTTAGTCCGAATGCGTCGAAGTAATAGCAGAATTTTTCAATTCCGAGGCGCTTGCCTATCTCCATAAAAGCAGGGTTACACGAGTGCATGAGTGCCTCCTGATACGTCTGAGCGCCGTGACCAGATACAAGGTGGCACTTGATAGGAGCGTTAGCTCCCGGAATCTCGACCTGACCACTGCAATAGAATGAATCCTTGTCGAGGTCTATGAGGTTTTCCTCAAATGCCGAAGCACTGGTTATTACCTTGAATACCGAACCCGGCTCATAGTTTTCAGAGATGCACTTGTTCTTCCACTGCTTTTCTCTCGCTTCTGCAATAGCCGCCTTCTTGGTATCTCCCTCAACAGCGTCTATCTGAGCCTTCATCATGGGGTCCTGTATGGTATAAGGGTCGTTGAGGTCGAAACTCGGATATGTAGCCATACCGTAAATAGCGCCTGATTTTGCGTTCATAAGTATTGCACATCCACGGTTCTTGACCTTGAACGTCTCTACCATTTCCTGTAGATGCTCTTCAAGTTTGTACTGTATATTCATATCTATCGTTAAATAGATATCATCGCCGTTTTTTGCGGGATAGGTCTTGGAGTACCTGTACGGAAGTTCGTTTCCGTTTGAGTCCTTGGCGGAAATGGTTCTGCCGTCGGTACCGGATAGGTAGTCATCGTAGTAGGCTTCAAGTCCGTATATTCCGTATCCGTCGGACGCGGTAAAGCCTATAACAGGTGCGGCAAGCTCGTTCTGCGGGTAGTATCTCTTGGTATCCTCCTCAACATTAAGGCAGGTCATATTATACTTACCGAAGAACTTTATAAGTTCGTCCGCAACAGGTTTTTCTACCTGAGTCTTTAGCACGCTGTACTGGCTGTTTTCCTCCATTGCAGAAGCAACTTCCTCAGGTGTTATTGTGAGCTTTTCAGAAAGAAAAGCGATAGCCTCCTGACGGAACTGGTCACCCGAAGCGGGAAGGTCATTTTCGATGACAGCCTGTTTTTCGTTTCCGCTTTCATCAGTTGTAAGCTCTATATCAGGCTTATAGGTACCGTTTTTTATCTCCTCGGCACGCTTGTCGATTTTCTCCTGCAATTCCTTCATATTCTCACGGAAGCGCTTGGGGTCGAGTATGACCTTGTATACAGAAGCACTCTTTGCAAGAGGAGTTTCCTTCGCATCGTATATCGAACCGCGGTGCGCAGGTATGATTATCGAGCCGAAATGCTGGTCGTTCGCCATTTCCTGATATTTTTTGTTATCTATGACAGATATCTTGAAAAAGTTAGCGGCAACTCCGCCGAACAGCACGAAAAATGCGGCTGTCATAACGTATTTTGTGCGAATTTTCATTCCCCTCGTAGGGAGATTCTTATTAGCCATCAGACTCTCTCTTTCTATGATTAGTATTATCGCCGCAGTATCTCAACGCTTGAGCAGAGAAACTGTGCGTTTTACTTATTTTCCCTAAAAAATAGAATAAGGCAGAGTACTTTCGTGCCCCGCCTTTGAACATCTTGTTTTTTTATGTGATGTCCGTTTCTATTGATACGACGCAGATTGATCAGCGCTTGTCAGGCGCTGGACTCGCTCCTTCCCTGTCCGTTACGCTCCGGACAGGGGGAAGCAGTCCTGTGATATTCCGATCACCCGCTTTGTATCTCCGTGTTCTACTATCACTACGGCATTTTTATTATATCGCCGTTAGTATTTTAAAATAAATATTGGGCAGTCCTGTTAATATATATATTGGTACTACCCTCTGAAATATTCCACACAGCGGTCAAAAATCTCCCTGACCTTTGCGAGGACGCCCTCGTTCTGCTTAGGAATACTTACAACGTCGTCAGTCTGTATCTCGATGTACTTTATCTGTGAAGAGTCTATTTTCTTCATTCCGAGTTCATTCTCAGCATAGTCCTCGACGTTTTTCGCAGACATCTTGCTTTCAAGCTCAGATTGTAGGCGAACATTTTCCGCCTCTGCAAGTTCAAGCTCATTATTGAGTGATGAGACCTTGCTGTACATCGTGTTTCGTCTGTCGAGACTGTAAATTACCGTTCCGAGCATAACGAATGCAAGAGCAGATACCAAAATAATATTAAATAAGGAACCGCTTTTTACTTCTGTTCTTTTCATAGTTATTGGCGGTTGTTCCTCAGGCTTTTCCGGTTTGACCGGAGCTTTCGGCTGCGGAGCGGCATTTGCGCCGTATGCTTCCGCGTTGTAGCGGTAAACAGAATCACGTTCAGCCATCGCCAGGGACACTCCTTTCTATTATTCTGAGCTTTGCACTTCTGCTTCTGTTGTTGCTTTCAAGTTCTTTTTCATCAGCCTCTATAGGCTTACGGTTCACAAGTTTTCCCTGCGGCTTGCGTCCGCATACACACTGGGGAAAGTCGGGCGGACATATACAGCCTTTACACCATCCGGCAAATCGCTGTTTAACGATTCTATCCTCTAATGAATGGAAGGTGATAACGGCAAGTCTGCCACCGGGTTTCAGAGCTTCAAACGCTTTATCGAGACCTTCTGAGAGGTGGTCGAATTCGCCGTTCACAGCGATACGTATTGCCTGAAACGTTTTTTTACAGGGATTCTTATCTCTTCTCGCTTTCTGCGGGACGCTTTCGCGTATGAGATTGGCGAGCTGCAATGTTGTTTCGATGGGAGCTGTTTCTCTTGCACGTATAATATTTGAAGCGATGCGGCGCGAAAATTTTTCTTCGCCGTATTCAAAAATTATTTTGGCAAGCTGCTGTTCATCGAAAGTATTGACAATATCCGCTGCACTCATTCCTGTCTGACTCATTCTCATGTCGAGCGGAGCATCGGAATGGTAAGAGAACCCGCGGCTCTCTTCATCGAGCTGATGCGACGATACACCGAGATCCATAAGGATACCGTCCACGGCATCAATGCCGAGTTCGTCAAGCACCTTATCAAGTTCGGAGTAATTGCGGTGGATCACCATCGCATTTCCGAATTCTGACAATCTTTCCGTAGCAGCTTTCACTGCATCGGGATCGCGGTCAAGGGAGATAAGTCTGCCTTTATCGCTCAATTTTTCGGCTATTGCGGAAGAATGTCCGCCTCCTCCGGCTGTACAGTCAACATAGACACCGTCAGGGTCTATATTAAGTCCGTCTATAGTCTGATGGAGAAGAACAGGAACATGACTGAATTTCATATAACAAACTCCTTAATTTTCAGCGCATATCACGCAAAGACACAAATAGACTGCTATAAGCAGTTCAGTCTTTATTAAAGTACGAGATCTGCAAGTGCAGCCATCTCTTCTTCAGGATCAATGTCGTTTACAGTTTCAGCGAACTTAGCGCTGTCCCATATCTCAGCCCTGTTCAGGTTGCCGATAACTGTGATATCACCTGTGATCCCAGCGTATTCTCTCAATTCCTGAGTGATAAAAATACGTCCCTGCTTATCGGGGATCTGTTTATCAGCGCTTGAGATCAGCTTTCTTCTGATAGCAGTACCCTTAGGACCTGTTATCTTATTAAGCTCACCACAGTATTTATTGTATTCCTCAACAGAATACACGGCAACATAGTGATTGTCATAACCCTTGCAAAGATAAAATTCAGCACCGAGGATATCGCGAAGTTTGTTCGGGAAGCTCATACGACCCTTAGCATCGATACTCGGATTATAAGTACCGCACAATGGTTCGCCCATGACCTTCGCCTCACTTTCCTTCCGTTCGGTGCATTGATTCACCTTAATTTGGGTTTTATCACAACTCAATGCCTTTTTTTGCCCTAGAATTATTATATACTATTATCAAAGACAATTCAAGTGAAAAACTCAACAACGCTCTCTGGAATTGAAGCAATATTTTTAGTGACTTTGTTAAAAATCGAAACGTTTGTTCTCTTTTTAGTATTTATATTTTACTATATTTTTACCACTCATCACCTTTTAAGGTGAAAAAAGGTATGAAAACAGGATTTTTTCACCTTTTTTCTTCCCTCCCCCATAAAATACAGAATAAGTCTCCGGACACAGCCGTCCGCTGTGCCCAAAGACTTATCATATCTTATAGTGTAACTTAGTGGTGTATCATTCTGTAATTTCAGTAGAATTACTTGTAGTCTCTACTGCTTCAGTAGTAAAATCAGGAACTGTTGTTTCCGTGATCTGCCCGGTAGTAAACGGAACAGGCACAGGCTCAGACGTCGGTTCTGACGTTGGCTCTATTGGCGGCTCTTCCGTCGGAACTTCGTACCATGAGGGTTCCTCATTGGGATTCTCATAAGCCTCGGGGTCCGTTAAAGCAGTTTGACTGCCGATATCAGTAGGTTGATTATTTGCGTAATATACCGCCGGTGTATGCTCATACTCAGCATTCACAACTCTCGGAGTAGAAGAACCGTGTTCCGGTATCTCCTCGCCGTCGGGTCTGGGGGTATAATAGATAGTGAACTTTGACGACTTGAGTCCGATATCGAGTTTAAAATCGTAACCTCTTACGGTCAGCTGATCGTCGATATTGACTGATGTGACGTAGCCTGTTTCTTCTGAATATGTAGGCTGTATCCAGTTTTCAGGATTCTTTGAGAGTTTTATGCCGTATGCACTCTGTATCATATTCCTGAGCTGGAAGTCATCGATGTATGTA